>Ga0066376_10003878_pt1 | contig 13192 bp, 15 predicted proteins | sample Knorr_S15_td_Bot_FD_77009 | JGI IMG/M metagenome (GOLD analysis project Ga0066376, IMG submission 77009) | Marine microbial communities from Southern Atlantic Ocean transect - Knorr_S15_td_Bottom_ad_5009_LV_A | ecosystem: Environmental > Aquatic > Marine > Oceanic | place: Southern Atlantic... | reverse complement strand
CAAGCTGCAAATGAAAGCGATCTATCTTCCGTTCCGGGTATTAGTGAAAATCTTGCATTAAAGATTAAAGAAGCAGTCCAGAACTTGGTACAAGAATCTGCCCCTGTCGATGCACCTCCCGAACCCATTCCTGCAGATCAAATTGATGATGACCTTCTCAATATAAGTGGAATTACTCCTGCCCGTGCAGATTCTCTCCGAGAAGCTGGTTTTGAGACTGCAGACGATCTCGAAAACGCGAGCCAAGACCAACTTTCTTCAGTTGAAGGAATAAGCACCGCTTTAGCGGCTAGAATAAAAGCTAGTTTGGGTGATATAGACCTTGAGGAAAAAGCAGCCTCTTCTGTGGCATCTTCTACTGAAGATACTCCCGACGACTCAACCCCCACTGAACTTCGACCACGTGGTCATGCTCAAAAACTCCCCGAACTCGATCCAGAAGAAAAACGACTCTTATCTCAAAAACAACGTGAAGGAAAACCAACCTTCAACCGTCAAGATGGTCACATGAAAAAAAGGCTTACCAAGAATAAACATAAATCAGTCTGGAGAAGACCCCGTGGAACTCATTCTAAACAACGAAGAAGAAGAGGTGGGCACGGAGAGATAGTCCGATCCGGCTATAGAACCCCAGTTTCTGTCCGCGGTCGCCATGCTAGTGGATTTAAAGAGGTACACGTTCACCGGCCAGAAGATCTCTCTGATATTGACCCCACCATCGAAGCTATCCGCATCGCGGCGTCTGTTGGAAATCGAAAACGAGAGCGCATTGAAGATCTAGCGGAAGAAAATGGAATCCGTGTCCTTAACCCCTCTTACGAAGAGGTGAGTCTACAATGACAGACCTCAGTACGCAGCGAAGATTGGCATCCGAAGTTCTCAAAGTTGGAAAAAGCAGAGTGTGGCTTGACCCCGAATTTGAAGATCAAATCTCAGAAGCCATAACACGAGAGGACATACGCAATCTAATTGATCAAAAGGCGATCAAAGAAACACTCGCAAAAGGTAATTCCCGTGGACGTGCACGAGAACAAAACCGAAAAAGAGCATATGGCCATAGATCTGGCCATGGATCACGAAAAGGCAGGGCAGGGGCTAGACAAAATCGAAAGAAAAAATGGATGTCTAACATCCGATCTCAACGAAAACTCCTCCGAGAACTAAGAGAAAGCGGAACCATAGATCCAACACAATATAGGCTAGTTTATCGAAAAGCAACTGGTGGGGAATTTAGAAGTTCTCAGCATTTAGCGTCTTATGTGGAAAATAATTATGGAGATATCTAATGGCTACAGGTCCTCGATATAAAGTACCAATGCGCCGAAGAAGAGAAGGCATGACAAACTATCGTCAAAGACTAGCATTATTGAAATCTGGCACTTCTCGGTTGGTCATACGAATCAGTAATAAATACGTCTCAGCACAGTTAATCAATCTCGGACCCATCGGAGATGAAACAATAGTTTCCATAAGCTCAAAAGATCTTTTGAGTTATGGTTGGAAAGCACCAACAAACAATCTCCCTGCTTCTTACTTATCAGGTTTCCTCTTAGGTAAAAAAGCACTTGTCATTGGAATAAAAGAAGCCGTACTCGACATAGGTCTGCATTCCGGGACCAAAGGTTCAAAAGCATTCGCAGCACACAAAGGTGCAATTGACGCAGGATTAGAAATTCCCCACAGTGAAGTAGCATTTGGATCTTGGGAACGAATCAGAGGAGAACATATAGCAGAATTTGCAGAAGAAACTAACAATAAACTTTCTAACGACTTTGATCTAACAACGTTACCGATCCATTTCGATGAAATTCTTGAAAATCTTAAGGAGGCATCCCTATGACCGATCAAATTGAAAATACTTGGGAACCCGTCACACGACTTGGGCACATGGTATTAAATGGAGAAATAACTTCAATGGTGGGTGCACTCAATTCCGGACTCCCTTTGAAAGAACCTGAAATAGTAGATCACCTATTGCCTGGAATCGAAGATCGAGTTCTCGATATCAACATGGTCCAGCGAATGACCGATTCTGGTAGGCGTGTTAAATTCAGATGTTGTGTTGCTATCGGTGATAAATCCGAATTCGTAGGCTATGCACAATGTCGAGAAAGTCAAGTCGGCGCCGGAATTCAGAAAGCAGTTGCGGCCGCAAAACTCAATATCATTCAAGTGCCCCACGGTTCTGGTTCTTGGGAAAGTAGATCTGTAGATCCCCATTCTCTCGCTATGAAAACCAAAGGAAAATCTGGTAGTGTTATTGTTGAGTTATTCCCCGCCCCCGCTGGACTTGGTCTGGCTGCAGCACCCACTGTTAAAACTATCTTGGAACTCGCCGGAATTCAAGACGCGTGGACTAAATCCTATGGTAAAACCCGAACAACAATGAACTTGGCTAAAGCCACTTTCAATGCATTGGACAATGCATCTCGATTTCGCAGTACTAATAATCAACGAACCACATCTTCCACACAGGAGAAAAATCAATGAAAGCCATTGTACAATTGCGCGGTGAAGTCAACATAACTTCTAGAATTCGAGATACTCTCAAGATGCTGAACTTGCATCACGTTAACCATTGTACATTGATTCCCGAAACGGATTCCTATCGAGGAATGATTATCAAAGTACATGATTACGTGGCTTACGGAAAACCAAGTCTTTCTGTCTTAGAAAAAATAATTTCTCGCCGCGCAGAACCACTCGAAGGAGATGCAACCATAGACGATGAATGGATCTCTAAAAACACAGAATACGATTCAATAACTCACCTAACCCAGGCCATCATTTCGGAAGAAACCACGTTGCGCTCGCAAGGGCTATCTCCCGTACTACGACTGCACCCTCCCCGAGGAGGCCACCGGGGAATAAAACACCCCACCAAAGAAGGTGGACAACTTGGAAAACATACTACTGAGGAGATCGACAAACTCCTTAACTCAATGCGATAACTCATGACTACTACCAAAAAAAGAAGACAAAGAGGCTCCCGAACTCACGGATGTGGAACTCATAAAAACCGCCGTGGTGCTGGCAATCGTGGAGGCTGCGGAAATGCAGGACGGAATAAACACCATATCCATTTACATGAACCCCTAGGAAAGCATGGTTTCACCCGTCCAACTATCACTAAAAAAGGACGTGCAATATTCCCTCTCAACCTCCAGGAACTGGAAGAACAAATAACCTCTCTTGTAGATGCTGGAATCGCAGAAAAAACCAAAGAAGGTTTCCGATTAAGCGCTCGAGATATCTTTAAAAATCTTTGCGAATCCGATTCAGTAAAAATTCTTTCTTCAGGTCAAATCAACCACGCATTCGAAATAACCGCTGATGTTTTTTCTCAAAAAGCCGTCACCCAAATAGAATCCGCTGGAGGAACTGCAATTTATACTAATAACTCACATATTGAAGAGGAATAAATTATGTCTTGGAAAGAATCTATAGCGCCCTTTCTTTCTCGTATTCCTGCAGTTCGACGCCCAATAAAACATGTCCCATTCCGGAAAAAAATGATTTGGACTTTATTGGTTCTAGTCGTTTATTTCTACTTGACCAATGTCACCCTTTATGGTTTGGGTGGGAATGCCCAAGATATATTTGGTCAATTCAGATCCATTCTTGCCGGTGAGCAAGGCTCTATACTTCAACTTGGAATTGGACCCATCGTCACTGCAAGTATAGTTTTGCAGTTGTTAGCTGGTGCAGATCTTTTAGGTCTGGATACTTCGAACCCTGACGATCAAGTCATATATCAAGGACTCCAGAAATTTTTGGTCATTTTGATGGTTATTCTAACTGGATTCCCTATGGTATTTGCTGGTGGATTCTTACCCGCAGATCCCTTCGTAAGCACCCAATTAGGTGTCAGTCTCAATGCAGTCCGATGGATAATATTTGCCCAGATTTTTGCAGGGGGGCTTTTCATACTCTATATGGACGAAATTGTTTCAAAGTGGGGTATAGGATCCGGAGTAGGACTTTTTATTGTGGCAAGCGTCAGCCAACATCTAGTCGGAGGAATATTCACTCTTGGATCTGATACTCAACCCAGCGGGCTCATTCCCACTTGGATTGGTATGGCAATAGGAAACATCCAAGTCTCTCCTCTTTTCTCTGGTGGTTTTCAAGAATTGCTATTCGGCAAGGGTCAAATTCTAGCTCTTTTCACCACACTTCTCATTTTCGGACTCGTTGTTTATTTCGAGTCTGTCCGAGTCGAAATACCTTTGAGCCATTCTAGAGTTAGAGGGGCAAAAGGTCGTTTCCCTGTAAAATTGATTTATGCAAGTGTCTTACCCATGATTCTTGTCCGGGCTTTACAAGCCAATGTTCAATTTTTAGGTAGAATTCTGGATTCTCAAATGAGAAATATGCCTTCTTGGCTCGGTGTTTATTCTTCAAATGGACCTGTTGGTGGACTTTTCTACTATTTGAATCCCATCATGGTGCCTGGAGATTGGATGTGGTGGTTAGGACAAACTGCAGTAGAACCCTGGCAAATTCTTTTACGTGTGTCAACAGATCTCTTCATCATGGTGATTGGAGGGGCTATTTTCGCCATTTTCTGGGTAGAAACCACTAATATGGGTCCTGCAGCTACTGCCCAACAAATCCAACGTTCTGGAATGCAGATTCCTGGGTTCCGAAGAAACCCTGCGGTATTGGAAAAAGTCATGCAAAGATATATCCCACTCGTCACTGTGGTTGGGGGCGCACTTGTAGGTTTCTTAGCTGTGGGTGCTAATATGCTAGGAACCATTGGAGCTGTTGGCGGAACTGGACTACTCCTCACCGTTTCTATTGTGTATAAATTATATGAAGAAATAGCAGAAGAACAACTTATGGAAATGCATCCCATGATGCGTCAAATGTTCGGCTAATCTTCCCGTTTTCATCCAATCTACTTCCTATCCCCTCCCGAAACGGTAATGCCACCTAGTTTTGTATATGTGGTGTGCATAGGATATCTCTATCTAACACAGAGTTTGAAGGAAAAAATAATGCCTATTTGTTAGATGATGGAAATGAAACAATTCTCATAGATACTGGTCTATTTTCACCGAAAATACATCTAGAATTCCAACAAGAACTATCTAACTATGGATGTTCTATTTCCGACATTGATATCATTCTACTCACTCATTGGCACGCCGACCACGTTGGTTTGGCCGGAACAATTCAAGAAGAAAGTGGAGCGAAAGTCTATTGCCACGCAAAAGATTCCCCTCTGGTTCAAAAAGATCCCTCTGCTCTCCATGAGCTACTTAATCTGGCTGAAAAAAGATTTGAAGAGTGGAGTATACCTCCCTCTAAACTCGACCCTCTCATTGATGTACTCAAACTTGGCCATAAACTAGGGGGCCCACCACCCCATATAACTAATTTCGATGATGGAGATCAAATAGAATCTGAAAATTATACTTTCTCAGTATTCCATCTACCCGGTCATACTTTGGGTCTTTCTTGCTTCATACCCACAGAAACTAATCTAGCATTTGTCGGAGACGCCGTTCTCCCCGTTTATACCCCGAATATCGGGGGTGCAGATCTTCGAGTCACTTCCTCCCTCTCTCAATACCGTGATGGCCTCTTACGTCTTAGAAATCAAAATTTAGACATATTCTATCCTGGACATCGACATGAAATATTGACACCAACTACCCGCATTAATGAGATTCTTCAGCATCACCGGAACCGCCTCGAACAAATTATTTCTCTGTTAACGAATCCCACTGATATTTGGGACCTTAGCACTCGTATATTTGGTCCGCTTGATGGAATTCACACGTTATATGGATCTGGTGAAATATTTGCCCACCTTGAATATTTAGAATCTATGAAAATAGTAGATTCTTCTGATGGATTGTACTCTCTAACTTCCCTCAACCCAGATGTCCATTCTATTTTTTAACTAGTACTCTCCCTCACTTCGATTAAATATCCATCTGGATCTCGTACTAGAAACATAGATTCTCCCCATGGGACTTCTCTAGGTTCTGTTATTAGTTTCCCATCCGAATTTTTAATGGCATCTTTTATTTTTTTATATATCTGACCAATTTCACCTTCGATTGCCACAATATAAACTGAACCATCTCCCCTATTTCCCTCTCTTGGAGGCTCTAAATTAAATGCCTTCAAAGCTATGGAATCAAAATCAATCTGGAGTTTCAATTCACAACCACCCGTTTCATAAGCACAAGTCCCATTCCCACTATTTTTCGGTGATAATCCTATTACCCTCTCATAAAAATCTCTTGACTTTGCTAGATTGCTCACCATCAAATACACTTGAATCAGTTTTGACATAGTTAACTAATTTTTCTTTCTTTTCTTGAAAAGAAAATTTCTTCACCTTCTTTAGATTGAATGTTTCCTTTGATCCTACTCGAAGATCGTAATCCTTTCCTCTCGTATTTTTTCACTCTAACCACTTCTATATCTATAAATCCAGCTTCTCTAAGTTGATCTTCTAATAAATTTATATCAAATTCCTGATCATATCCTAAAGTTATAATGTCTGGTTCTATCTTCTTTACACTATCAAAGAGGCTCCCCTCCGATCCTAAAATTGCAGAATTCACCATTTCCATTGCTTCTACAATTTCCCTTCTCTCATTTTCCCCCATGAATATATTCTTTCTATCTTTTATACGTGAGTCTCTAGCAATAACCACGTGCAATTCTTCCCCCAGTTTAGCACTTTCTAACAAATAATAAAGATGCCCCGAATGTAGAATGTCAAATACACCTTGGGCCATCACACGTTTCATATCTATTTGCAATGTAGTCAATAGACATTAGCATAACTATTCGTCTTCGTTTATATATAAATTTAAAATGAAATAAATTATTTGCCATGTGTATTATGAAAATATCTATGGACTCTGACATTTTAGTCATAGGCCGCCAATGACTTAGATAACAACATTAACTTAGATAACCCTATAATTGAGAGGATTTTATTCCCACTGCATCTATATTTGGCAGACGAGTCTCTTTATCTAATTCGAATATTCGGGCTTAAAGAATTACCCGAATCTACAGAGATTATAGATTCAATGTCTCAAATTATAGATTTATCGGATGTTTTACTATCCTAAGTATTCTTATACAGATCTTATCGGGATATGTTTCAAATAATTATCTAATAGGTTTTATTTCTGCACCTTTATTTCTCGCAGACGTAATAATCACTTTACCCTCAATATCAAATTCATTTAAAACTTTATGTACTTTTTTTCTGATTTCATTTTCATAATCTTTCACTGTTATGCAATATAAAGATGGCCCCCACGAAGATTGACCCATTCCAAATATTCTATTATCTTCTTGCAATATCTCTATTATATTCCCAATTGGAGGTCTGTATATCCCATTCTGATATTTTTCATACCACCGACCATTCAACCAACTTATTTCAGAAATAGCAGACCCAAATCCTTTGCAATCATTTCTAGCAATGGACGGTAACAGATTATTAGTTATTACATTATCTATTTTATTTGTAATTTCATTTTTTGCACTTCGTATGACCATTCTGATAAGATCCTCTTCCATTTCACCAGAATATCCTGGTATCGCTTCTATCATTGCAACCACAAAACTCCATTCTTCAGGTATCTTACTAGTGTATCTTTCAACAGGTATTTTCCATTCTTCAGATTTCAAAACTCCCCCATTTCCAGGGACATTTTTGTGACCCTCATCGATACAGAAACCACCTTTTTCAAAAACTGAAACTCCAATCCCACTTCGTTTACCTCTTCCTAGTTTCGGAGCAATTTCTCTAATATTTGAATCTATACAATAAACCCTCGAAACTGCTGTATAAACAGATAGGGCCATTTGCGTCCCACTACCTAGTCCAATATGTTCTGGTATTTCTTCTTCAATTTGAATTTTTATCCCTTTCACTCCTAACATTTCAACTGCTTTTTCAGCATACATAACCAATCTATCATCTTCACATATGATTCTATCTGAAACCTCCGCAATCAGACTTATTTTTGGATTTTCTATTGCCATTCCCACACCTCCATAAATGTAATTCTCGTTTAAACAGAGATTACGAAACCCAAAATGAAGCCTACCTCCTACAATAACTTTGGCACTCATGCTCCAATATTATAATTGTTTAGCAAAGACTTTTCTGTACAATCACGGATCTTTTAAGACTCTTCGAAACCACCCTCAACTATAATGAATTCTGGCGATCCAATCGAAAACAAAAGTGATCATCTCCCGAGTGCAGATGTAACCAAAGGCCCTGATAGGGCACCTCATAGGTCAATGTTTCGTGCAATGGGGTATAATGATGATGACCTATCAAACCCCATGGTTGGAGTGGCAAATCCTGCAGCAGATATCACCCCTTGCAATGTCCATCTAGATGATATAGCACATGAAGTTATAGAAGGATTAAACGAATCTAAATGCATGCCAATTGAATTTGGAACAATAACCGTTTCAGACGGTATTTCTATGGGAACTGAAGGAATGAAAGCATCTCTTATTTCTCGCGAAGTAATTGCAGATTCTGTAGAACTGGTGGCATTTGGCGAACGACTCGATGCTTTAGTGACTATAGCTGGATGCGATAAAAATCTCCCTGGAATGATGATGGCTTCTATAAGGACAAATTTGCCCTCAGTATTCGTCTATGGCGGTACCATTTTACCAGGAAAATATCATGGTGCAGACATTACTATTCAAGATGTTTTTGAAGGCGTTGGAGCTTATGCAGAGGGCGATATATCTAGGGCGCAACTAGATGCTATAGAACACGCAGCTTGCCCCGGGGCAGGTTCCTGTGCTGGAATGTATACGGCAAATACTATGGCTTCTCTTAGTGAAGCATTAGGACTGGCACCTCTTGGATCTGCAACCGCACCTGCAGTAACTGCGGAACGGAAATTAATCGCTAGAAATGCTGGAAAACTCGTCTCACAATGTATTAAAAATAATTTAACACCCTCCAAAATCCTTTCCAAAAAATCCTTCGAGAATGCAATTTCTTTATTAGTTGCTATTGGGGGGTCAACCAATGCAGTTCTCCATTTACTGGCCATAGCAGCAGAAGCAAAAATATCTCTTGAATTATCTGAATTTGACAGCATTAGTAGAAAAACCCCACATATTTGTAATCTTCGCCCCGGGGGAACTTTCTTAATGGCCGATTTACACAACCAGGGTGGTATACCCATAGTCATTCGACGACTCCTTGAAAGTGGACATTTCCATGGAGATGCCATGACCGTCACCGGGAAAACAATCGAAGAAGAACTCAATTCTTTAACTCTGCCCCTCGACGAAGATGTAGATAGCCAAATAATCCGTCCATTATCAAATCCTTTACACACTCAAGGATCTCTGGCAATTCTTAAAGGAAATCTAGCACCAGAAGGAGCTGTACTGAAAATAACCGGGGATGAAAATCTACAATTTAAAGGACCTGCACGAATTTTTGAATGCGAAGAAGATGCAATGAAGTGGGTCCAAGAAGGAAACATCTCTTCAGGAGATGTTCTTGTAATCAGAAATGAAGGGCCCCAAGGAGGTCCTGGCATGCGTGAAATGCTTGGTGTTACCGCAGCGGTTGTAGGCCAAGGACACGAAAGCGATGTAGCATTGATCACTGATGGGAGATTTTCTGGAGCAACCCGCGGCCCGATGGTTGGCCATGTTGCACCCGAAGCATTTTCTGGTGGTCCTATCGCTTCTATACGTGATGGGGATATTGTAATTCTAGATGTACCAAATCGAATTTTATCAGTTGATCTTTCTGAAGAAGAGTTACAACAACGAATGAAGATTTGGTCCAGACCACCTCCCAACTATTCTTCTGGTGTCATAGCCAAGTACGGCCAAAGTTTCGGATCTGCTGCCCATGGAGCAACTACAAATCCTGCTCTAAATCCCCCCAACTCCTAACTCTTTCATTCCGTAGAATATTTTTCTGTTATCAATGGAATAATTGCACCTATTATGAGGACAAACCCTACGACGATTAGCATTACTATTATGTTTCTTTCAGCTTCTATAACATTTCCTAATATGAGTAATGATATTCCAAGTGCAAACATTTTTTGCAAACGTTTTGTTTCCATACTATCTGACTCAATTAGCAGTTAGAAAACTCTTTTCACATAGCTCTTAATGTTTCTTGAAATTAATCAAATTACACTAATTTCCATGTCCATCTATATGGGATTACCTTATTAGGTGACTATAACCTATATAAAATACGTACAGGCGAGGTTTCATATCGCTCTTGGTAGTTATATCTGTTTCTGGATGTTCTCAAATATCAAATCCTCGAGGTAAGAAAGAACAAGCCCCAGCAGCTAAACAAACCCCACTCAAACCACAATCTACTAGCACCGAAAAAGAAGGTATTCTGAGTCGTATTAATATCTTTAAAAGAGATCCAAAACCAGAACCTTTCGTTGACACCGACGGAGACGGAATGGTAGATTCCAAAGATTACGCACCATGGGATCCAAATGTCCAAAAAAAATCAGATGTATCGGATGTTGATAGTGTTGCTCCTCCTGCAGAATCACCCCCCATAGAATCACCCCCAGTAGAGTCGTCTTCGTCATCACAGCCCACAAATCTACCTCAACTAGAATTAGCGAATTTAGTATCTTCTTTAGGTTCTATCACCGATGTTACGAATAACAAATTGACTAGCTCCAAAGCTGGCGATTCCATTCTGATAGCATTCAAATATCGTGCATTGGTTCATCCCTCTGGAACATACAAAATTCTAGAACAAATTACTATCACAAACAAATCAACTTCTGCTGTAGTGCAAACAAAATCTAAAACTTCAGAAAACACAGGTAATCCTGGAGATGTACAAGTCATTGCACATGCCATTCGTTTCTCAACCACTTCTCTATCTCCTGGCACTTACAATGCAAAAATTATTCTGCAGGACAAAATAGACCAAAAAGTATCCAATGTTTTAAACGTCGAATTTACTTTAACTTAATCTTCTCAAATTTTTTTCTTCCCTCTGTTAAATAAAGTCTGACTGGGGCCGCCGAGATTCGAACTCAGGTCCGACGACCCCCAGCCGCCGAGGATACCAAACTACCCCACGGCCCCATAAAACAATCGTAGATCTGTTCGGGCATTAAGCCCTTCGAATCTCCACAGTCTCACACTAATACACGTTTTAAATCTACTATTTTTCCCTTACTCGAATCAATTTTTCCAGTAAACTCTCCAAGACAAACGGCAGAACCCTCCTGAGTATAACACACCACTTCCATACCTTCTGTTAAGATCTCTTCGTTCTCTACAGAAATTATACCTGGTGCATATATTGGGGCACCTTTTGCCACTTGCATAGCCGCGGTTTGTGAAATTATTATTTTTGGTATTCCTTCCAAAACCAACTCTCCTGGGTGTATTATTTCTCTTATTAATTCTTCATTTCCTTCTTCCTTCCAAATTTCCATCGCATCGACCAATTCGTGCAATTTTGTTAACTCACTATCATCAAACGGATAGCTCTTCGTTCGTCTAAGATCTCCCATATGTGCCCCATGCCCCAAAACTAGACCTATGTCATGACACAATTTCCTAATATATGTCCCGCTTTCACATTCCACCCTAAGCAGTGCCTTTCTCCCTTTGTTTTCGAGTAGTTCTATGTCATATATCTCCCGAATCCGCAATTTCCTCGAAACCGCACTCTTTTTTGGTGGTTTTTGATAAATTTCGCCCTTAAATTCTTCTAAAACCCGATTTAATTCTATTTCCTTTTTCCCATCTTCATGCAATTCCAATATCACCACATATTCCTTTTTACCCAGTAGTAATTTTGATAACCTCGTTGCATCTCCTAACAAGATTGGCAAACACCCTGTGACTTTCGGATCCAATGTCCCCGAATGAGCCGTTTTATCTACTTCTATTACTTCCCTGACCCACGCCGAGATTTGATGAGAAGAGGGACCTATTGGCTTGTCTATATTTATTACTCCAAATGATAGCAACTCCGGTATACTTCTATCTTCGGGTGGCCCTCTAAGCTTCATCACTAAACCCCTCGACAAATCGCATTACCCTCTCTACTACTCCATTTACATCCTCTTTTGATGTGTCAATTACCAAATCATATATCGATAGATCTGAAAAATCAATACCATAATATTCCTTATAACGATGCTTTTCTGAAGTTTCCCTTTCTATAGTTTCCTTTAAAATTTGGTCTATCTCCTCGTCTTCTCTATTCGCAATTCTATTCGCACGTATGTCAATTGGTGCATCGAGCCATATCCGTATATTTGCATTTTCACCTGCCAACCATCCCGCCAACCTAGATTCTATCACGGCGTTATCCTCTATTTCTGCAATCTGTTTTATACTTTCATCCAATTCTCTATCTATGGAATCCTCATCTTCTGCAATTCTATTTAACTCCCCTACTGATATTCCGCGCCCTTCTGCTATCTTCCTAAAGATATTCCCCCCACTTATATATTCTAGGTTTAATCTAACCGCTATTCCCTCCGCAACAGTACTTTTGCCACTTCCTGGCGGGCCCGAAACGGTTAACAGCATGTAACCTATTTGGTCCTCTTTAATTAAAAAGAGATCCCTTCTACGCTGCACCCGTTCTGATATTTAATGCCTTTCTGATCACTTGAGTAAATGCCATCGAAGACATGAAGTACCACACAATCCATAATTGGATGGGTCCTATTAATCCCTCTATCCAATCTGCTTCTCCTACAAATGGAACTATTATTGTAAGTTCACTTGAATCTATATTTCCACTAAGTATTTTCCAATATATCCACAAGAACACTGGTATTGTAAATACCATTATCCAAACCATCGGGCGAAATTGCAATTTGAACATTCCCATTTGATCTCCCATCGCTGCCATTTGTTCTTTTCGTAATCTCTCCATTTCCTCTTTATCCCCACTTTTTTGAGCCGCTTTTTGCCGCTCTTGTAATTCTTTCATTTCGATTTGGTATTCTCCCATTTTTTCCATATTCATCAAATTAGCCTGGAGCAATGTCGAATATAATCCCGTAAATAATGCCAGTATCATTATGACAAGATAAAATGGAAGCACAGCATCTATCGGTCCTATCACTAAGTCCACTCCTTTACCAATTATCTCCCTGACTTCTGCAAAAGAATACCCTGCAAACAAACATAT
>Ga0066376_10003876_pt1 | contig 13193 bp, 14 predicted proteins | sample Knorr_S15_td_Bot_FD_77009 | JGI IMG/M metagenome (GOLD analysis project Ga0066376, IMG submission 77009) | Marine microbial communities from Southern Atlantic Ocean transect - Knorr_S15_td_Bottom_ad_5009_LV_A | ecosystem: Environmental > Aquatic > Marine > Oceanic | place: Southern Atlantic... | reverse complement strand
TCGGAGAATCCCTCTGCTCTGAGCTGCTCGAGATCCTGCTCTGAGCAGGTATGGGAATGCAGAGTCAGCTTGACCGAATAGTCCAGGAGGGCACGAGTAGCTGCATCGAGAAGGGCCTGACGGTAGTCCTTCTTGATAGCTTCTGCCAGGTTGCGGTCACCCAGTTCGGCACGGAGAAACTCTCCGTGTGCTTCCACTCAGTAGTAGCAGTCATTGGCGGCAGAGACCACGACCGCGATCATTTCCCGCTGGGTCCGTTTCAGACCCGAAGGACCATACATCAGAGTATTAAAGAACGGCACCCAGCCTCGAGTGATGTCGGGGCGGATGGTGGTGGCCTTCAGAATGTTGGGTATCCAGCCCCGTTGTTTCTTGAAGCTCTCGTACAGGTTTTTGACATAACCCGTGGCTTCTGTCTCTCCAGTCGTTCGAATCCAGGCGGTTTTGAGAGTCTTTTGAGTCATGATGTTTGGCGAGATGTTATCTTATTTTCCTTCCGGCGGCCAGGCTTGTCGCTGATAAGCAGATTCCCAGAACATCCATTCGTAACGAGCACTGTGGCGGAAATGCTCCTTCATTCTAAGGGTCTCGCTGGGGCTGGCAGAAGCGGACGATTGATTGACGATCTCAAGAATAGCCTTCACGGAATCGCCGTACTCTTCTGAGGAGTAAGCGTCGATCCATCGTTGGTAGAGGGGATCCTGGGAACCTTTCGTCTTTAGTTGCTTGCCGACTTCCCAGTAAATCCAATAGCAGGGGAGCAATGCCGACAAGGACTCGGCGAAGGGCCGGCTGTATGCCGTGACCACGAGAAAGTTGCTGTAGGCAAAGGCTGCCGGGGAGGGAGCGGCCTGGGCCACCTGTTCCGTTGAAATGCCGTACTCTGCAAAGACACTCTCATGCAAGGTTTTCTCGTATTCAAGGGTGTCCACGGCATGGCGGTTGAGCAAGGCCGCCCATTCTTCACGCGGAGCTTTCGAGGCAGTAATGCTCAAAGCCCGGGCGAACTCACGCAGATAGTGTGCATCTTGAATCATGTAAAAAGAAAAGGCTTCTTGACTGAGCGTCCCCTCTGAAAGGCCTGTTAGAAAGGAATGATCGAGGATCTCCCGGTAAATGTCGAGATTTTCTTCCCAGAGCTCGTCGGTAAAACTTCGTGCTTGGGGTCCTACCAACAGGCCTAGGATTGCCAGCGAAACCAGCCATTGGGACATGGTTAACTCCCCCGCCTTTCTGAAAGAACTTCAGCGTGACTTACGGCGGTAGACGGCGGCGTAGGCGCTTCGGAAAGGTGAGACACAGTAGTCCTCGATCAGCTGTTTACCCGAGACCGGACGAGCAGCCAGTTCCTCGCTGAAGCGCTCTCTGAGGCGGAAGGAAAGACTCATGATGTCCGCTTTTTTCTCTCGATTTTCGACACTGAAGGCGTCTTCCAGGTTAGGTTCCAGCTGGAAAATTTCTTCGTACGAATGGGCGCGCAGCTGGTAAGGAGTGGTGACTTTTCGACTGCCCGTTGTCTGATAGTGGGCGACAAGGCGTCGTTGAAAGTCCAGATAGTCGAAATTTTCGACCTTATTGTTGACACTGATCTCAATGACGCAATGTTCCTCTGCCCATTGGCTCTTCAGGCCGTAGGTGAAATCGAGCCCATCTTTGTCGAATTTGATGCGGTGCCCGTTCTTATCGTGGAAACACTTTAACTCTTCTTCTCTTTCCTGGCGGCCGGAACCGACCGAGTGGGTGACATAGTGGGGAGATACCCGTTCGTACCACTCATCAATGATCTGACTCAGTAACTCGTCGATAGCTTTCTGGATCTGAGTCGCTTTACTCTTTGTTGTGGTCATACAGTTATCTTCAAACGCGCATCATTGTAATCGAGGAATCCATGTTGGGCAATGGAAGTCCATGATAAAATAATACAAAAATGGGGTTCACACGTGCTTTGCTCATGACCGTCGTGGTTTTGGCGGCCTGTGGCGGTCCGGAGCGAATTGTCAAGCTGCCCGTTCCGCGAGAGGATGTCCTGCATTCCTATCGTCTGATGGCCGAGGGAGATGAGATGGCTGGGGCAGGACAGAGTCATTTCGCACTGCTCAAGTACCTGGAAGCCTCGCGTCTCAATCCCTACAACGAAATCATTTTCAATAAATTGGCCATTGCTTACTCTCGCTTGCAGCAATTTCCTCAGGCTGAAAAGGCAGTCGAGCGGTCTATTCGACTCGAGCCCGGTTACGCTTCCGCCCATAACACAATGGGGATCGTCAATCTGGCCAATCTATCGAACAAGCGGGCCATCCGTTCCTTTCAGGAGGCCATCAGATTAATGCCGGAAGAAGCAAATTTCCACGTTAATCTGGGACAAGCTTATCTCAGGGAGGAAAAGTACCAGGAGGGCCTGCGTACTTATCAGAAGGCACTGGAACTTGACCCTGACATCCTGGACAACGCGGATGTCATTGAGCTTACACCACAATCCACCGAGGTGGTGACGGAGGAAAGGCTGTATCAGATGGCTCGAGTCTTTGCAGAATTGGGGAATAAGGAATCTTGTCTGGAATATCTAGGAAAAGCACTTTCAGCGGGTTTCTCAGATGGGCGCCGGCTCATGAGCGACACCGCATTTGAAAAGTTCTTCGAGGATGAGGAGTTTATCGATTTGATCGCCTTGTACGGAGTTGAGGGCCGAAGTTCCTGAGACGAGACACTCGGGAGTGGTTCAGGGAAGGCAGCTAAGAGCTCAATTCACCAGACGGCGGATCTGTTGTTCAAGCTCAGCCCGACTCATAATATGCGAGCTCGTCAATTCCAGCTCTTCGTCCAAAGTCGTGCGTATTTCAAAGCTGGCACTTCCCCTGAGGATGTCCTGCACTTCTTTTGAAGTCAGGTCTGAGGGGTGGGGTCCCAATGGAGAAATCCAGATTTCTTCTTCTCCACGTTTGCAGCCTACGACGAGGTGGTTCCGTTGGCAGAAGAACTCAAGATAATCTAACGTGATCAGATCTGTTTTTCTCATCCAAGGCTCCTTGAATTTCCTACTTCAGTATAACGGTCTGACCTAAAACGGTGCAAACACACCTCGGCGACCCCAAAACAGACAGCGAAGAATGAGACACTAGGGGCTAACCATGAAACAGTTCATCCTGATGTGCGTGTTTTTCCTCGCCAGTCTCACAGCACAGGCTTCCGACCTTTCCCTGTTTGGGGGTTGGACGGGCGTGGGATCACTCGAAACCGTTGCAGGGCAGGTCAATCTGAGCGACTTCAATGTTTTTGGAGTCCGCTGGGAAAAGGATTTTCTTGTCGTATTGGGTTTTGAGAATACTCTTAGTTTCTCATCGGGTTCCGTCCTGGCCACGGCAGGCGAGGATAACGGAGGCTTGAACTACACGGGCAATCTGGTCATCAACCTGCCCGTGAGGCGAACACTCCCCTATTTCACCTTGGGACTCGGGGTATTGCACAGGTTTGGAACTTCCTTTCCTGATGTCGGGAGCAGATTTACATTCAATTGGGGAGCAGGGTTGAAACTACGCGGTCTTCTGGGTCCTATGGGCGTGCGTATCGATTATAGGCGCATGATCATCTATGGCGTTGTGGACGAGAACGCCAAAACCCATGAGATCTCCGGTGGCGTGATGTTCCACTTTTGAAGAACAGACCGCTGACGGGCTTACAGCCGTCAGCGGAAATTTCAAATCCCAAATTTCAAATCCCAAACAAATTCCAAATTCAAACTTGAAACCTGGAACGCTAGCGAAGCGCGCTCGGTTCTTCTGGTGAGGGTAACAAAAAAGCGGGCAACACCCCGGGTGAGGTCAGAAGAACGACACACAATAGTATGGTCTGAAGCCCAAAGACGTCGCTGAGGATTCCCACCGAGGGGAGAATAAATCCCGAAACCCCCCAGGCGAAACCCATCATCAGTGAAGCCACGGTACTGGCAGCCTCTGGAATCAGCCTCTGGGCCATCACCACATTGACCGGATTGGAGAGGAGAAGAAATGCTCCTGCCAGGGTGCACAGGAGCGTTGAAATCGGACCGGTAGTCAACAGGAACGCCAGTGCAAGTGGAGCATATCCGATCATGGACACAATCAGAACCCGCTTACCTCCGAAGCGATCCGCCAGAATGCCACCCCAGAGTCCCGAGATGGCCCCGGCCAACAGAAAAAGGGTCAGGCCCAGAGCTGCCTCCATTGCACTGTGGCCTCGCTGGGTCAGGTACAAGGGAATAAAGGCCACAAACACGATGTGGTTGATCGAGCGAACGACCACCAGAGAATAGTGGATCAAAAGCAGCCGACGGTTTTCCTTGAGGCGTTTTTTGAGGTGAGTTCCCCTGATCTTCTTTTCCACTTCTTGCGGTGAGGGTCCATATTTTAAAAGGTAGGCACTCATCAACACCCCGGGCAGGGCCGCCCAGTAGCTGTTGTTGAGACCCGCCAGGGTAATGATACTGGTAATGTAAATGGGACCCATCGCATACCCGATCATTCCACCGGTAATGAACACCGCCATCTGATAGCCACGACGTTGGACTCCCACTTCAGCCGTAACGGCCGCCCCCTGGGGATGAAAAGCGGCGATTCCAACGCCTCCCAGGACGACCAGGAACAACAGGGTAATGAAGCCGGGAGCGATTCCCAGGGAACAGATAAAAACACCGGCCACTGCCGGCCCCATTGCGGCAAACACCTTGTGGCGAAGGCGGTCTGCCAGATAACCATACAGAGGTTGCATCAGAGAGCTGGAAAAGACCAGGGCCCCACCCAGGATGCCTGCCTGAGTCAATGAGAGATTGAGTTCGTCGCGAAGAAAGGGAAGAAAAGCGCCCAACATGCCGGCGTAGGCGTCAACAAGAAAATGGCCAGCGGCAAGAGTCAGAATGGATTTGTGCACCTTCATTGCGGCAAAAAAGAAGTATTGTCACATATTGCTGCTGCTTCCCGAAAGATCTTCGTAGGGGGCAGGCGGTGTAAGGGATGTCTTGATACCATTCACCACCGGCTGACCCCTACGGGTTGCGCTGGGGCTGCTCCCACTCCCATAAGATAGAATGCTTCTGTGAAAATCTCTGATTTTGACTATCCTCTGCCCCCAGAGTTGATCGCCCAGTATCCGAGTGTGCATCGCGATCAGTCTCGGTTGATGGTCGTGGATCGGGCAACCCAAAGCTTCGAGCACCATCGGTTTCGAGATCTGCCGCGCTTCCTTTCATCCAGTGATCTGCTCGTCCTGAACAACACTCGAGTGATTCCGGCTCGGCTCCATGCTCATCGGGTAGACCGTCAGGAGAAGATCGAAGTGTTTTTGCTGGGTCCTGTTGAAGGGGATGTGTGGGAAGTGTTGGTGAGGCCAGGTAAAAAGGCGAAGCCTGGCACTCGCCTGGTGTTCCGACCGGATCAATTCGAAGCCAGCGTGCTCGAGAGTTCCCCTTCAGCGGTACGCCGGCTCCGCTTTGAATATTCCGGGGATTTCTGGCACTGGATCGAAAAAGTAGGCCAGACGCCGCTTCCCCCTTATATTGCTCGTCTCTCCACCCCAGAGGATCGGGAGCGTTATCAAACCGTCTTCGCCTCAGTTCCCGGGTCGGTGGCAGCTCCAACGGCGGGATTACACTTTACACCGGAATTGCTGGACCAGCTCTCCCACTGCAAGATTACCCTGCGCGTGGGTTACGGAACCTTCAGACCGGTTTCGGTGGAAACCGTGGAAGAACATCAGATGGACGCTGAATACTATGAGATCGATTCAGAGGCGGCCACCCGAATAGCAGAGCAGCAGAGCAGTGGCGGCTGCCTGATCGCGGTCGGAACAACCACGACGCGTGTCCTGGAACATGTCTTTTTCGAGCATCGTCGAATTGTACCGGGTGAGGGCTGGACCGATCTTTTTATTCGCCCGGGATTTGATTTTGGCCTGATCCAGGGACTGATCACCAACTTTCATCTCCCCAGATCGACCCTTCTGCTCCTGGTCTCGGCCTTTGCGGGAAAGGATCTGATCCAGAAGTGCTACAGAGAGGCAGTAGAGCGGGAATATCGCTTTTACAGCTATGGAGATGCGATGTTGATTCTTTAGAGAGAAGTTGCTAATTCGAAGTCGGTAACGTCCTTGAAGGTCTCCTGCATATGTTCTTTGATCTTTGTGATTAAAGCTTTTTCACTCAACCGGATGGCCTCCCGGCTGACCTCGAACTGTTCTGCGATGTTCTGTAGGGTTCTCGGCGTATCAGCGATGAGGCGTTCGTGCAGGATGGTCTTTTCCCGTTCCCGCAAGGTTCGAGAGAATTCTGCGATCTCTCGATTGAACAGGTTTTTCAGTTCCTTTCGAGCCAGTTGCTCGTCGACCGCATCCTCATTTGCCTTCAACGTGTCGATGTATTGAACAGACTGACTGTCATCGACATAGGCGTTCAGACTCAAGTCGCTGGATTCAATGGCCTGTTCTACCGCGACCACCTCTTCGGGGCGGACTTTCAATCGTTTAGCAATCAAAGCGGGAGTCGGTTCGATTCCCTGTAAGCGAAGCTTCTCTTTCTCCTTGCGTAAATTGAACAGTAGCTTGCGCCTTTCGTTGGTGGTGCCCACACGTACGATTCGGAAATTATCCAGGATGTACTTGATGATATAGGCCTTGATCCACCAACTGGCATAGGTCGGTAAGCGCGCACCTCGATAAGGATCAAAGCGCTTGACGGCTTCCATCAGACCGATGTTGCCCTCCTGTATGAGGTCCATAATGTTGGTATAGACTCGGTTGTAGAGTCTGGCGATTTGGACCACCACTCGAAGGTTAGAGGTGATGAGGCGGTAGGCCGCTTCCTGGTCATCGTGCTCGCTGTAAAGCAGCGCCAATCGCTCTTCCTCCTCGGCCGTGAGGGGTTCAAATCGGCCGATCTCAAGCAGATATTTGGGTAGCGGATCCAGCTTGGCTAGCTTGACCTGTGACTCGGAGGACGGTTCTTGCGGTGAGAGTTCCTCGCTTTTCGGCTCAACCAGGGATTCGATGGTTTCTTCGCTGGGTTTCACCTTCTGCTTGGAACTTTTCTTGCTCGTCCTGCTCATTGGGAGATGACCTCGTTGCATAGATTAGCATAGGTTGGCTGGAGAATTTTAGGGAGAGATGACGGATTAATGAACGGTCTTGGTCTTCTTGGTCATGAAATCCATAAAGATATAGTTGGCAAGGTTCAAGGTGGTGGCGAAGTAGGCCTTCCCGCGACAAATCTGGGAGACTTTTTTGACGAAATCCACCAGATAGTAGTCTTGCGCCAACATAAAGGTATTGATGAGAATGCCTGCTTTCCGACACTGGGTGACCTCCTGGTAGGTCTCCCGCAAGATCATGGGATCCAAACCATACGGATTTTTGTAAATCCGGCCATTGGGGAGGGTGATTGCAGAAGGTTTGCCGTCGGTGATCATGATGATCTGGCGCAGGTCCTTCTTTTGGTTCAACAGGATACGACGCGCTAGGCGTAGGCCCTCGCAGGTATTGGTGTGGTAGGGGCCTACTTTGACCGAGGCCAGCTTGGCAAGTGGTATTTCCTCTGCCGAGTCATGGAAGAGAACCACTTGGAGAGAGTCTCCGGGAAACTGGCTGCGGATGAGGTGGGCCAGTGCCAAGGCCACTTTCTTTGCAGGAGTGAAGCGGTCCTCGCCATAAAGGATCATGCTGTGACTACAGTCCAGCATGAGAACCGTTGCACAAGAGCTGTGATAGTCGGTTTGGTAAACCATCAAGTCCTTATATTCTAAATTGAGGGGCAGCTTGAGTCCTTCCCGTTTGAACGCATTCAAAAAAGTGGCACTGATATCCAGGTTCAGGGTATCGCCAAATTCGTAGGGTCGACTCGGAGCGTCGGATTGGATCCCTGTGGAAAGCTGGTGCGTTTCATGACGACCAAAGCTACTTTGGCCCAGGGAGCTCATCAATTCGCGTAAGGTCTTGTAGCCCAGGAAATCCAGACTCTTGTCTGTGAGTTCGAAGCGGATGTGATTGACTGGGTCAGCTTCCCTTCCCTCTCCTTCCCGGGGAGCCTCTTCCCAACCCTCCTCCGCAGCACGGATATAGTTTGCGTCCATCAAACGCTGGATCAATCGATCCAGGAGGTCCTGAACATCGGTTGGCAACTGGCCCTCCGGGAAATCGTCCACGTAGCGGTCAAGGGCTTCACGCCATTCTGAAGGCAGGCGCTCATCCGTGGAGAGAATTTCCGCAAGGGCCTGATAGAGGCTTTCCAAGGTCTGATCGAAAGGAGTGCCGCGATAAAAGGGAGAATAAAAACCGCTTTCCAGAAAAAAGTCCTTGAGCTGGTTGACCAGCTCTTCCAGGTCGATCTCTTCCAGGGGGCGGGGGATATATTTGGTGTAGCGAACTCGACTCATCGTTTTCGCCTAACTCCTCGGACTAATTGAACGACCTTTTAGAGAGAGCAGGATCTCCCAAAAACTCTTCTTCCGATTGCACGGCTTCTTTGTAGTAGCCGCGTTCCTCGTTGCGACTGAGTTTCTTTCCTGCGTAAAGGCCTTCCAGTATAAATTCGATGAGTGAAACAGCGGCGGGCAGGTCGTCTTGTGGGGAAACTCCCATATTTTCCAAGGTTTCTTCCAGTCCCTGAATCGACTGCACCTTTTGAAAGTATTCCTGAGCCGGGGTTTTGTCGCTGACCTGGACTTCGCCTCCCAGATCGAACCACTGCACAATCTGATCGAATTGCTGGTTCGGAAAATGTCGCTCAAAGGACTTCAGAATGGCGGCCCGGATCAATTGTTTGGCGATGTTGACGGCACCCTTGAGTTCTCCCTCGTACTCCAGTTCCAGTTTTCCGGTGATGGCCGGAATGGACGCATAGATGTCAGAAATACGGGGTACGACCCTCTCCTCCTGAGCCTTTAGCGCTCTTTGTTCGGCGTTACTGACGGTATTTTCAAGACAGGAAATCGGCAAACGCTGGCTGACACCGGAACGGTTGTCAATCCGCTGATCCTGGCGACCCAGAAAAGCGACTCCCTCGATGATCTCGGTAATGAACTCGGGAGTCACGATCGTGTTTGGGGAATTTCGGTCGATCCAGGCTTCCTGAAGAGTAATACGAATTCCATCTTCGATGCGGTCAGGATAATGGGTTTTCACCTCTGATCCGATGCGATCCTTCAAGGGGGTGATGATCTTTCCCCTTGCCGTGTAATCCTCCGGGTTGGCTGAAAAGACCAGGAGGGTATCCAGGGGCAATCGGATGGGAAAGCCTTTGATCTGTACATCGCCCTCTTGCATGATGTTGAAAAGACCCACTTGAATCTTGGGGGCCAGATCGGGAAGTTCGTTCATGGCGAAGATCCCCCGGTGTGCTCGAGGCAAAAGGCCGAAATGAATATTCTCGTGAGCGGAAAGCTCTCGACCTTGTTTGGCGGCTTTGATGGGATCCAGGTCTCCAATGATGTCGGCGATGGTGACGTCCGGTGTGGCCAGTTTTTCTATATAACGTTGCTCTCGTGAAAGATAAGTGATGGGCAGATCATCACCTTCTTCCTGAATGCGTTTGCTGCATACTCCACAAATCGGAAAGAAGGGATCATCATTGATTTCACAGTCCGCAACACAGGCGATCTCTTCGTCCAGGAAGTCGGTCAGGGCGCGCAGCATCCGGCTCTTCGCCTGGCCGCGTAATCCCAGGATGATGAGATTATGCTTGGAAAGCAGGGCATTGATGATGGCTGGAATGACTGAATCCTCGTACCCAATGATGCCCGGGAAGAGGGGTTCCTTGGCGCTGAGTTTCTGTGTCAGATTGTGGCGGATCTCTTCTCTTACTGATCGATAGCGGGACGGCTCGCCGTTCTGTCGCTTCAATTCTCCGAGTGTGGTCGGTTTCATGTGCAGGGTGAAGAAGGATACCACTTTAAGGAGATTGGGGACAGGTTTGAGCCTGTCCCCAATCTCCTTAAAGTTCCAACAAGCGGATGATTTTCTCCTTGTCGGGTTGAACCGCAATGGGTTTGTTGGCGAAGGTGGAGTTCAGCTTTCCCGATTTGTCCACAACACGGTTCTCGTAAGTTGCATGTTGGTAAAGGTTGTCGAGATGGTAGTTGACGGTATACTCCGGATCCTTCAGTTGATGACCGGTTAAAATAGCCACTACGTCTTCGTCGGGGTCCATATCGACTGCGTGATCCTGGCTCTGGCTGAGTTGCAGAAGCTTCTTAAGGCCTGCGACTGTGGTCGCCGAGGCCGGCTCACACCCAATTCCATCGCTTCCCAAAACGGCTTTGGCGTCGGCAATTTCCTGCTCGCTTACCACATCACACCAGCCATCCGTGAAATCCAGTGCACGCAAAGCCTTTTTCCAACTGATGGGTCTCCCGATCTTGATGGCACTGGCAAGGGTCCAGGCATCCTGGACGGGGACCAGTTGCCCGGAACTGGTGACCAAAGTTCGATGGAGAGGGGCGGCACCGCTGGCCTGGATGATGGTGATCCGCGGAACCTTGTCGATAAAGCCCAGTTCCTTCAATTCCATCAGGATTTTTCCATAGGAAGAGCTGTTGCCCAGATTGCCGCCAGGCACCACAATTCGATCCGGGATCTTCCAGTCCAGCTGATCAAAGAGCTCGAGTATCACGGTTTGCTGGCCTTCGAGTCGAAACGGATTGATGGAATTCATCAGATAAAGGTCCGTTTCTTTGGAAAGTTGCTGAACCAGGCCCATTGCGACGTCGAAATCTCCCTGGATCTGCAGGGTGAGCGCACCAAATTCCATGGTTTGGGATAATTTCCCGAAAGCGATTTGACCTTCAGGAATGAAGACAACGGCACGAAGATTGGCTCGGGCGCAGAAGGCAGCCATTGAGGCGGAAGTATTGCCGGTGGAGGCGCAGCCCACGACACGCGATCCCAGTTTCTTGGCTTGGGTAACCGCTACCGTCATGCCGTAGTCTTTAAAAGAGCCTGTCGGATTCCAGCCGAGGTGCTTGACCCGCAGGCGCTTGAGGCCAGCATATTCAGCGCAGCGGGGTGTCTCCAAAACGGGACTGTTTCCCTCTCCCAGGGTCACAACGTGGGTCAGGTCTTCCTCGAGAAAAGGCAGCAATTCTCGATAGCGCCAGACTCCACTGATGTCGAGTGGGTGGTTGGAAGCACGTCGCTGTCGAAACACCTTTTTGAGCTTTTCAACGTCAAGATTAGAATGAGTCTTGACGATGTCCAGAAGATCAGAGCAGTCAGGACACTGGTAGAGCTTCCTGCCGATATCGAATTCACTTCGGCACGATTCATTGATGCAGCGAAAAAAGAAGAGTTGATCGGGCAGGCCGGATCTTTGGGGCTTAGTCATCAGCTAGAAGCTGCCGAAATTGCTCGACCATCGCCGAAGAATCCCAAGCGTAGGATCCAAGCTGCTGGAGGGCAATGCGCCCCTGACGGTCGACAATGAAGGTGGTGGGGAGGGCTATGCTGTTCCATTCCAGGGAATGGTCCTCAGGGTCCAGCAAAATCTTGAAGGGGTAAGGGTGCTTCTCTAGAAAATCACGAACCACTTCAGGGTCTTCGCTTGAGACGGCCACCATGGTAAGCCCCTGGTCCGAGAATTCCTGGTAAAGAGAGGCCATCGCAGGCATTTCCTCAAGGCAAGGCAAACACCACGTTGCCCACAGGTTGAGAAAAAGGACCTCGGATTCAAGCTCGGAATCGATGAGAGGAGCATCTTCTCCGTCAAGGGTCTTGAAGGTGCCCGACAGGTCGATGGGTTCACGCTCCTCCACCGCCACCCACTCCCTCTCAAATGCTGGAAGTTCCGGGGGTTGGGCACATCCCAGTATGAGCAGAACTCCCAGGATCAGTGGTGCTATCCTTCGTAAAAACCCCACTTTATTGGTCATGGTGTGATTCGTTCCGATCCGATTCTAGCATAGTTGTTTCTCGGGTTCTGTTTATCATCAGACGTCTCCGAAGGAAATTCCGATGGCCTTGGCGGTACGCACGTATTCCCCTTCAGGATCGACCAGGCGCTGACCAGCGATTGCAGTCTTGATGGGCACCGATTCAACCTGGCCACATTTTAGAGCAACCATCAGTCCGAACCGCTCCTGGGCTACGAGTTCGACGGCCACCAGGCCAAAGCGGGTTCCTAAAAGACGGTCAAACGGGCTTGGACTGCCACCCCTTTGCAAGTGTCCCAGCACCAGAACTCGGGTCTCGACATCAAGTCGTTTCTGGATCATCTCCCCCACCACGAATCCGATACCTCCCAGGTCACCCCGATGATCTTCCTCGTGAGGTTGGCGGTAAACAGGGCTTCCACCGGTGGAAGCGGCGGCTTCGGCCACGACAACCACGCTAAAAGGAAGCCCTCCTTTAGCACGCTGCCGAATTTTCTGGCAAACCTTTTCAATATCAAAGGGGATCTCAGGAATCAGGATCACATCGGCTCCACCCGAAATTCCGGCTTCCAAAGCAATCCATCCCGCATTTCGACCCATTAATTCCACCACCATGACGCGCTCGTGACTTTCAGCGGTGGTGTGGACTTTGTCGATCGCTTCAGTAGCGGTATGCAAGGCCGTGTCAAAGCCGAAGGTCATTTCGGTGGCCAACAGGTCTTTGTCGATGGTCTTGGGCACCCCGATCACCGGCAATCCTGCCTCGAACAACTGCTGAGCGATGGAGAGGGTTCCGTCACCCCCGATCACGATTACCCCATCTAACTTCATAGCCCGGGCCGTGTCGAAGACCTTTTGGGAATAGTCCTTGAATTCTGTCTTCCCTTCCTTATTTTTAACCGGATAGCGGAAAGGGTTCCCTTTGTTGGTGGTACCCAGAATGGTGCCGCCCAGGGGAAGAATGCCTCGAACCGAGTCCAGGGTCAGGGGCACCATTTTGTCGGGTTTCAGGAAACCGTCGAAACTGTCCTCGCTTCCCCAGACTCTCCAATCGTAGCGAAGGATCGCCGTTTTGACGACCGACCGGATAACGGCGTTCAATCCGGGGCAATCGCCTCCACCGTTGAGCACACAGATTCTCTTCTTCGGTTTCCGGGGCATCTTGACCAGGCTCGATTTTATAACTTTGACGACTCCAAGGTCCAAGTTGCCGGTTGTCAGTGTTTGTGGTCTGTGGTTTATTGTCTGTTGTCGACGGTCAGGTAGTCAGGTGGTCAGGTGGTCAGGTGGTCAGGTGGTCAGGTGGTCAGG
>Ga0066376_10003875_pt1 | contig 13194 bp, 7 predicted proteins | sample Knorr_S15_td_Bot_FD_77009 | JGI IMG/M metagenome (GOLD analysis project Ga0066376, IMG submission 77009) | Marine microbial communities from Southern Atlantic Ocean transect - Knorr_S15_td_Bottom_ad_5009_LV_A | ecosystem: Environmental > Aquatic > Marine > Oceanic | place: Southern Atlantic... | reverse complement strand
TTCGAAAAGACAGAGCAGCGGATTATAGACGGCAAGCCGTATTATCCAGTGTCTTCCCCGACAACAGAAGGCAAAGCATCAGTTTTTCTTGGGGAAGAAGACGTTGATCATTTGATTGCGCTATACGACGAAAGTATTACTAAAAGCGATGCTGTTATCGGTTCTTTCCTTAAGGAAGTAGAAAAACTGGGGATCAGTGATAACACTATTATTATCTTTACCTCTGAGCACGGCGATATGCTTGGAAAGCAGGGTCGATTTATGAGGGGAGGGCCTCTCCGTGGAACGTTTTATGATGATGTGCTCCATATTCCATTTTTTATAAAACATCCAAAATTGGACCCCACTCGCATTGATGGGTTGGTGGAGCACGTAGACATTATGCCGACTTTGCTTGATTTCCTTGGCATAAAGAAGCCCTCCGTACTCGACGGCAAGAGTCTCGTCCCCCTTATTGGAGAAGGCAAGGAGGTTAATAAGTATGTATTTGCCGGAGCAGAGTTCCATCCGGAGAACAGTCCCTATTTTCAGGAAAGTACCAGGATAGAGACAATAAGGAGCAGGGAGTTCAAGCTTATCAGAGAGACCACTATTTCCACAGATACTCCCTTTTCTGACCTTGAACTATATGATTTAAAAAATGACAAGGAGGAATTGTATAATGTGGCCGAGGGCCGGACAGATATTCTTAACGAGCTTTTGTTAAAGCTGAATGACTGGTCAGAAAAAATGCGAGATAGCACTTAAAGATATGAGTTATAAAAGTAGAAGACAGCTATGTATAATTCTCTGTGTTATTTTTTTTGTCGTGGCCGTTCTGGGATATTTTTTCTTGCGGCAGCAAGGGGACAAGGCGGTAAAATGCAAGGACTGCAATCTCATTATGATTTCTCTTTCCAATGTTTCAGCCGAGAATATGAGTTTGTATGGATATGAACGCCTCACTACTCCAAACCTGGATGAATGGGCAAAAGACGCGGTTGTTTTTGATAATGCCTTTACCCAAACCTCCTGGACGCTTCCCGTAGCAACCTCTCTGTTTACATCTCTGTATCCCTACAGCCACAAGATAACAGACACCCAAAAAACAGGTAGATTTGTTGATATCGCTAGCGTGCTGGATCGAAACATACAAACACTGCCGGAAATTTTAAGGGAAGAAGGATACAAAACCGCTGCCTTTACCGGCGGTCTTGATTATAATAATACATTCGGGCATATGCGCGGTTTTGAGAAATTTTGGGGAGCGGCTAACGAAGCACCTGATTATGAAACCGCTATAGCAATTGATAGCATTGGGCCTGCTCTGGATAAAGCTTTAATCTGGCTGAAAGAAAATTACAGTAAAAAATTTTTCCTTTTTATTCATGGATACGACACCCATTGCCCGATAGATCCGCCGCAACATCTGTTGGGAACATTTTCAAGTATAGAAGGTAAGAGTATTGCGGTGGATCATAAAATTTGCGTACGGGCATTCAAACATTCGAATAACGAAAACTATGAAGCTTATTATCACAGAGGCGGGTCGGAAAAGGTTATTTTAACTCAAGATGACATCGGTTATTTAGAAGATCTTTACGACGAAGAGATTCTATCCGTGGATAGTTTAGTGGGTAATTTTTTAGATGCATTGGACAAACCAATGCAAGAGAACACAGTTATTGTTATTTTTTCCGATCATGGAGAAATGTTTGCCAAGCGGGGAAGATTCGGCAGAGCGGGCCGTGTCCGGGGGACTCTGTATGATGACGCAGTCCATATTCCATTAATCATGAAAGTGCCAAGACAAACCGGGAGAGTGATAGAAGGATTAGTTCAAATCATAGATGTGATGCCAACCCTTTTGGGTATACTGGATCTGCCCCAATCAAAACAGGTGCAGGGGAAAAGTTTAGTTCCTATAATGAACGGAGAAAAGACGAACATAAATGAGTATGTTTTTGCCGGGTCAAAATTTGGCGCACCGGAAGGGAAGGAACGTTCTTTTTGGTTGGTATACCCTTATCAGAGCATAATGGAATCCGTCCGAAGCAAGGAATGGAAGTTAATTCACGAAATAATATTTGATAAAGAAGGAGAAATAAGAGAAGATACATATGAATTATACAACCTGAAAGACGACCTCGACGAGTTGCGCAATGTTGCGTCTGCCCACCCCGCTATAACGACAGAATTAAAAGAGGTGTTACAAGGATGGAAAGAAGCGGCTAAAAGCTACGATGTTCAAAATGTACCCTCTCCACAATGATTACCCCCTAAGATTATCGAAGCAGCAAGGGAACATGGCCATTGGTAAAAATGTATAACGGTTTAACAAAAAATTCATCACTTATTATTATCTCGGCAATATTTTTTATTACCGCAGGATTTTTCGTTTACAAAAATTTCTCCAGCAGGGAAGGGGTGCAGGGGGCTGAATTTAAAAATTTCATACTTGTGGGCTGGGATGGCGTACAAAGAGAGCATATGCAAGAGCTTTTACGCGAGGGAAAATTACCAAATCTGGAAAAATTTATTGCTGCCGGTTCAATGAGTGATATTACTATAACGACTGCGAGTTCCCATACCAAACCCGGATGGGCCGAAATTTTGACCGGCTATAACGCGGAAAACCTTGGCATTTATGATAATTTTGATTACAAACCCATACCAAGGGGGTATACCGTATTTGAACGCCTAGAGGATTATCTTGGAAAAGACAACGTTGTCACCCTTTTTGTGGGAGGGAAGACAGACAACATAGGGGCAAGGGGTCCGCACAAAATTTGCACAAATTGCATTACCAGATACCCGGATACGCGAGAGAAAACTTTTTATAAGGACGGAGGCACCACCGCGCCAACATACCAACCGGGCGAGGAAAGAATTCTTGAAGATAGGGAGGGAGAGCCATACTATCACACAAAAGACGCGCTGGATGTTTTTGAGGTAGGCCTACGGGGTGCGGCGAATGTAGGCCCAAAAGTAATTGATTACATAGAAAAATACAAGAACCAGCGTTTTTTTGCTTTTTTTCATTTTGAAGAACCGGATGAACCCGGTCATATATATAATGAGAATTCCAAAGAGTATAGCGACGGCATAATTGAAGGGGATTATTGGTTGGGCGAGATAATAGATAAATTAAAGACAGTAGGTATATACGAGGAAACATTAATTTATATTGTTTCAGATCATGGATTCGATGAGGGAAAAAGATGGCATATCAATTCCACAGATGTCTTTCTGGCTACAAGCGATCCGGGAGCTACAAGAAACGAAGGGGATAGAAAAGATATTACCCCGACGATTTTGCGCCGTTATGGTATAGACATTGATTCCATAACACCGCCTTTATACGGTGTTTCTCTAACCGAAAAGGAGTTGCCCGATGTTACTTTTGTAATTAGGGAATTTTTGTCAGATGGCCCCGCAATGATTGCAGATGAATTGGGGTATTATGCAAAAGAAGGTTTAAATGTAAGAACAGTAATCGTAGAAAAAGGAGAATATGCCGCGCCATTTTTTCTTTCGGGGAAAGCACAATTTGCAATCTTGGGAAACAAATGGTCTGTGCTGTCACAACTAAAGGATGCAGAAAATGATGGAGAGATTATAGCTGACCTTGGGGGGGGCGGGAGACGTTGGAAGGTCATGGCACGAGAAAGCTCCGGTATTGCTACGCTGGCAGATCTGAGTGGTAAAAGAGTCGGTTCATGGCATGATTCGTATGGCTTTACGAGATTTAGAGCCTATCTCAAAGAAAAAAACATAAGTATTATACCTGTCGCTTTGCGTGGAATGGCGCCAGAAACGGCAATGGCTGCCCTTAGGCAGGGAAATGTTGATGCTGTGCTGGCTTGGGAGCCTATTCCTTCTCTCATAGCGGAAAATGATGCGGGGTATGAAATATTTACCATGGAAGAAATAGGAAATGAGATGTCGGTCTATTTACATGCGCAAAGGGATTTTGCGCAAGAGCACCCGGGAGTCACCAGAACAATTTTTAAAGTCCTGGGGCGTGCGCAAGAATTTATTAGAGACAACCCGGAAGTGGCAGCGGATATTATTCATTCAAAGCGTAAAATACTGCGCGCGTCACCTTCGGCTATTATGAATGCCCTCGAAAATATTGATTTTGCTGTGCGCTTTGATGAAAAAGAGGAAGAAGAAATAAATTACACAGTACAGATATTCCAAGAAATGGGCATACATAATTTACCCGATGAAGCATTTATAAAATTAAACGGCGAATACATTAAACAATATGAAAACCTTCAATCTCCATAAAAAACCTCATACTTATTTAATTCTTATATTGATACTGATAGCAGCACCTTTTTTAATTAGGGAATTTTATTCGGTAGATGAAAAGACCGAGATTATTAGCATTGAACGTCCGGTACGTATCGGATATTTTCATGGGGGGAGGGTAAATATGATGTATCGGACGCTTATATACGACTATTTTGATGAAGAAGGTGTAAATGTCGAACTCTATACAAGATTTCTGAAAGAAGATGAACTTTTTAAGGTTCCCGAAACCGATATGGAAACAACTGCGATGTGGGTAGGGAAAGCTGAATTTGGCAATCCTTTTGGGAAAATGAGAGGCACTGAAATTGTTGATGAAATTATGGCGGGTGAATTAGATGGAGGAACAATCGGCGAAAGTTCTTTTATTGATTCCGTGAATAAAGGGCATCCCATCGCGGTAGTGGCAATGCTTGGCTACGACGCTTCTCCCGGAAAAGCAATCATTATGAGAGCTGATGTAAAAATTAACTCCCCGGATGATTTTAGGGGAAAAACATTGATATCACGAAGGGCGGGGCCCGGGGATATGATATTTTTAAGAGAGTTTCTTGAAGATATTAACTTGGTTCCAAATAAAGATTTGACTGTCATAGATCAGGTAGATGAGGATGACACCGAGAAATGGCTTAAGGCAAAAAAGATAGATGGGGGCTTGTATCATTTGACTACAGTGCGGCATCTGGTCGATGATGGTACGGCTTATGTGTATCGCCCTATGAACTGGATGGATTCCGCGCTTTCGCACGCAGTACTTGTTTTTCACAAAGACTATATTAAAAATAATAGAGAAGAAATACAAAAGGTTGTCGATGCCTATGTGAAAAGGATTGCATATGAGAAAAGTCTTCCGGATGAGGAAAGGGATAGGTCTTGGAATAAGGGATTGATGATGGAAGGTGAATTTCAGGGGATGAAGATACCCTCGTACGATCTGCCCCCGAGAATTAGAGTTGACTTACTCGAAGAAGTGCAACGTTTGCTTTTGAAATACGGTGAGATTGATAAAACAGTAGATATAAACGATTTTATTGATAGCAGTTTTGTTGAAAAAGCATGGGAAAAATTAGAATAAAAGGCACATCATTCTTCCTCTATATTGGCTTCTTTATTATTGCAGCATCATTGTTGATGCTGCAAATTTTATATAGTAGAGCCTTGAGTGTTGCTTTTGGTTTTGGTTTTGAATTCATAATCGTTTCATTGGTAATCCTGGGAATCGGCATCGGAGGAATTTTAGTATTTTTCTTGTTCAATAATCTCAAATCCTCAAATCATGTAAATTCTCTTCTAATAATTACTTCTCTTATTTATGGGATTTCCATACCCGTATCATTTTTGGTATTAAAACCCGGAAATAATTTCTCCGTATTTTTATTTTTAATAGTAGGGTTCCTTACATACGTTCTTGCGGGAATTATAGCTTCAGTACTTTTTAGATATTATACAAGAAAAATTTCCAAACTTTATTTTCTAAGCCTATTAGGATCGGCATTGGGAACACTGGGTGCGGTAGTTTTTTTGGAACTTTTTAGTATGCCAATAAATATTATTTTGCTGGTTATCTTTTCATCTTTTTCCATACTACTGTTCACATTTTACGCAAGGCCCGGGAAAAAATTGCTAATATCAATAACCGCACTTATTTTTGTAATCCCCGCTCTTTATTGGATTGGTCTGGAAAATTACTTGCAGATTGTTTGTCCAAGCACAAGCGAGAGGCCAATAGCTACAAAGTCAGATGCTCTTTCTCGGATAGATGTTTACCTTGCCGATGAATCGCACTATAAAATTATGAGAAATTGCCACTCGCGGACGCTCATATTTAACTATAATACACTAGATGAAAATCAACTTTATAAAGATGCCCTTATATATTTTCCATTCCCTACGGAAAATTTTTCTTCTGCCTTAATGATTGGTTCTGCCGGGGGAAGAGGTGTCATACAGGCAGTTGAAGCGGGAATACCTGACATCACAGCTATAGAAATCAACCCGCTTGTAGTCGAAAGCACAGAACTTCTTAAAAGGTCCGATAACATTTACTATCATGATTCTGTTGAACTTTTCGTAAGGGAAGGTAGGGCATTTATCAGCACATCCAAAGAAAAATATGATTTAATCTATCTTCTTGGATTATCATTGGGGAGGATTGGCTACGGGGCGCATCTATTAAGCGAAAGTTATCTCTATACGAAAGAGGCTCTTGATTCTTATTTCCGGCATTTGGACGAAAACGGTATTTTAGCGATCGGGGTTGGAAAACAATCGTTGCCATCAATTACAGAAACTGCAGTCATAAGTTTATTGAAAAAAGGAATTGATCCAACCAAACGAATAATATTGTTTGAAGATACTATTATGAACGGAAAACCGCGAGGACTGATTTTAGTAAAAAACAGCGATTTTTCTAAAATCGAAGGAGATAGCATAATTAAAAAAGCTGCCGAACTAGGACTTGGTGCAAGATTCTTAACTCTAACCAAGGCAGATAGTGAATACTATAGAAATGGCCGCGCTATGACAGACGACCAGCCTTACTTTCTTGTCCACGAACTCTATGGACAGGAAGGCGGAAATATGCGCATAAGGGGGACAAATATTATTATACCCAGCGTAGAAAAGCTTCCCGTTTACTTTTTAAAATATATATTGCTATTACTTACAATCATATTACTCTCGTATGTACTAACCGTAGCAGTCCCTCTCTATAAGTTAAAAGATCTTCGATCTTACAACATTCTTTACCTTCTAGGTTTCTTTTCGGCGATTGGCATAGGGTTCATTACATTTGAGCTCTCATTCATTCATAAATTTACATTATTCCTGGGCCACCCGGTGTTGTCGTTTTCGGTGACGCTGGCTTCAGTTTTATTTTTTGGCGGACTGGGGAGTTTGGCTACAGGAAAATTTAAAGAAGGAGACATCCCGTTAAAGATAGCAAAAATAATTTTCATCCTTGTGTTATTCATAATATTGTTTATTTTATCTATAAATTTCGCCCTCTCCAAGCTAATTTTCCTTGATATTGCGTATAAGATACTATTTGCTATTTCCGTATTATCCCTGCCCAGTTTCTTAATGGGCATGATATTCCCGCTTGGACTAAAAATAGCGAAAAGGACTTCAGAAAAAATAATCCCCTGGATGGTGGGGATCGACGGCATAACTTCGGTATTAGGCGGGACATTAGCATTTGTAATATCATTGACATTGGGCTTTAGTGCAGCTTTGATCTTTGGAGCTTTGGTTTATTCTTTTGCATTATTAATGGCATTAAGGATGAGGTGAGCCCCCAAAAATATGCGTAATAAAACTATCTCACTTACTCTTCTGGCGTTTGCCGCACTCTTAATTGCAGGAATGGCTGCGGTTTTTGCGCTTAGTAAAAATTCGAATAGTTTCGCAGAGGTCGGAAAACTGGATCCCCTGATAGCTTTTCACATCCCCCCTCTCCATGCGGGTCTTGTGTGGAAACAGGAGTCGGAGAGTCCCAAGCTGTTGTTTTTCGCGCGGCATACGGAAATGCGAGGTACTGATATCGTTCGGATAGAGGATGAAGGTATCGATAAAGAGCAAACTTTAATCGGTGACCTCATTCGAGACCCCAATATATTTCCCTTCTTAGTTGATAGATCGTTGGATGATGGAAGTAAAACTTTTAATGAAACATTAAGGGCCTCTTTTAAAAATCTTGTTAATGGAGGTTTTCTGATGCAACAAGGACCGACTCAAAGCATACCGACACGAATCCTTTCGGATCTTAAGCGTGAGAATACGCAGCTCTTTGATTTAAGCCATCCGGATGCCTTTAAGAACGCTGATAAGCATGATGTCGCGCTCCATACAGAGAGTGACCACCTATTGAACGCGATTGCGTTTGAAGATACCGGTTTTTCCCACGGCTTAAACTACAACATTTACTGCTCGGGTCATGCGATGCTTGCGGATGGGCGGCTGTTTATTGCAGGCGGACATGATATGGCTCAAGCAAACGGGATAAAAAAAATAAACATCTTTGATCCTGAAAGCGAAAAATGGCTAGATAGAAATCTCCCATGCGCAAAGGCCGAATGGGAGAATGATCGTTTTGGCAAAAACTTGCTTTCACAAAATCCCACGGCAACTCACTTCGAGCAATGTAATATTCTTGATAAAGAAAGCAGGGACCCTTCTCATCCCTCAGACATGAAATATGAACGCTGGTATCCAACGGCTATTACGCTACCGGATGGCAAGGTTCTGATAGTCGGTGGTCATGATCAAAATGAAAAGGTGGGGCCCAGCCCAGACACACACGATGCAGCGTTCATAGCTACAAGGATCATTCAAGCTGTTCCGGAAATTTATGATCCAAAAACAGATACGACCATTGCCTTGGAAAACGCTAGAAAGGTATTCCCGGAGTATGCACAAGCCCATGTTGTGCAAACGGGCCCAGAAGAAAATGACTGGAAAGTATGTATGATCGATGGGAATCCGGCAGACCCCTCGGAGGCAAGTCCGCTGCCATCCGAGACTGCAAAAATGGGGGATGATATCCATCATCATGGTCCCAATAGTGGCGCCACTTTTTGCCTGGACGTATTGGGAGCGCTTGCGGATCCAAACCGTGAGGTGCCAGCCGAAAAGTACTGGGAATTCCTTAATGAGGCACAAACTGCTCATGGGTCTGGCTCAACCGTAGACCTTCTCAAAATAGCAAGTAATGGCGGCACGGAGTATCATAAAGTTGCCATCTTTGGAGGCAAGGATAAGGATGGTGTGGCATCGCAAATAATAGAAATGATAAATTATACTGACGATAAACCAAAATGGGGGCGCCAGGACGACCTCCTAAAAGCAGCTTTTAGCAATACCGCTACACCTCTTCCTAATGGGCAAGTGCTTATTGTGGGTGGCCGAGGAGACAGACGCAAGACATATGAGAAACTAACTTTTATCTATCAAATGTTTAATCCCGATACTGGCCATATCAAGGAACTCGTTACAACAAGCGTCCCGCGAGGCGAGCATTCAAATGCGTTCCTTATGCCCGATGCCACGGTCCTTGTCATGGGCGGCAACAGGACGGACGCGGTTCCCAAAGGCGATAAGGTATTTCCCCGGGGAGACCCGGACTTAGGCGTGAACACCGCGCGCATTTATAAGCCACCATACCTATTCAATAAGGACGGCTCCCCGGCGCATAGGCCGGTCATTGTAGATGCTCCCCGTACAATTTTTTATGGAACCATTTTTGACCTTAAGGTGTCGAAGAAAGAATCACTGGAGGTGGATAAAATTGTGATTATTCGAACAGGTATAAATACTCATGCCCTATCCACAGATATTCGCTACGTTCAGATACCATTTTACATAGAAAATAATGGAGATGTAAAAGTAAAAGCGCCAAAAACGTCTGTACAGGCAATGCCAGGGGATTACATGCTCTTCGTCGTTAATAATAAAGGGGTGCCGAGCAAAGCCGCGCATATGCGGCTTGGGTATTAAACTAAGGAAAAACATGCGGAAGGAAATTTTTGTTACCGGACTACTCATCTCGTGTATTCTTTTGGGGATGATAATCCTCGGCTTGAGCCGGGCAGATTTTTTTTCTGCTTTATCGCTTCCTGGTGTCAGCGGCTCCCTTGAACTGCCACAAAATTGCATGCGCGAACCCGACGGCTATAAACGATGGACGTGTCTCGGCCCTTACTTTAAAAATCTCACAATGCAAACTTCGGCAAAAACTGCGGTATCCGAAGCGTCAAAGTTAAAACAGCAAAGATTGGTGAGTGATTGTCATATTATTACGCATTTTATAGGAGAAGCGAACCTCGAAAAGCATGATTTCGATATAGGAGGGGCGATTGCCTCCTGCGCAGTCGGCGAGTGCAGGTACGGATGCGTACACGGGGTGGTAGAGAGATACAGCCACAATGAGCCGGACCCATATAAGTTCATTTCTAAAATCAGCGGTATGTGCGAAAGCTTAGAGGGTGATTTCGCTCAAAAAATGAACTGCGCACATGGCGTAGGCCATGGATTATTTGCGCACAACTACCTCTCGTCCCAAGAGGCAATATACGCATGCGAGGCGTTAGGCGAGCGGTGGACCCCTTTCTGCATAGATGGGGTAGCAATGCAGAACGTGGATCAATATCTGTACCTTGACGAAGAAGGATTGAGAGAAGTCATACCACGAATATGCGCCCCGTTTAAGTTGGAAGATAGGCAGATTTCCGTTCCTCATCGTCTTATGAATTACTGCATAACACGGATGGCTTCCGGGTTGTTGTTTTACACCGGATATGACATAGAACGCAGTGAAGCACTATGCGAAGAGTTGCCGCAAGATGTGGATAGAAGTGTATGCAAGGATGGCCTGTACGAACATATAGCAAGGAAAAAACCTTCCAATATAGACATGGAGGAGTTTTTGCAAAGCCCTTTTTCTGATATCAGGATACTTCCCGTCTTCCTGCCTCCGCCCCAGTAGTACTCCCAAGACGTTGAAGATTGGCGTGCCGCTATGTATAATGAAACGAATCACGCAAGAAGGCATAAGCTATGAATAAAAATCTGGGAAAAGTAAAAATCATCTCTCTGCTCCTCGGAGTAATACTTTTTGCGATAGGCGGATTTTTCCTTTACGGTAATCGCGGTCCAAGCACAGAGAGCACGAGCGTGCCCGCTCACGAAGAAGATGCAGTGGAAAATACCACCGACTTCAAGAATTTTATACTTTTGGGTTGGGACGGAACGCAAAGGGAACATCTATACGATCTTCTGAATGCAGGCAACCTTCCAAATCTTGAAGAGCTTATTGCCGAGGGAGCGATTGTTAATATTACCGTAATTACTGGAGAGACGACTACCAAGCCCGGATGGACCGAAATTTTGACCGGTTATGCGCCGGAAATTACTGGCGTTTATTCTACTCTTGATTATGGGCCAATACCAAAAGGGTATACCGTATTTGAACGACTAGAGAGTTACTTTGGGAAAGGCAACATCGCGACGCTTTTTGTAGGAGGAAAAAATAATAATATTACTGCCCGGGGACCGCATAAGGTTTGTGTCAATTGTGTTCGGAGATACCAAGATACGTTCGAAGAAACTGATTACTGGCAAGAAAATACTTCGGCGCCAACAGTCGTACCCGGAGAAGAAAGAGTTTTTGAGCAAAGAGAGGGCGACCCTTATTATTACACGAAAGATGCTCTGGATGTTTATGAGGTAGCCCTAGGGGATGCGGCGAATGTTGGTTTAAAGGCAATTAAATATATAGAAGAATACAAGAATCAGCGCTTTTTTGGCTTCTTTCATTTCGAAGAACCGGATGAAATCGGCCATAAATACGGAGGGGGTTCTAAAGAGTACCGCGATGGCATCATTACCAACGATTATTGGTTGGGCGAGATAGTATCTACGCTCAAGGAATCAGGGATTTATGAGGAAACACTGATTTATGTAACATCGGATCACGGGTTCGGGGAAGAGAAAAAGTCACATCGCAATTCGCCATATGTATTCTTGGCGGCAAATGACAAGGATATTAAAAAGGATGGCGACAGGAAAGATATTACTCCGACGATCTTGAACCGTTATGGCATAGATATCAAAGCTATAATGCCACCCTTGGATGGAATTTCGCTTATCAAGTAATCATAGTAAGATATTAATGAAATTTTTAAAATCTGCACTTCAAACAGGAAAAATAAAGCTTACTATTTCAAAAGGGTTATTTGTTTTTTTATGGAAGAACAAAATGTGGTGGTTAATGCCAATGGTTGCCATTCTGCTTCTTTTTTTTCTCCTGGTAATCTCTGCCCAGAGCTCACCGCTAGGAGTTTTTATTTATACAATATTTTAGCGATACAGCACGCAAGCATCATGCAATAATGGATAGAATTAACAAGGAAAACAATGACTATGGCTACCTTTAAATTGGCCTGGAGTGCACTGAACAAGATCAGCTCTGCGGTCGCTGGCCTTGTTACAAATCTATTCTTGTTTATTTTCTATTACTCGATTTTTGCTCTGTTTGCCCTTCCATTTAAGTTGTTTTCTGGCCTCTTGAGCCGAAAGCAAAAAAATTCTAATTGGATTATAAAAAAGTCAACCCCTTCAACATTAAAAGATTTTCAAAATGAGTAAGATTTTGGGACTCTCATTTTTTTATCATGATGCTGCGGCAGTTTTGCTTAGTGACGGAGCTCCTGTTGCAATGGCCGAGGAAGAGCGTTTTTCTAGAAAAAAGCATGATTACGATTTCCCGGAGAGCGCTACACAATTTGTTCTTGAAGCAGGCAATACGAAACCAAAGGAGCTTGACTGGGTGGTTTTCTACGAAAAACCGTTCCTAAAATTTGACCGAGTAATGAAAACATTTCTAGCTTCTTTTCCAACTGCCCCAAATGCTTTTGTGCATGGGATTAAAAGTTTATTTATTTCTAAGCTCTGGATAAGGGAGGTGATTTCTAAAAAAGTAGGAATAGAGCCGGATAAAATTCTATTTTCGGAACACCATCTTTCTCATGGCGCATCGGCGTTTTTATGCTCGCCATATAAACGGGCAGCCGTGTTAACTATTGATGGCGTGGGAGAGTGGGCTTGTACTACTATCGGTATTGGGCAAGAAAACGGACTAAAAATTTTAAAAGAAATTCACTTCCCTCACTCATTGGGCCTTTTCTACTCGGCCTTCACGGCATTTTTGGGCTTCGAAGTTAATGAGGGAGAGTACAAAGTAATGGGGATGGCTCCGTACGGAAGGCCCAAGTATATCGGTAAGGTGAAAAAATTAATCACGCTTTTTGACGACGGTTCTTATCGGCTTAATCTTGATTATTTTTCTTTTCATAAATCCACTAAAGAAACTTACTCCAGCAGATTTATTGAGCTTTTTGGTAA
>Ga0066376_10003874_pt1 | contig 13195 bp, 11 predicted proteins | sample Knorr_S15_td_Bot_FD_77009 | JGI IMG/M metagenome (GOLD analysis project Ga0066376, IMG submission 77009) | Marine microbial communities from Southern Atlantic Ocean transect - Knorr_S15_td_Bottom_ad_5009_LV_A | ecosystem: Environmental > Aquatic > Marine > Oceanic | place: Southern Atlantic... | reverse complement strand
TTACTGCTGACGCAGCAGGTCCAAAACACCTAATGATGTCCGTAAGTCGGTCCAAGTTTGAAACTTTGTGCGCCGACTTATTCGAAAGGGCCACCCTACCTTGCCAACAGGCCATCAAGGATGCTGGCCTTGCAGGTGGAGAAATTCAGGATGTCATCCTAGTCGGTGGTTCCACCCGAATCCCCAAGGTGCAAGAACTGGTCAAAAAAGTTTTCGGGAAAGAACCGAATCGTTCGGTAAATCCAGATGAAGTTGTGGCCATGGGCGCCGCCATTCAGGGAGCTCAACTGTCGGGTGATTTGGAAAGTGACTTGGTCTTATTGGATGTGACGCCTTTATCCCTCGGAATTGAAACCATGGGTCGTGTCATGACGGTGCTGATTCCCCGCAACACCACCATCCCGACCTCCAAAAAAGAAATCTTCACCACAGCGGCAGACAATCAGCCTTCGGTGGAAGTCCACGTTTTGCAGGGGGAACGGTCCATGGCCGAAGGGAATCGAACTCTGGAACGTTTTCACATGGATGGCATTCCATCGGCTCCCCGAGGAGTTCCGCAAATCGAAGTGGAATTCGATATGGATGCCGATGGCATTTTGAATGTTCTGGCTACCGACAAAGGTACCGGCAAAGAGCACACCATTCGAGTGGAGCAGTCTTCGAGTTTGTCTGAGGAAGACATTGCAAAAATGCAGGAAGATGCCGAAAAATTCAAGGAGCAAGATGAAACGGCAAAACAGGTTTCGGAAACTCGCAATCAAGCCGATCAAATGATTTACCAAGCCCGCAAGCTGGTCAAAGAACATGAGGAAAAGGTCAGCGAGGAAGACAAAACCGCTATCGAAGCCAAGGCAGACTCCCTAGAGGAAGCTCTAAAAGGGGACGATGCCACGGATTTCAACGTTCAAATGGAAGAGCTACAAACCCTGTTGACTTCGGTCGGCGAAAACATCTACAAAGCCACCGCCGCTGAAGGGCAAACTGCTCAGGAATCCGCTCCACAAAAAGAAAGTGCTGGTGACGAAGTGGTTGACGCTGACTATGAAGTCAAAGACTAAGCTTTACTGACAACCAACAGGAGGACAGGGGCCGTTACCCTGTCCTCTTGGCATTTCACCGCCTTCCCGCCCCATGATTCGAGCTTCGAAACTGTCAAAAAAATACGGCGCTATCGACGCGTTGATTGAGGTTTCCTTCGAAGTTCAGGCCGGTGAAATATTGGGGTTTTTGGGGCCAAATGGAGCTGGAAAAAGTACCACGCTCAAGATACTTAGCGGCTATTTGCCACCCTCCTCCGGCAACGCAAGTATTGCCGGTTTCGATTTGCTCCAAGACTCACTCGCAGCGCGCCGTTGCTTGGGTTATCTGCCGGAAGCTTTCCAAGCCCCACCGGAACTTCGGGTGGGTGAATACTTACGTTTTCGGGCCCGGCTCAAGGGCGTTGCAGCTAAAAAGGTGGTCAAGCAAGTCCAGGATTGCCAAAAGCTTCTTGGCCTGGAGAGCAAAGGTCGGCAAATCATCAGCACTCTTTCCAAAGGATTTCAACAACGCTTGGGTTTGGCCGACGCCTTGCTTGCCGACCCACCTTCCCTTTTATTGGACGAACCCTTCAGTGGGCTTGACCCGCTGCAACGGCAAGAACTGAAAAATTTGCTTCTGGAGTTGGCCCACAAACGAAACAAAGCCATTCTTTTTAGTTCCCATGTATTGCCAGAAGTGGAGTCCGTTGCCGATAGGGTCCACATTTTGCATCAGGGGAGAACTCAAGTTGACGGAAACATCAAAACTCTCAGTCGGCAGGCGCGGGATTATTCCGCCGTATTTCTTGGCCTTAGTTACGGCGCGGAGGAACTGAGAAATGGCCTATTGTCTGCAAAGGGACCTGGAGGAATTCAATCCGTAGAAGTTCAGGGCAACAACCTTTTGATCCAACTTTGCCCAGACGGTTCCATTCCGGATCTTTGGAAATGGCTAGCCACTGAATCCAAGCAAGTGCAACGATTTGAAATCCTGCAACCTAGTTTGGAAGAACTATTCCTAAAGTTCACCGCCAAAAAAGAGGAGACACGATGATTCCTTTTTTAGCTTTATTCCGCAAGGAGATGTTTTCTTTGTTCGTCTCGCCTTTTGTCTATGGGCTGCTCGCGGTTTGGTTTCTTTTGAACGGCTTATTTTTTTCATTCATTCTTGGCTTTCCCGCCGTACAAAATGACCTGAACCTTTTTCCACAGTATCTCTTTGGAAGTGGTCTTCTTGTTTGGCTACTTTTACCATCATTCCCACCATTATTAACCTTGCGTCTTTTTGCCGAAGAACACCGGCTCGGAACTCTTGAACCTCTACTTTCCGCCCCAATTACGGACCTCGCCGTGGTCCTTGCAAAATATTTCGCGTCCTGTCTTTTCTTTCTGGTGTTTTGGTTAGGAGTATTGGGTTTATTCCTCCTCCTCACCCTTCATGGTGCGGAATTGGATTGGTCACGGGTGGGCGGAGGGTTTATGGGGGCCGTTCTGGTGAGCTTCTTGTTCCTTTCCGCTGGTTTATGGGCCTCCTCTTGGAGCGGAAATTTCATTTTGGCGGCAGGGGGTGGAGCAGCAATCAATTTCTTGTTACTTTTTTTGCCGGTTCTTTTTGAAAACGCTCCAGGCAACCTTGGTCAAATTTCCCGCCAGATGAACATTCCCAATATGTTGGACCGCGGCTTTGCCATGGGTTTATTTGATTCCTATGCCCTAGCTTATTTCCCTTTACTCACTCTGCTATTTCTTTGGCTCACTTGGGTTCGCTTAGTTTCTAGGCGGTGGGTGCCATGAGCCGAAAATCGAAATTATGGGCTTTGGTCGTTAGCGCAGGAATTTGCGGCTTGGTTTTTGTCATTCTTTTGTTGCAACAACTAGCCAAGCCTCAATTTAGAACTCGCTGGGATTTAACCCAAAACCGGCAAGTTTCCTTAAGTTTACGAAGTATCGCCGCTTTAAAGGAACTCCCCAAAGATTCTCGGATTGTGGCTTTCCTTTTCCCCGAAGAGGAAAGATTGATTCGGAATGGTTCCGCCGTTTATCCCTTGGCCTTTCAGCGCATCTTGACCTTGCTGGAGGACGCCAGAATCCAAACTGGCCTTCCTACTTTGGTCCTGGATACAAACTCCAGCCCGGTTGAAATTGAAACGGTAGCTACCGCTCTTGGGCGCTCACCGGGTGAATGCCTTTTCATTGAAACTCCAAGTCGCAAAGTTGGGTTTCGTTTTGAGGACCTTTTCGTCACTCAAGATCCCACTCCCGAAGGGGCTCCAGCCCGAATTCGCTCTGAACGGGTAGACACCTCCTTGGGGAATGCGGCACGTCGGCTGGCACTTAAAACAGCACCCGAAGTTTTATTGCTCCATCCTGAAGGTGTGCCCCCTTCTGAGGCCTTTTTGGAATTGCTGCGGGGCGAGGGGTGGCAGCCACGTCCAACGACCCAGCTTCTAGCATTACAAGAAGGAAGCCTTTTAGTAGTCCTCAATCATTTGCAGCCCCTTTCCTCAGATTTAACCGAAGGAATCCATTCTTGGCTGGACCGCGGATTCCCATGCCTCATCACCTTAGGCCTTTCAGCGCCAATGCAAGCCGTAGAGTGGTGGAACCAAACCATGCAGACGCGGGGCATCGCTTTTTTAGATGGCATGCTCTGTGAACCGGTCAAAACGGTGTCCGGCCCCATGGAAGGAAGCCCGGAAACCGCCCGGTTAGAAATATTGGCGGTTGGTTTAAGCGGGCAGCACCCAAGTACTCGGAACCTCGCTGCTCAGAATCGAAGCACCCTCATCGTTGGAGCCAGGCCTTTAGGCTTTTCTACCGGCTCCAACCACTTCACCCGGACCCCACTTCTTCGAACTGGAAAGGCTGCTTGGATTGAATCCACTTTTCATCCTGATTTTCAACTTTCCAATGGAGAGCGTCGTGGAGTCCAAAACGTGGCTATGGCAGCTGAGGCATTTCCCAAATCCAACCGAGCAACTGGGGGGAGAACCATTGCCTTAGGTACCGCTCTGATTTTTCAGGCCGAACACCTCCCGTTTTGTAAAGATTTTCTCATCCACAGTTTGCGTTGGCTCATCAATGGTGAAGCCAAAGACCCCGGCTTGGTTGCGGTGGAGGCTCTGCCATTCCGTCCTACCCGCCAAACCATGGTTAGAATGACAAATATTTCGGTCATCGGCTTGCCCGGTTTCACCGCTCTCATTGCTCTCTTGTTGTACTGGAAACGGCGCCGATGAAACCAAAAAGACTTTTACTTTTACTTTGCGTATTGGTGCTGGCAAGTTGGTGGATGGTAAGCCAGCAAAGCAAGCAGGAACCGTCTTCCAACCATTATCCCAAACCGGAAACGCCTCTATTCAGTTTTCAAGAGCATGAGCTTCACAGAATCGTAGTTTTCCGACAAGCAAGTCAGCTGATTTTGCAATTAGTCAAAGTAAATGACCTTCATTGGCTGATGAAAGACCCGGTCACGGACCGCGCCGATTTCGCACTCATTCGGCAAGCCATTTTTCAAATCCTAGCGGCTGGCCAGTTTCCTCCGGAGCCCTCATGGACGGACAAATCAGATGCCAACCTCGGCTTGAATCCGCCCAAAATGACTCTGGAGTTCTATTCTTCCCATCATCCAAACGTCCTTCGAGTGGGCGCGAAGTCCCTCGATGGGCAGCATTATGTGGCAGAAATTGATGGGCAACGCTGCCGCATCCCAGTCAACTTGATTTCCTGGTTTGACCGAGACGAACACCTTTGGCGGGACCATGGTTTACTGAGAGCGCCTAGCTCGGTGTTATCCATGCAATGGAATCCAGTGGAGGGGCCTGAAGTCTCCCTGTTCAAAGGGGCCGAAGGCTGGCAAATTACGGCGCCGAAACAAGGCCTTTTAAAATCCAACCTAGTGGGTTCGCTCATGCGTTTATTTGGGGCAAGAATAGACTCTTTGCCCCAAGATCCCTTGACCGAAGAGGGGGTAATGGCGGTTAAAAGGAACGCCGGAAGATTGGCGATTACCTATGCAAAAGAAGCACTTGAAGGAGGGGCCAAAAACCAGGTTTTTTGGGTTACTCCAAATTTTGTCATTGAAGAATCTAGAAAATTCCATTTACCGGTAAGGCCTGATTCTCTTCAGTTTCTCAGCCACGACCCCGCCAATCTTTTCAGCCAAAAGTTTTTGAATCTACAGAAAAGTCATCTCAGTTCGGTCGGCATAACAACCACCCAGGAAAGCAAAATATTTCGCCGCTTTAAGGGCAACTGGAAATTATCCGGCAGCGAAAAAACTGATCCGCAGTCCTCGCAAGCCATGGCCCTACTCCTTGCTCAGATATTTCTTTCTCAGGCGTTGCCAGAAAAACGCCCTCTTCATTCCAGTGCCGATTTCACCATCCGCCTATCCATTTCTGCCCGCCCAGACGCGCCGGGTAGTGTGTTACTCAACGCTTGGCATACCGCCGACGGAATTCTTTTGGAAAACACCGACAGTGGGCTGTGCACCTTACTACCCAAAGAGAACCTTCAAGATTTTGCTCGGTAGAAATCCAAAGCCCTAGTCTTTTCGCCATTGGACCTCTCCGTCTTCCCACAGAGCGGTGCCCGAGATCAAAGCTTCCAGTGCTTGCGGAAGGGCGCGTTTCTCAGCCTCAAAAACAAGTTCAGCAATCTGCTCTGCAGAAGTGCCGACAGGAATCTCGACCGCCTCCTGCAAAAGAATGGGCCCTTGATCATATTCCTCAGTAGCAAAATGAACCGTGCACCCGGACATGGAGCAGCCATCTTTAGCCACTGCTTGATGGACCCGGTCCCCGTAATACCCTTTTCCTCCATAGGCGGGAAGTAAGGCAGGATGGATATTGATGACCCGACCTTCCAAAGCGGGGGGAACCGGGAAGAGTTGCAACCAGCCCGCCAAGACCACCCAATCGGGACGAGCTTCCAGAACCGCCCCAATGAGCACACCGTGGTAATGGGCAAGAGACTCGTATCGGGATTTATCGATGACCAGAACGTTTAAATCTAAGTTCTGGGCCCGTTTGACGACGCCAGCCTTTCCACTCGACGCAATGACTAATTGGATCTCGGCTGAAAGTGCTCCAGACCGGCAAAGACGCACCAGATTTTCAACCGTTCTGCCTCCTCCGGAGGCCAAACAAACCACCCGGTCATTTTTCATGGGCGGATTCCAAAATCTGCCTGCCCATGGCTACACCAAGCTGCCAATAAGGACCATCGGGAATAAAAATCTTCAATCCGGTTTAGGCTCAAAAAATCATTTGCCTGCCTAAAGGCCCGTGCAATTTCTTCGAGCTTTTTAATTTCGGCCAAAGCCGGAACCGTCTCTGCATCCACCAAAAAGTAAGATTTTGGCGATTCGTTCAACCATGTAAGGCATTGGCTCATTATTTTTTCCGGATAATCTTCAATTTGAGAGGAGTGACTTGCCAAGACTCCACGCGCCACGAGGAAATAAAGTTGGGCCTTTCCTCCGGCCGTATCCGGGTTGCTCCCTAAAGAATCCATCAAGCCCAATAAAGCAGTTGGCCGATGGAATTCGGACCAATTCAAAACTTGTGATCTACGAGTCCCCTGGCTTTGTATTTGAACCACTAATCCTTCCTGAGTCCAATCCAACACCTTCAACTTCCGGTCATCACCAGGGAATTGAAAATTCCTTACCTCACCGGATTTTGCTTTGGCGGCCATCTCACGGACCAAATCCCCCGCAAGACGAAAGCCCTCCAACTCCATTTTCAAAAGCGGAGCCAAAGCGAGGGATTCTTGTTGGGCTTTTTCAAAAAGTCCGGTGGCTTCAACAAAGTTGAATTGCAACACCGCGTCTCGACTTGTGGAAAAGGTACTTTGTGCTAAAGACTGACGGAAAATAAATCTCTTCTTGACATCCGCAGCGAGTTTCGTTTCCACTCGAAGGAGTCGAAGGTCGTCAGCAGCGCCACCCCACGGGAGGCTTTCCATGCCAAAAGCCAATTCCCATTCGCCCTCAAGAGCTTGTGCTTCTTGCCATCGATCGGATTGAATCAAACTCAAGTGCTGACTTTTCCAGGTGTAGGCAATAACCAAGGCGGCTTGAAATAGAGTCTCTCGCAACGCAAGAACTTCGGCTTGGGCTGCCAAAGGGGACTGGTCCAAAGTGGCTAAAGCTTCACTCCACCGGCCAGCTGTTTTGAAATCAAAGGCGCTTTGTTGAAGGGCCTGGAAAGCCACCACGCTTTCTTGAAGAGTGGCGGTTTCGGCAGCCGCCGCAGCCAGCTCAAGCCCGTGGGCATCTTGAAGACGGAGCAGCTCCTCGGCAGCACTATCACTAAAGTTGGAATCCGGATGCAGAGCTAAAAATTCTTTTAACCCTTCCATGCGAGCCACCAAGGAGTCTGCCGCCATGGCCTTTCGAAAAGAAATTTCAGTAGCAGCAGCCTTCAGTTTGGCTTGGGTTTCGGCGGAGTTTTCATTGTCGACATATTCAACAATTTTTTCAGGTTGGACAACCACGTCCTCCCGCATATATTCCCGCACCCCCCAAGTTGCCCCCACGGCAATTAACAGGAGAGCCGCCCAAAATCCAGTACGACTCCCGCTGGAAGCCAATAAAACATCTAAATCTTCCACGACTTCCTGGGCATGGGCGTATCTCTCGTCGGGAGATTTTGCCACCAAATCAGCAAAGATGGCTTCCAAATCAGACGGCACATTCAACCCGGAATCTGCCAAAGTGGGGGGGGCTTCGTTTCTGTGTGCCACTAAGATTCCCCGAACGGTATCGGCTTGAAAAAGGGTCTTACCGGTAAGCAAACGATAAAGAGAGCAGCCCAGTGAATAAAGGTCGGAACGGGCGTCAACATTTTTGCCGCCGGCGGTTTCCGGAGCCATGAAGTGCGGTGTTCCGCCTGCCGCCTCTACATCCAACATTTCTCGGGTCGCCGCCAAGCCTAGGTCCGCCAATTTCACAATCCCGGACTGGGCCAGCATCAGGTTTTCAGGTTTGACATCACGATGAACCAAACCGTTTTCCTCCGCAAAAGCCAAAGCCTTTGCACAATCCCGAGCATAAGCCACAGCTTTCCTCCACGGCAATGGACCCTGTTCTGCCAAGGCCTCTTCTAAATTGCCGCCTGGAACCAATTCCATGGCGTAATAGTGGTTTCCTTCGCTTTGGCCGACATCGTGAACTTGCACCAAGTTGGGGTGAGAAAGCCGTCCTGCCGCTTGGGCTTCTTTCACGAAGGAGCGAACCGCCTGGGCAGATTTTGCCGCTTGAGGAGAAAGTACTTTGAGGGCGATTTCGCGATCTAAACTCGTTTGCAAAGAACGGTACACCACCCCAACCGCACCCGCTCCTAGCCGACTAAGAATCTTGTACCCACCTAAAGTAGTCCCTACCAAAGGGTCATGCGCAATGGCACCTGCCGGACCGTTCAAGGTTCCTTCGGTTTCTCCACATCGAAAATTGGCTTTACCTCCGGCCGGTAATAAAGCGCTGCGATATTCCTTGTCTCCGCCAAGAAAGACCACATCTCCAACCGCCACAAGGCGATAGCGCCCTTGGTCATCCGCCACCTCAATCCGGATGCCATTGCGGCCCACTGGAAGATGAGAAACTGAGTCCAAGACCTTTCCCTCACAGAGGAGCAGGAGAGGAGTTCCGGAATGAGACACTGCCCCATGTTCGGGACCAAAATGCCACTTGAACCTAACTTTCATGATTGGTTGGGGTAGGGAAAATAGCTCGCCCCAGACGGACTAATGTAGCCCCTTCGGCAATCGCGAGTCGATAGTCTCCACTCATACCCATGGAGAGTATGGGTCGAGAGGGGAGCAGTAACTGGCGGGCAGCTTCTTCGGCGGCCTTTCGAACCCTAGCAAAGTGGTGGCGCAAGGTGGCATCATCCCATTCCGGCAACGCCAAAGTCATCAAGCCCATCATTTCCAGGTTGGATTCACCCGCAAGTTGGGACATCAATGCGATTAAATTTGAAATCTGGATTCCATTGCGCAAATCCGCTTCATCCTTCACCTGAATCAACACCTTTAATTTGTCGCCTTTTTCAGCCAACACCCGCTGTAGGGCTTGGGCCGTTCGAATATCACCGAGGGCTTGAAAACACCCGCATAGTGAAACCGCTTTGCGAATTTTATTTTTTTGAAGGGGGCCGATGAGATGCCATTGAGCGGCGGGCAATATCTTCTTTGCTATGGCCAAATCTTGGACCCGATTGTGGGCAAAATGGACTTGTCCAGCTTCGAAAGCCTGCTCCAAACCATCTGGAGTGGCGGTTTTGGCCACCGCCACCAGCCGGATTTCTTTGGATTGCCGACCGGCCTCCTTGGCAGCCAATGCAATCGCCTCGCGAACCGTATGAAGACGGGCGGAAACAGAATTTGGCGGGGAATCAACCATGAGGAGACGGTGAAGGATGAAGAGGGTACGGGTATCATCTCATCCCCTTTGTAGGCAGTACCCCATGAAAATCGGAGTCCCAAAAGAAATCAAAACCGCAGAAGCGCGGGTCGCCCTCACTCCTGCCGGAGCCGAGATTCTCGCCAAAGCTGGCCACCAAGTGACGGTAGAATCCCATGCTGGTGACGGCAGTGGTTTTGTCGATGACGACTATCAGAAAGCTGGGGCTAAGCTAGCTTCTACGGCGGCGGAAGTTTGGGAATCCGCCGAAATGATTTTGAAGGTCAAAGAGCCTCAGCCTGAAGAAATTGCGCGGGCTAAACCTGGCCAAACTTTATTTACCTACTTCCATTTCGCCGCCGATGAATCCCTCACCCGCGGCATGCTCGCCACTGGAGCACACTGCTTCGCTTATGAAACCCTTGAGGAAGGCCCGAACCTTCCACTTCTGACACCCATGAGTGAGGTAGCGGGTCGCATGGCGGTGCAAGCCGGGGCTAAATATTTGGAAGCTCCGAAAGGAGGGCGCGGAGTATTGTTATCTGGGCTACCCGGAGTAGAACCCGCCTATGTGACTATTTTGGGTGGCGGCGTAGTAGGCAGCAATGCGGCTCTGATGGCTGCAGGGCTTGGTGCTAGGGTCACTATCCTCGACCTTAACTTGGAACGGTTGCGTTATCTCGAAGACATTATGCCAGCCAACGTCACCACTGTTTACTCCACCCGTCAAGCCATCTTAAACCACCTACCACTGACCGATTTATTGGTTGGAGCGGTGCTCATTCCAGGGGCTCGGGCACCGAAACTGGTGGCCGAAGCAGATTTAAAGCTCATGCCTAAGGGAAGCGTCATTGTGGACGTCGCCGTCGACCAAGGCGGTTGCATTGAAACCAGTCGCCCCACCACTCACAAAAATCCTACTTACGTGGTGGAAGGTGTGATTCATTATTGCGTCGCCAATATGCCTGGGGCAGTTCCCCGCACCAGCACTTTCGGTTTGACCAACGCTACCTTGCCTTGGATTTTAAAACTCGCCGATCTAGGGGCTCGAAAAGCGGTGCTCGAATGCCCCCAACTGGCGACCGCCGCTAACATTTTGGGCGGAGAAATTTGCTCCGAAGCGGTTGCGGGTGCCTTTTCCCTAGCCTGGACTCCGGCCGTCGACTTGGCTAGCGAACTCACCCCGGCATGACCCCACTCTTCGTCTTACTCTTGCTTGCGGTCATCCAAGGGTTAACGGAGTATTTACCCGTTTCCTCTTCGGGGCATCTGGTCTTATTCCGTGAATGGCTACCCGCTCAAAATTTCCCAGCCAATGCTTCGCTTGAGATTTGGCTACATTTAGGCACCTTAATGGCGGTCCTCGTTTTTTACCGCCAGCGCATCAAAAGGCTGACTCTTGGGTTCTTTGGGTGTGGCGAAGACTTTCCTGCGCAACGTCGCTTGCTCACCATGCTTGCCATTGCCTCCATCCCGGCTGGCGTGGTTGGTTTTTGTTTTGAAACCCAACTCAGTCAACTTTTTGGATTTCCGGGGGCGGCAGCGGGGGCGCTACTCATTACGGGGGCGGTTCTCTGGTTGTCGCCTAAATTCAACCAGGCCTCCGGCCACTTGAGTTCCCTGGGTTGGACTTCAGCTTTTTTAATTGGTCTCGCTCAAGCGATTGCCATCGCCCCAGGAATTTCACGGAGCGGCATGACCATTGTTGCGGGATTGGCCCTTGGCTTACGAGTGAAATCAGCGGCAGCTTTTTCTTTTCTACTTTCTATCCCGGCCATTTTGGCTGCCGCCGGATTAAAAATCCCGCACCTAATGACCGACGGGCAACTGCAAATTCCCATCGTTCATTTGATCGCTAGTTTCGTCTTAACCTTCGGGGTGGGTTGGCTTGCTCTACGCTGGCTGGTGCTGCTAGCTACCAAAAACCGCCTCCATTGGTTTGCCCCTTATTGTTGGTTATTGGGTGGGGCCACTCTGGCAAAAACCTTTCTATAGCCGTACGCGACGGTAACTTTGGACCCAAATCCTCAATGCTCCACCAGGGCATTGAGTTTCTTTCAATTCCCCGTGGGCTTTAATTTGGTTTCGAGCAATTTTGAAATCTCCCCGCAATTGGGAAACCAACTGGTCCAAGCCTTGAATTTGTAACGATGACGGCGACTGGGCTCGGGTGTAAACCGAACCGCGACTAGGCTGAGAATGGAAATTCCCAAGCAAACAGATTCCGATGTTGCCTCGGTTTAAGGAATCGTTGCCAGCATGCGCACCCTGGACTTTTAAATCTCGGCCTTCAAAGACTCGCCCTGCGCGGTCAATCAAGAAGTGGTAACCGATGTCGGCCCAACCTTTCTCTTGCTGATGGGATTGCTGTAAACCTCGCACTTCGGCAATCGAAGCTTGTAGCCCTGAGGACACCATCGGTTCGGCAGTATGGTGAATGGTAATCCGATAAGGCCGGGTCATGGGCTGGTGGTTTGAACGCAAATATTTTGCCCGCCACCTGCTTCTCGGAATGACCTCACCCGACTGAAACCCAGTTTGAACGGTTGAGGAAGGGGGAGCGCCTCGGAGATAGGGAGCTAGACGGGCTTTCAAGGAAGCCACCATGGCGGTAGGACCTCGGCCTTGGCTCCAGTCCAAAAGGACCTGGGCTTCCTCCCGTTCCGGACCTTGAAGAATCCTCAAGGACAACTTCAGATGGGGTTCCGCCAGTCCAGTTTTTCCTTCTAATAGGTAGCTTCGGGCAACACCATACTCTGCGTAGCCCTCTTCCATGGCGGAATGGGGACCACCGAGTGCCGAGTAAAAAGACAGCCGAGCGGCTGAAGATTGCTCATGATCCAAGTAAAGCTCCCCAAGTCGTAACCTGGCTTCACTTAAATCCTGGGCAGGGAGATAGGGCAACTTTTCTTCCCAGTAGGCAATTCTCTCCCCGATGGGCCATTCTCCGGGTGGTGAAAAAGTGGGTGCCTCCAACGCATCCCAAGTCACGGGGGCTCCTTTGGGGGGTGCCGCACAAGCTCCGGCTAAAATTCCGAAAACTAGAGCCAAGGCTAGAGGGGAACAGGGGATGGCAAACATCGCTTAAGCCTACCGAGTCAACATAGGAGTTTTCTAGCCGAAGCCTTAGGATAAGGCGATGAAAGGCAAGTTTCTGGTTCTTGAAGGAATGGATGGCTGTGGCAAATCTACCCAAGCCGATGCCCTTGTGGCATGGATGAGTGACCAAGGTCATCAGCCCCTCCATGTGCGGGAACCTGGGACCACCTCGGTAGGAGAAAACCTACGCCAGTTGCTGCTAGACCCGGACCGCCAAGCTTGGGACCCGAAAACCGAAGCTTTGCTGTTTTTTGCCGCCCGCACCGAATTGCTCCGCCAGTGTGTGGTGCCAGCCTTAAAAAAGGGCCAGGATGTAGTCTGCGAACGTTTTACCCCGTCCACCTTGGCCTACCAGGGTCATGAACCTGAGATGGCTGATTTTATCCTGAGTTTGGATGCCATGCTCATCCCGCCTAGTGAACAGCCCCAACTCACCCTTATTTTGGATTTGGATCCAGAAGTCGCCTTTCGAAGGACTCACCAAAGAGGCTCCGCCGATGGTATGGAAAAGCGCGGCGTTGACTTTCAGCGCCAAGTTCGACAAGGCTATCTTCGCTACGCAAAAGCTCGCCCGTTGGCCTCGAAAGTATTATCGGTAGGTGAATTGAATTCCGCCCAAGTAACCGAGGTCATTCTTCCCATAGCCACCGACTTCTTTGCATGGTCCTGA
>Ga0066376_10003873_pt1 | contig 13195 bp, 7 predicted proteins | sample Knorr_S15_td_Bot_FD_77009 | JGI IMG/M metagenome (GOLD analysis project Ga0066376, IMG submission 77009) | Marine microbial communities from Southern Atlantic Ocean transect - Knorr_S15_td_Bottom_ad_5009_LV_A | ecosystem: Environmental > Aquatic > Marine > Oceanic | place: Southern Atlantic... | reverse complement strand
CGACCCGCGTGAACCTCGTCCTCACCCAGAGGCACCTCACGTTTCGTCAGCGCGAGCGCCTGGACGCCCTCAGAGGCGGTCAAGATGTCCCGGTCGGTGGAGAGGTGGCCCTCATTCTCGGTCGGCGCATCCCCTTTCTGGGATCGAGCTCCGCGATCGAGGACTCCGACTTCTTTGCGCGGATCCGCCTCTTCGGTGGGTTGGCACCCGGGCGCTGGGTGCTCGCCTCGTCAGTCAGCATCGAGGGACGGAAGATCTTTGGAGGAGCCGAGGATGGATGGAGGGACGTGCTCGGTGAATTCCATATCTATTCCTACTGGCGTCCGTCGGATACGTCACGACACACGCTTTTCGCGCGAGTCTCCGGCGTCGGCGGCTGGTCGGTAACCGGTCCATTTCAGTTGACGCTGGGTGGAGCATCCGGGATGAGGGGCTACAGCAGGGATGACCTTCCCGGAGGACGGCGCCTGATCGCCACTTTGGAGGATCGGATCTATTTCGGATCCCCTTGGGGGGGCTTCATGGACCTGGGCATGACCGCGTTCGTGGACGTCGGGTCGATCTGGCAGGGTGGAGCCCCGTTCGGGGCAGACTCCGGGGCTCTGGCCACCGGGGGAGTCGGGCTGCGGATCGGGGTGCCGGGCGGAACGCGAGGGCTGACCCGGGTCGATATCGCGTACCCGCTGAACGGCCCTGACGCGTTCAGGGCACCCACGTTCCGCATCTCGGCGGAGCTGCTGAGCCTGATGCGGGGCGTAGAGGACCGGCAGTTACGCCGGAGCCGCCGCCCCGGCGTCGGCCCAGGCATCATCCCCGACCCGTCGGTAGGTCGTTAGCGGAGTGGTACGGTTTGATCGCAGTGTACACTACCGATGTTAGGCCAGGGCCTTTGACGTCCGAAACAAAAGTTATAGCTTAGCTCTCCTTCGCGTCATATTGAAACATCCGTTCCCTGCCTGTGAGTAGGGAGCATTGTCGCGAAGCGTTACAGAATATGGCTGTCAGAGACAGTCCCTGACCTCTCCAAACGAGGCGCCCAGCACGAATGTTTTCGACTTCCCGAGGCCTGGATTCGTTCGACCAGTATCTGCAAGACGTCGAGAAATACCCCCTCATTCAGGATCCGGCGGAGGAACGGGCTCTCGCACGGCGAGCCCGGGCGGGCGACAAAGAGGCCGCTGAGCGACTCGTAACCGCCAATCTCCGGTTCGTCATCTCTTATGTGAAGAAATATCAGGGCCGTGGCTTGGGGCTCGCCGAGCTCGTGTGCATCGGCAACGAAGGACTGCTGAAGGCGGTCAAGAAGTTCGACCCCGACAAGGGGGTCAAGTTTATCTCGTACGCGGTCTGGTGGATCCGCCAAACCGTACTACAGGCTCTGGCGGAGCAAACGCGGTCGGTCAGAATCCCCCTCAATCAGAATTCCAACCTCGCCAAACTCGCCCGGATCGATACCGCCCTCACACAACAGCTCGGCCGCTCCCCCACCATCCAGGAAATCTCTCGGGAGATGGAGGAGCCGATCGAGACGATCCGCGCTCTTCGAAGGGTAGCCGCCAGCGAATTGAGCCTCGATGCTCCCATCGACCGTAGCGACGGAAACAGCGCGAGCTTCGGTGAGCGCTTCGCGGGTATCGAGGCCACGGACATCGAAGAGGACGTCGAAGCCCTCGCTCGCAGGGAGTTCCTCGATACGATGTTCGACAGCTATCTCACCGAGCGGGAGAGGAAGATTCTTTACCTCTACTACGGCTTGGACGACGGCGAGGAGCGTACGCTCGAGGAGATCGGATCGCTGCTGGGTGTGACCCGCGAGCGAATCCGGCAGATTCGGAATCGCGCCTTCGAGAAGCTGCGTGAGAGTCCGCAGGGCGCTTCGCTTTCCGGATTTTGGAGCGCGAACTAAGCGCGAACCAGGCGGCACTTAGCGCGCCCGATCGGAACCGCTTCCAAGTGCTCGACGTACCACCCCCCATGACGCTTCTCCCCTGGCGCTCCCGAATATTCTGATTCGTCCAGTGGCGACGATCTCGAGGATGATCACGGCTCTCCTTTGGCCGTGCGCCTTATGCGGACAGATCCGGGAGGCCCCCTCCGCATGGAATAGCGAGAGGGCGCTCGAACTGGTAGAGCAGGCCCGAAGCCTGCGCCAGGCTACCGTGGTGGACTCGGCCTTTCAGGCCTACCAGGCCGACGCACGCGGCTACGTGTACTTCTTCCTCGATCGCCCCGACAGCGACGAGCGCACGCTGGCGAGGACGGACCAGGTGGCTCTCGAGGTCTTCTGGAAGGCGCCGCGCCAGACCAGGCAGCGTTTGGTCGGCCGGCGCAATGCGAAGGAGCTTCCTACCAACATCAGCTATCACCTGGACCATCTGACCGTCGTGCAGGACGACTTCGGCGATCTGATTCGACTCGGCAATGGCGATGAAGTAGAGGCCGTGCTTCATCCGGCCGCTCCGGGGGCCGACTCGATCTACGACTACCGTCTCACGGACTCCTTGACGGTGACGCTCCCGAGCCCCGAGCCGGAAATCCGCGTCTACGAGCTGGAGATTCGACCCAAGGATCCCGAGGCTCCCGGTTTCATCGGAACCCTGTTCCTGGAGCGGAGGACGGGCGCCATCGTGCGTCTGAGCTTCACCTTTACCCCGGCGTCCTACGTCGATGGGACCCTGGACTACATCCGCATCTCCATGGACAACTCGCTGTGGGATGCAAAGTATTGGCTTCCGTACCGCCAGGAGATCGAGCTGAGGCGGGAGCTCCCGTTCATCGAGTTCCTGGGCGGCAGCGTCATCCGTGGTCGCTTCGAGATCCGAAACTACCGGTTCAATCCAGAGCTTCCGGAACGATTCTTCCTCGGACCGACGGTCACATCGGTTCCGGTGGCCCAACGTACGAGCTTTCCGTTCGAGTCCGGACTGTACGATCAACTCTCCGACGAGGGATTGGACCCCTCTCCACAAATCGAAGCGATTCGTGAACAAGCGGTAGCGGTCATGCAGCAGCGGTATTTGAGCGGGTTGAACAGGTCCCGTTTCCACGTACCCTTCATTTCATCCGTGTACCGGTACAACAGGGCTGAGGGCTCCTTCGTGGGAGTGGGCATATCCTTCCAACTGGGACCGACCTGGAGGCTTCTGTCACGGGGCGGTTACGCGTTCGGAAGCGAGAACGGACAGCTCGCCCTGGACCTCCGATTGAGCCTCGCGCCGAGGGGGTTCAGCGCAGGCGCGTGGCGGAACGAGCTTCAGAACGCATCAAGCAGACTCCCCGGAGCGAGCCGTACCGTCAACACCTTGGGCGCGCTGCTCTCGGACCGCGACTACACGGACCCATATTTTACTTCGGGAGCGAGCGTCCGCTATGGATGGGGCCTTGGAACACGAGGCTCTCTCGAGATCGGCGCCGTATGGGAGCGTCATCGTTCGGGGACGAACGTCGTGGCCGATGGGTCCGGTTGGAGCCCCGCGAGCGGATCGGGGACCAACCGCCCCGTGCTGTCCGTCGACGAGGGCGACGACCGGGCCATCGAGGTGACTCATGCGACCCGGACGGCCGCCCGGGGCTTCCAAAGCTCCGCGACCGGCCGAGTCGGGCGAGTCGAGGATCAGCCTTACGCATCCCTCTGGTGGGCTGCCACGCTCCGGCAGGAGCTCCACGAGAGGGGTTCCGTGCTCGAGGCCAGGCTTAGCGTCGGCCTCTCGACAGAGGACGCACCCGTGCAGACGCTCTTCCTCCTGGGCGGCCGGCACACCCTACCGGGTTACCCCTATCGATCGTTCATCGGCAACCAGATGGTCCTCCTTCGAGTCGACGCCAGCCAGGCTGTGCTCGCTCCTTGGCTCTCGATCCACGTGTTCGGCGCTGCCGGCCTGACAGGCTTCGGGCGCGGCAACCTCCCCGACGCCGGCTGGCCTCGTCGAAGCACGGACGGGGTAAAGGCCTCCGCCGGGCTGGGCCTGAATCTGGGCTGGGATCTGTTGCACTTCGACTTAGGGCGGGGCCTGAGCGACGGAGGAGACTGGGAATTCGTCTTTTCCCTCCAGCGCAGCTTCTGGGAGTGGCTATAGGCCCCGCCCTAGGAGGCCGTACACGACGCTTGCGCGCGTTCAGGCGGCTACTTTGTACCTCCGCCTCCTTGGCGGTGAGCAGCACCAACTCCCGCACGCTTACGTCCGCGGTGGGAATCTTCACGCCCTCCCGCTCGTACGCATCGTACTCCAACCGTCCTTCGACGTAGATCCGATCACCCTTCTTCACGTTCTCTTCGGCAAACTCGGCCAGACCGGCCCAAAGCGTGAGGCGATGCCAGTCTGTCCGTTGCTCGGCTGCATCTCCGAACGGCGGACGGTTGGTCGCCAGGCTCAAGTGCACGACCTTGGTACCCTTCTTGGTCTCGTAAACGTCCGGATCACGCCCGACATTGCCTACGAGAATGACCTTGTTGATGGTGCGGCTCATCTCATCCTCCCGCGGGATTCGCGGCCAGCCCGTGAGCCGGCTCCATCGAGCTCGATCCACGGCGGCCTATTTTGAGTGGGACGATGGAAGGTGTAGGGTAGAGCGGGGCCGGAGGATGGCCGGACGGGACTCTAGGAAGCCTGTCTAAGAAGTGGGGCGAGCCCCCTTAGAAGCTTTTCGTCTCGAGCCAGTTCCTTCCCACACCCCCCTCGGCCACCAAGGGAACGCTGAGCTCCATCGCACCCTCCATCCCCGACACCACCAACTCGGCGAGCTCGTCCTCCTCGCCACTCGGAACCTCGAAGAGCAGTTCGTCGTGGACCTGCAGGAGCAGGCGGGCCCCCGTATCCTCTTCGGCCAGCGCGGCGTCGATGTCGAGCATCGCCTTCTTGATCATGTCCGCTGCCGTGCCCTGAATCGGCGTGTTCTGGGCAACTCGCTCACCGAACTGGCGGACGTTCCAATTCTTCGCTTGCAACTCAGGGATCTTGCGCCGGCGCCCCATGAGCGTCTCGACGAATCCCTTGTCGTGAGCGATGGCCACCTGCTCGTCCAGGTAGGCCCTAACACCCCTGAAGCGCTCGAAGTACTGATCGATGAACGCCTTCGCCTCATCCCGACTGACGCCGAGCTGTCGGGCGAGAGAAAACGCTCCTTGTCCGTACAGCGTGGCGAAGTTGATCGTCTTGGCCTGGCCTCGTTGCTCGGACGTCACTTGGTCGAGAGGAATGTCGAAGACCACCGCGGCGGTCTGCTTGTGAACATCGATCCCTTCGTTGAACGCTCGCACCAAGGGCTCGTCCCCGGATAAGTGCGCCAGGATGCGCAGCTCGACCTGGGAATAGTCGGCCCTATAGAAGAGGAAATCGTCCGCAGGAATGAATCCCTTACGGATCTCCCGACCCAAGTCGGTCCTGATCGGTATGTTCTGCAGATTCGGATCACTCGACGAGAGCCGCCCAGTGGCCGCCACGGTTTGATTGAAGCTGGTGTGGATCCTTCCCGTTCGTGGAATCACGAGCTGGGGCAAAGCATCCACGTAGGTCGACCGGAGCTTCTCCAGCTCCCGGTACTCCATCATAAGGCGTGGAATCTCGTGCCCCTGCGCGGCGAGCTCCTCCAAGACCGATGAATCCGTTGAAGGACCGGTCTTGGTCCGCTTGATCACGGGAAGCCCCTGCTGCTCGAACAGGACCTCACGCAGTTGAGGCGTAGAGTTGAGATTGAATTCCGCCCCGGCGACCTTATAGATCTCGTCCCTGATGAGCGTCAGATCGCGTTCCAGCCGCTCGCTCATCGCCTTGAAGAACGCCGGATCGATGCGAATGCCCTCCTGCTCCATCCGCAAGAGCACCGGCACGAGGGGCATCTCCAACTCGGCGAAGAGTCCGGAAAGCCCTTGACTGGCCAGATCCGTGGTGAAGCGATCGGTCAGCCGCAGCGCCGCGTCGACGCCCTGACCCGCATAGTCCCGCGCCTTCACCTGTTCGACCTCCGAAAAGCTGACTCGCTTTTGGCCGGTCCCAACCAACTCCTTGTAAGGCGTCGGAGAAAAATCGAGGAAGTCCTGGCAGAGGGCCTCCAAGTCGTGCCTACGCCGGCTCGGATCGAGCACGTAGGACGCGATCGTCACGTCGAAGCTCATCCCTCTCAGGCACACGCCCTCCCGGCCAAGAGCAAGCGCGCAGGCCTTCAGATCGGCGCCCACCTTCTCGACGCTGGGATCCTCCAGGAGATCTACCAAGGCGGCGAGGGGGGCTGCGCCAAATTCCGGAAGATTGCCGATCCCGGGCGATTCGAACGCCAGCGTCGGCTCACCCTGGGGTACGTGACCGAAAGAGAGATAGAAGGCCTCACCCGAGTCCACCGCCAGCGCGACGCCAACCAAGCCGGCCCGTTGTGGATCGAGGAAAGTGGTGTGCACTCCCAGAGCCACCCGCCCCAACTCGCGGGCCCGGCCGATCAAGGCTGTGACGTCCTCCGGCTCGACGACCAGGTGGCAACGGACCGGCGGAGGCCCGCCCACAGCCACCGCCGTCGTCCCGGCGGTGTCGTCTCCGGGAGGCGAATCGGGATCGGCATCACCCGGGACCACCTCTCCAGAGCCTGCACGTCCAGTGCCTGGGTCGCTCGAGCTCGGATCCCGGCCCGGCGCAAAGCGCTCCATGAGGCTGCGGAACTCCATCTCGGCGAAAAACCTGTGAAGCCTGGGACGATCGGGCTCCCGCACCCGCAGCGCCTTGAGGTCCAGGTCGACATCGAGGTCGGTCATGATCGTTACCAGCTGCCTCGAGAGACGCACCATATCTGCGTTCTCTGTGAGCGACTCTCGAACCCGCTTTGCGGAGATGTCACTCGCGTGCTCGAGAATCTCGTCGACGCCCCCGTACTCCTCGAGAAGCTTGAGGGCCGTCTTCGGACCGACGCCCCTGGCTCCGGGAATGTTGTCGGAGGCGTCGCCGATCAACGCCAAGTACTCGACTACCTTGGTCGCCGGAATGCCGAATTTCTCGTGGACATTCCGCTCGTCCACCCACTCGGCCGCCACACCCGTGCGTCCGCCGCGCCCAGGGTTCAAGAGGTGGATGCCCGGTCCCACGAGCTGGTAGAGATCCTTGTCGCCGGAAACGATGACCGCCTCGAGTCCCGCGTCTCTCGCCTTGATCGCGAGAGTGCCGATCACATCGTCCGCCTCGTAGCCGTCCAATTCGACGAGGGCGTCATTGAAGCCCGCCACGAGCTCGCGCACACGCGGCAAGCTGGCCCGAAGCTCGTCGGGCATCTTCTCCCGAGTGGCCTTGTACGCCGGGTAGACCTTCTCCCGGTGACTATTTCCGGCGTCGAACACAACCGCGAGATAGTCGGGCTGATACTTATCACGGATCTCGATCAGGAAGTTCGCGAACCCGAAGGGGGCGGACGTGTTTTCTCCCTTCGAGTTGGTGAGGGGGCGGTTGATAAAGGCGAAGAACGCCCGGTAGATCAGCGCGTATGCATCGATGAGGAAGAGACGGGGCGCGTTCTTCGGTGGGACGTCCATCGGTTCGAAGGGCCGTTGAAGGTGTATTGTGGGCCGTTAAGAAAAACGCCCCGCGGATTCCCTCATCCCCGGAGCGTCTTCATCCGTAATGGCGGTGTCAGGCTCTGATTACGTTGGCGGCCCGGTATCCGTGCTCCGTCTCCGCCAACTCGAACTCCACTTCCTCCCCCTCGGTCAGGGTTCGAAAGCCCTCGGTGACGATGGCTGTGAAGTGGACAAACAGGTCATCGCCTTCCGGCCGAGCAATGAACCCGTATCCCCTGGAATCGTTGAACCATTTGACGGTCCCTTTGGACATGCGGCGTACTCCTTCTGCGGCATTGAACAATGGTTCGACGCCTACGGCGGCTATGGCGCCCCTACGGCGGCTACGGCGCTCCTGCGGCGGCCTACGCGCCCACGTGCGTTGCGTCCGACCGAGGGCCATGACGGGTCTGGTCAACCGCCCCTAGGTTATGGGCCCGACCGGGTAGCCGTCAAGAAATTCGTAGAGACGGCCCACTCCCGGTATGCGGCCCACCCTACTTTCCGCTCGCCCTCTTCCTAGTCCTCTCCGTAAAGAAACTGGTAGATCGCGATGTTGCGCCTGATATTTTTCACGTAACCACGGGTCTCGACGAAGGGAATACGCTCCGTGAAGCGCAGCGGATCCTCGGCCTCGGGAAGCCGTCTCCAGCGGGTGGCTCGGGTGGGACCCGCATTGTACGCGGACAGCACCAGCGGCAGCTCCCCGTCTGCGTAGCGTCGTTCCATGTCGACAAAGAACCTCGTTCCCAGGTGGAGGTTGATTTCGGCGGTCTCGAGAGTCTCAGCAGTGAAGCCCCGAATTCCTTGACGTCGAGCGAGCTCGCGCCCTGTTGCCGGCATCACCTGCATGAGGCCGATGGCCCCCGCCGGCGAATGAATCGCCGGGGTGAATGCAGACTCCTGTCGAATCAGAGCCGCCAACAAAATCGGATCGATTTCGCGCTCGCGCGCCTCTCGGGTAACAAGCTCCCGATAGGGAAACGGATACAGTACGCGAAGGAGGCGCCTGGTCAGTTGGGCCCCACGCCGCTGTAGACCCTGCCCGAGGCGAATCCCCTCGACGGCGAATCCCCGTTCAATCAGGGCGTCGGCCAAGTCCAGACCTTCCCGAACCGATCCGTCCGTCCGCTCGATGAGCCCAGAGATGTGGGCGTCCGCTCCTTCGTCGAGACCCGCCGCAACGAGCAGGTCGAGCGTCCTCAATTCATTCTCGAGCCAGCCTGGCGGCGCCGAGATCGGCCCCGCGGGCACATCCGGACCGAAAGGCTCGTCGAGGAGGTCGAATGCGAGCACACCGTAGTAGGACAGGACGTCTCGATCTCGTATCTCGTTCAGATACTCCAGCGCTGATTCGTCTCGACCGAGAGCACGCAGGCTCCGAGCCCTCCAATAGGCGGCCTCGGCCCAACGCCGCCCGGTGGGAAACTCCTCCAGGTAGCTACCGAACACCTGGGCCGCCGCCTCGTGGTCGTTCTGTTGAAGACGGATCTGGCCGAGTCGCATTCGGGCCAGCTCCGCAGAAGCATGCGACGGCTCCATCGCGATCGCTCGCTCGTAACCGGCGGCCGCCTCGGCGTAGGCGCCGCGCGCCAGCGCAGCGTGGCCGCGTTCGACGACGATATCGACTGCTTGGCGACTCTCTGGGAACCGATCGATCATCCATCCTTCGATCGTTCGAACCGCATCCCGTCGGCCTTGCCGGCTCCGGGCGGCATGCCACTCATCGAGCACGCGGAGCTCGAACTCAGGGTCGTCGGTCTCGACCATCTTCCTGAACTCCACCACCGCCGCCTCGTGCGTGCCGACCGCCGAAAGCAACCGGGCACGAGCCAACAGAACGTCCGGCTCCGGCTGGACCGCCTCCGGCAACGCCGCCAGGTGCCGCTCATAGGCCTGAAGGGCCTGGTGGTTCTCCCGCACTTGGTCCAGGATCCTAGCCGAGCGGAGAGCCTCCTCAGCGTCCACAGCGCCGATCCGTATGACTGCCCATGCCGCCCTCGCCCCTGATGCTCCCCGGGGGTACACGTCCAAGGACGCCTCGTACGCAGCGAGGGCTGCCCCCATATCCCCGCCAGCCTCCTCCAGAGTACCAATGGCTGCCAGCGCCTCGCCACGTTGCGCGGCCCCAAGGTCCCCCTGGACGAGCAGGGAGTAGCGTCCCACGGCGCGAGATGTGTCTCCGGCCACCAGCCACGCACGAGCTTCGAGATCCCACGCCAGCTCGGCAATCGCCGGCTCTGCACTCATCATGGGTAGGATCTGCAACGCTTGTTCCGCATCTCCTCGTGCGAGCGAGTTGCGGACTAACCGCAACACCGTCCATTCCGACAACGCCCGAGAGCTCCGGCCTGCGGTCTCCAGAGCGGAGAGCATCGGAATCCGAAGCCCAGCCCGAGCCGCGACCTGCGCTTCCCGGGAAGCCGCCCACGCAGCCTCCGTGGCGATGACTCCCATCGACCGAAAGCGGGCGTATTCTCGAGCCGCCTCATCCCAGCGCTCCGCCGCCTCGAGCGCCCGCGCGAAGAGCAGCCTGCCCTCACCACCTCCGATCCCATCGAGCCAGTCGACCCCTTCTAGCCCCGCCAGCACACCGTCCCAATTCTTCCAGCCCGCATCGGCACGAGCGAGGAGGAGTACGTCGGCGGTCGTAAGGACGGCTCCGTCGTCTCTGAGATCTCTCAGTATCCGACTAGCGTGCCAATACCTTCCCACTTCGAACTCGGCGCGGGCCGAGTCCACGGTGGGATCGGGCACGTCCGCCTGGCCGGCGAAAGCGGCCGAGAGTTCGAGGTCGGCGTGCCGCCCGCCTTCAATAGAAGGCCGCGCGTCGACGACCGGCGGGGGGTCCGCAAAGGACGGAGCCGAGGAAGCGCCTGCCCACGACGCCAAGACAACGAGGATCGACCCTAGGAATTTCACCGAAACAGCGCTACCCGACGCGAAGGACTTTCCGATAACAGCTACTCAAGCAGGCGGACGTTCTAATAATAGTGCGGAGATCCCTTAATACCTACTGACCCGAAAAACAGGGGCCACCCTTTCGGGTGACCCCTGCAAACGTACCTCGGGCCCGCTGCTAGGAGGGTGATCCTAGGTGCGAGAGCGGTCCGCCTCCATGGCGTGGAGCATGTCGATCATTTTCTGGGCCGACTCCTCCATATCGATGACTAAGCTGTCGATGCGCGCCACGAAGTAGTTGTGCGAAACGCTCACCGGAATCGCGATCACGAGTCCCGCCGCAGTCGTGAGCAAAGCCACCTTGATCCCGCCAGCAACCAGCGTGGCCTCGACCTCACCGGCCGCCTCGATGGACTGGAACGCGATGATCATTCCGATCACCGTCCCGAGGAAGCCGAAGAGTGGGGCCACGTTCGTCAGCGTAGCCAAGACCACCAACAGTGACTCCAGCTTGCTCAACTCGATGAGACCCTGGTTTTCGATGGCCTTCATCACCCGCTCTGTGCCTTCCTCATGCCGGTCCAAGCCGGCATAGAGAATCCTCGCCGCCGGAGCGTCCGAGTTCCGCGTCGCCTCAAGCGCCTCATCGATGCGGTGGTCCTCGAGCAGCCCGTCGACCTCGGCCAGAATCTTCTTAGTCTTCGACGATTTGATCAGAAGGTCGAAGAACTTCCAGATGATGGTGATCATTCCGACGACCAGGCACGTGAGCAACGGCCAGCGCATGAAGCCCATGCCATCCCAATTCGTCTGTACCTGCTCGCGAAATGTCAGTTCCGCTATATCCACCCCGGGGATCTGCATCAGCGCACTGTAGACCTGCATCACACCGACCAAAACAACCTCCAGCCCAAAGTTCTAACAACGTTGCGAAGCCGCCCTCGAGGACGACGAGTCTTGATTTTCAGAAATCCGAAGCTGCGCGTGCCCGACAACCCTGTCAAGCCCTGCCCTCCGGCATTGGATCCTTGCAGCACGCTGCCAGGTGGCTCGGTGTCTTTACTTCCAGGGGGGGCAATACGTTCCTGCACTCCTCATCCTTGTCCGGATGAGGGCATCGGCTGTAGAACGGACACCCCTGGAGCGGCCGGATCGGACTCGGAACATCTCCGGACAACCTGATGCGCTCGCGGGTCCGTCCCCCCTTCGGATCGCGTCCGGGTACCGCCGAGAGGAGTGCCCGCGTATAGGGATGAAGCGGATTCTTGTACAGCTCCTGGCCCGCAGCCATCTCGACGATCTTACCGAGATACATGACCGCCACACGATCGCTCATGTACGCGACCACAGCCAGGTCGTGAGCGATGAACAGGTACGTGAGGCCGAGCTTCGTCTGGAGATCCCGGAGAAGATTGATCACCTGGGCCCGAACGGACACATCGAGCGCCGAGACCGGCTCGTCGCAGACGATGAACTCCGGCCCAACGGCCAGAGCGCGGGCGATACCGATGCGCTGCCTCTGGCCGCCACTGAACTCGTGCGGATAGCGGCCGGCATGCTCGGCGAGCAAACCCACCATATCGAGCAGCTCGCGGACGCGGGCCGAACGCTGCCTACGGGTCTCGCCCAACCCGTGCACCTTGAGGATCTCCGTGAGCATACTTTCGACCGTCAGCCGCGGATTGAGCGACCCGAAAGGATCTTGGAAGACGATCTGGGCGCGTCGGCGAAACTTTATCAACTGGGCACGATCAAGCTTGGAGAGGTCCAGCCCATCAAAGAACACCCGGCCGGCCGTCGGCTCGATGAGACGAAGGATGGCGCGTCCGGTTGTGGACTTTCCGCAACCCGACTCTCCAACGAGTCCTAGTGTCTCCCCACGTTGCAGGCGGAAGCTCACTCCATCCACGGCCCTCACCTGACCCACACTTCTCCCCAGGAGGCCGCGGTGGATGGGGAAGTACTTCTTCAGGTCCTGTACGTCGAGAAGCGTATCGGTGTCGAACGCGCCGTTCCCTTCCCCGGTCCGATCGACGCCGGAAGTCCCGCTGGTAGCAGACGTCCCGTCGGTGGCGGACGCCCCATCGGCAGGGGGCGTCACTTCGGCCCTCCGGCCACCGCCGATTCATCGGGATCGACGAGCCAACACCTCGCAGACCGGCTCGACCTCCCGTCCACGGGCAACAGATCCGGAGCAAACTCGGCGCAGCGCTCCCATGCATGGCTACAGCGGTCCCGAAATCGACAACCCGCCGGCCAATCCACCGCGCTGGGCACGGTCCCCGGAATGGGGTTCAAGCGGACGTCACGGCCCCCGGTGCCCGGAAGAGAGGCTAGCAACCCTTGTGTGTAGGGATGTTTGGGGCTGGTCAGGATCTCCTCAGTCGTCCCCGTCTCCACGATCTGGCCCCCGTACATGACCACCACCCGATCGCACACCTCCGCGATCACCCCGAGGTCGTGGGTAATCAAGAGAAGAGCCATCTCGCGTTCACGCTGCAAGCTCACGAGCAAGTCCAGGATCTGCGCCTGAATCGTCACGTCGAGTGCCGTAGTAGGCTCGTCGGCGATCAGGAGACTCGGCCTACAGGAGAGCGCAATGGCGATCATGACCCGTTGAAGCATTCCCCCCGACATCTGATGCGGATAGGCATCGAAGCGGAGGTCGGGTTCCGGGATCCCGACCTCCTCCAGAAGGGCCACCGCCGCGGCGCGGGCGTCCCGCTTGCTCAGGCCCCGGTGCAGCCTGAGCCCCTCCTCGAT
>Ga0066376_10003872_pt1 | contig 13197 bp, 13 predicted proteins | sample Knorr_S15_td_Bot_FD_77009 | JGI IMG/M metagenome (GOLD analysis project Ga0066376, IMG submission 77009) | Marine microbial communities from Southern Atlantic Ocean transect - Knorr_S15_td_Bottom_ad_5009_LV_A | ecosystem: Environmental > Aquatic > Marine > Oceanic | place: Southern Atlantic... | reverse complement strand
TGCGGTCAGAGCCGCGGAGCCAATTGCGAATCCTTTACCGATAGCGGCTGTGGTGTTACCCACTTGGTCGAGTCCATCCGTAATTTTACGGGTTTCTTCCCCCAGTCCTGCCATCTCTGCAATCCCGCCTGCATTATCAGCGATCGGACCATACGCATCGACCGACATGGTGATTCCTACGGTGGCCAGCATTCCCACTGCCGCCAGAGCGACTCCATAAAGACCTGCAGATTCGGCGCTAACAAAAATGGTCAATGCCAAAATCAGGACAGGAATAACACAACTTTCCATAGCTACGGCAAGGCCGGTGATCAGTACCGTTGCGACACCGGTTTTGCTGGCTTCTGCAATACGGATAACCGGTTTACCGGCTGTGTAATATTCGGTGATTAATCCGATGGCGATTCCCGCAAGACAACCAAACAAGAGTGCGATAAAAACGCCTGAGGGAAGACCCATAACTTTAATAAGAAAAAATGCCACGAACAGCATGGCCCCTGCACTGACAAAAGTGCAGTTTCTAAGTGCGGCGGAAGGGTCCATATTGCCTAAGGATGTCATGGCACGAATACCGATGACCGAAGCGAGCAAACCCACCATGGCTATCATAATTGGCAAGGCCATATACTCAAACCGCAAGGTCGTCATGCTGGCACCAAGGACGATAGCAGCGATCATGGAACCACAATAAGATTCAAAAATATCCGCGCCCAGTCCTGCCGTGTCGCCTACGCAGTCGCCAACATTATCGGCGATTACGCCAGGATTACGTGGATCGTCTTCCGGGATTCCTGCTTCGACCTTTCCTACCAGATCAGAGCCTACGTCCGCCGATTTGGTATAAATACCGCCGCCCACACGAGCGAACAACGCAATGGAACTTGCGCCCATGGCGAACCCGCTGAGGACGATGAAAGAATCTCCGCGTCCGAAAAGCAGGAACAATCCACCGACACCAATGAGGCCCAAGCTGGCGACACAAAGTCCCATAACCGCGCCGCCATTGAATGCGATGAGAAGTGCTTTGGATTGTCCGCCGTCCATTGCGGCTTGAGAAGTGCGCACACCGGAAGTGGTTGCTGCGTTCATACCGAAAAAACCAGCCAGCATGGAACAACCTGCGCCGATAGCGTAAGAGATGGCTGTCCAGAACCCGATCCATACGCCTTTTTGCATGGAAATCAGGATAAGCAGGAGTACAAAAATTCCTGCGATGAAGTAAGCGAGCATTTTGTATTCCCTGGAAAGAAAGACCATGGCACCTTCATGGATGGCGTCGGCAATCTCGGTCATTTTTTCATTTCCTGCCGGTTCATCATCGACACCTTCAAAAAGTTTCCAGGCGATGATGAGGCCGAATAACCCAAAAACGACGGCGAGGTACACATAGTTTTGCGACGCGTCAAAAGCAGCCATCACCAGATATGCCACCATGGCAAATCCGATGAAGCCAATTTCTCCTTTGTATTCCGATAACATTCTTTTACTCCTTCGTAGGATTGTTCCGTTTATTGATTTCGTTGAGCGCCGCTGCTATTGTTTGCACCGCTTGATTCATTACTTCGTTTAACAGCCCCGATTCTTCTTCTGCAAAAGGCGACAAAACATAATCGACAATGTCCTCTCTATCATCAGGGCGGCCGACCCCGATACGCACTCGACAGAATTCGCGAGTTTGCAAAGTATTTGAGGTCGATCTAATTCCCAATTGACCGCCATCGCCTCCCTTGAACTTGGTTTTTATTTTCCCAAGTGGAAGGTCAATGTCATCATGTATTACCAGGATCTGTTCGGGGGAAAGAGTAAAAGCGGAAAGAAGTGCTTTAACAGCTTTTCCACTTTCGTTCATGTAGGTCATCGGTTTCGCGAGGATAACCGGAAGCCCATCTATTTCCCCTTTTCCGTAAAGGGAACGATACTTATGTTGACCGAGCGTGATTTTGTATTTATCCGCGAGGTTATCTAAAACAAGAAACCCTGCATTATGGCGTGTCAGCTCATAACGCGACCCGGGATTGCCCAAGCCTAAAATCAAAAACACGTTTAAGGTTAACCGTCAGCTTTCTTCCCGGCATCTTCTTTGGAATCTGCGGGAGCCGCGGCGGCTTCTTCGCCTGCTTCGCCTTCTTCACCTTCGGCTTTTTCTTCTTTGACTTTTTCGAGATGAACATTAACTACGACTTCGTTGGCATCGTTCAAAATCGTTACCGCATCACTCAACTTTAAGTCGGAGACATGGATCATCTCGTTCAGTTCAACGCTTTCCATTGCCACTTCTATTTTCTCAGGAATGTCTTTTGGCAAACTTTCAACATCCAAAGCACGGATGATGTGATTTACAAGCCCGCCCTGCTTTTCTCCGATAGACACGCCAATCAGAACAATGGGAATTTTGACTTTGATTTTTTTGCTCACGTCAATCTCAAGGAAATCGATATGCACCCAACCCGGTTTGAGAGGGTGGGTCTGGAGTTCTTTTAATACCACGCTTCTGTTTTCTGCTGTATCCCCTTCGACCTTCAAGTCGATCAGCACATTGCGTCCTTCAGCTTCAATCAATTTGGTCAACTCTTTGGGATTGATGGACAAGCTGACGTTGTCTTTGAGTCCGTATACAACGGCCGGGATGCATTCATCCGTGCGCAATTTTCGTGTGGCCGATTTACCATTTGGTATTCTTAATTTTCCTGTTAAAACTGACATTCTAAACTCCGATCAATGTAAAAAAATTTCTGAACCTGTGTTTTAGTCCTTTGTCGAATCGAACAAGGAACTGACAGAGGTTTCCTGATGAATTCTTAAAATTGCTTCTCCCAATAGAGGTGCAATAGACAACACTTTTATTTTCGTGTTTTTCTCCAGTTCCTGATTCAGGGGAATGGTATTGGTAGTCACCACCGATTTTATGGGTGAGTTTGCAATACGCTCTCCCGCCGGTCCCGATAAAACCGGATGCGAACAACAGGCATGCACTTCTTTAGCGCCTGCTCCTAAAAGCGCATCCGTGGCTTCCATCAGCGTTCCTGCTGTATCGATCATATCGTCTACGATAAAAGCTATTTTTCCTTTGACGTCGCCGATGATGTTCATCGCCTTGGCTTCATTAGGAAGGTCCCGACGTTTGTCAATAATGGCCAGAGAAGACTTCAAGCGTTTTGCATAAGCACGCGCTCTTTCCACGCCACCGGCATCCGGCGAAATAACAATCATGTTCTCAAAATTTTGCGCTTTGACGTAGTCGATCAGAACATTTATTGCGAACAGGTGATCCACAGGGATATTAAAAAATCCCTGAATCTGTCCGGCATGCAAGTCGACGGTCAAAACCCGGTCTGTCCCAGCTGTGACGACTAAATCGGCAACCAGCTTGGATGTGATGGGAACCCGCGGTTCGTTTTTCCTATCCTGCCGGGCATACCCGTAATAAGGAATCACAGCCGTGATTCTTTTTGCTGAAGAGCGACGCAGGGCATCGATCATAATCAGCAATTCCATTAAATTGGTATTGCCGGGATAACAAGTCGACTGAACAACAAAAACGTCGCTGCCGCGAACATTTTCTTCGATTCGCACATAGATTTCTTTATCAGAGAAATCGCGGATCACCGTTTTTCCCAACGGAACCTTCATGTATGCGCAGATTTCTTCCGTTAGTTTTTGGTTCGCTCGACCGGAAAAAACCAGTACACGTCCATTATTGCTGGAAAACATTTTTCATCCTTAAAAAAAAACTGGCTGGGGCGGGAGGATTCGAACCTCCGAATGCAGGCATCAAAAACCTGTGTCTTAACCGCTTGACGACGCCCCAAGGCGGTAACACCTAATAAATTTCGTGGCCCTGTTAAGGGTCGTAAAGGGGTAAAGACGAAAAGGCTTCCCACAATGACAGAGTCATTATTAAAAAGCCGATATCATTTCTTCAGGAAAAAATTCAGAAAAGCCGGTGATACTTTTAGCCAGAAATACCCTGTGTTTTTCCCCCGTAAATCGGGCCAACGCTTTTTTTGCAATTTCGGGGTTATCGAAAATTCCAAAGACAGTTGAGCCACTTCCCGACAAGAGCGCACCTGCCGCGCCTGAATTCAGCAGCTCATTTTTTATCTGCAAAATCTCTGGATACCTTTTAAATACAACGGGTTCCAAGTCGTTGTATAGGGCTGCCCCCAATCGGGCAAACTCCGAGCGCAAAATGAAATTTGTCAAAATGCTAATATTATTTGCGGCCTTTGTCAACTTCAATTTTAGATTGCCATAAACCCAGGGTGTGGCGATGGGAAAACCCGGATAAATCATTAAAATATAAAAACTAAGCGGACTTTCTACCGGCTGCAGAATTTCACCTTTTCCAGAGCCAATTGCGCAGGGCGACATCAGGAAAAATGGCACATCGGAACCCAACTCCGAGGACATTGCGATCAATTCACTGCGGGGTAGTTTTAAATTCCATAATAAATTGAGAGCCAGCAAAACCCCGGCGGCATTTCCACTACCCCCTCCCAATCCAGCTCCGGAAGGAATATTTTTTTTCAGTTTTATTTTTACGCCACTGCATTTGTCAGGAAAACGATTTTGTAAAAGCCGTGCGGCTTTGACAACAAGGTTGGTTTCATCCGTTGGAATACCCGGAGTGTCGCAAACCAACTCTACATCTTGCGCCGTTTTTTGTATCTCGACCTCATCTAACCAGGCGACTATTTGAAACAAGGTTTCCAACTCGTGGAATCCGTCGTCCCTTTTTTTATGGATATGCAAGCCTAGGTTTATTTTGGCAGGCGTTTTAAATTTCAATTTCCCAGAAAGAGGCATTCTTATTTTACGGAAGCGATTGGCATGAGTTGAAAAGTGTCTGGAGCAATTTTTCCATTCAATGTTGGGTCTTTATATTTGATGCGGATGGTTTCCTGCCTTCGGGGGAATTCGAGAGTGATCAAATGTGGCCAATCGATACCGCCAACTTTTTCATAATCCTGCCATTGCACGAAATATCGTTTTAAACCGTTTTCGATGCGAGTCATCTTAATCGGCAACAAGGTGATAGTGTCGATATGCAAAAGAACTTCTCCGTCCCGTTTTAAATCCTTCGCCAGCAGGATGTATTCTGTCCTATCCGAATTTAAGCGAGATTTCTCTACCTTTAGAAATTCAAAATTCGGGATATGGCCGAGAAAAATTCTCAGGTGCTCGCGAAAATCCAGTTGCGTGCCAAGCAGTTTTCGTAACAGGTTTTTCACATCCGAACCCGAATAGACCCTGCCCTTTGCAGGATCGAGAAACTGCATCTTCCCGGCATCACTGATAAAGACCCCCATCGCCTGACCGAACAATCCATAAGTGTCGACACGAATGGAACGATTTCCTTCTATTATCAAAGTCTGGCGGAAGGATTGTTTAATTTTTTCACCAATGAATGTGGTGCGGGCGAATGATTTAACGCTATGAATTTTGTTGGCGCGGGTTTGCAGTCGATTGAATATATAACCGGAAGAGATTTTGTCTTTTGCAAAATGCGCAGGCGATTTTTCAACCGAGGTCTGGCAACCGACAAGCAGGAGGAGGACAAGAATCAAAGAGCGAACCGCCGTTGCTAACCAATTTGTTCTCGTTAAGTCTTTAGCTATAGTCATCCAACATTTCCTCAAGGCGTAGCCTTGCTAATAACTTTGCTGGATGAGTTTCTTAGCTTTTTCAATTTTGTCCTGCAGGGTTTGCGGGTTGGGCATTTCTCCGCCGAGATCTTTTTTTTGATTGAGGGTCAGGGAGTGGCTGTTTTTCCAGGCGCCTGTTGCTTTATCATAGCTCTTCAGAGAAAACAGGATGTCGCCAAGGTGATCGTAAAGCACGGGATCCGGGTCGGTATAAATCAAGGCTTTCTGGATTTGCGTGAGAGCTTTTTCTGAGTCGCCTTTCTTAAAATAAATCCATCCGAGGCTGTCGAGAAAATAACCGTTTCGAGGTTGAATGGTGAGTGCTTTTTTCAGATGTTCCAAAGCACGGTCGAGGTCACGGCCTTCCAGAGCATAAATATACCCTAAAAAGTTATGCGCGTTAGAATGCAGGGGATTGATTTCGATCGCCTGCCGCATATTTTCAATCGCGCCTTTAAAGTCCCCGGATTTTTCCAACAACGCGCCCAGTTCAAAATAATAAGAATCCTTTTTCGGATTGAGGGACAAGGCTTTTTTCATGCTTGCTACAGCTTTTTCGTTTTCCTTAACCGACATATAAGCCAGGGCCAAAGAATGGTAAATCTGATCGTTTTCGGGTTCCATAGCAAGGGCGTTTTGCAAAAGCTCAATGGCAACATCCATTTTGTCGTTCAGGCTGTACAAGCGCGCGGAATAAAGCAGGATGTCCATGGACTTTGGCTCAAGCTTTCTGAGTATTGCAAATTCTTCAATGGCCTTATCCAATCGCCCTTGGTTTTCATAGATGCGCGCCATGAGCACATGCGGGTCCTTATGGTCATCCGCAGCTAATACCAGTTGAAATTCGTCCAGCGCCCTTAAATAAAGGGTCTCCTCAAAATAAATAGCGGCGATCCGCATGTGGACGTTCGGTTGTTTTTTCAGCGCGGCGGGGATTCCTTTATGGCTGGAAATTTCGTTTTTGTATGCAGGGGCCAAAGGATTCTGAAGTAATGCAGCACGTTCTGCAATAAAAGGATCTTTCACTTTGAGTTTTAAGAGCAGGTTGTACTCTTTAAGAGCTTCTTCATGTTTCCCCAACCGCTCGTAAATCCACGCAAGGTATTTTCGTGCCTGCAGCAAATTGGGTTTCAAAATAATCGACATCTGAAACCTTTTTTCCGCTTCTTCGAGTTCATCATTTTGTAATAAAGCTCGGCCCAGATAGAACTGCCCCAAAGGATTATTGTGTTCCATCTTGGCGGACTGCAAATACATGTCTTTTGCCTGGCTCCATTTTCCCTGCCCTTCCAGCACGGTACCTTTTAAGAAAATAGCGCGGGAACTTTTTGGGCTGATCTGGTGTACCTTTTCATAATGATATATAGATGCATCGACTTTCCCCTGATTTGCGAGAATATCTGCCAGATTCATATGGATTTCTTTATTGTTAGGAAACCGTTTTAAAGCCTCCTGACCCGCTTCAACGGCTTCATCCAACTGGCCTGTGCGTAAAAGCAGACGCACTCGTTTTTCAAAAAACTTTTCGGTTTCCGGGTCATATTTTACGATCTCTTTATAATGCAAAGCCGCCTTTTCAAACTGAAAGTTCTTTTCGGCTTCCAGAGACATTAAAAAATGAAAATAGGCACGCGGGTCTTTGCTGTCCAAAGGCTGGGAGCTTTGCTTTTTCTGTTCAAACATTTTTGCGGCATAAGAGCTGGAAAGATCCAAATCCTGCGATTGTGTGTCAATCTGCGTGCCAACGGTCGAACAATTGGTAAGGGATAATATTAGCAATCCGGTCGCAAGAGTTTTTGTCATTTTCCATCCGCTAGATAACAGGTTTTTCGGTGTCTTCATTTTTTTATTCAACAAGAGATTTTTTATGTTTTTAATTTAATTTTATCCACCAGGATTTTACCTGCGCGGCTGTTTATTTCCTGAATAATTTTTTTCTTCAAGCTTTCCAGTGCTGGTAACCATTCCGCACCTTGAACCTGAATATGAAGTGTGCTCCGGGTTAGTTTGTCTACGGCAGAAATAGCTGCTATTTCTTTCCCGACCACAAGGTTCCAATGATAGGTCAGCCATTCTTGCTGATCCTCCTGCAGACTTTCTGGCAAAGATTCAAAAAGAACCGAGCTTAGGTCCGACCAGTTTTTATTCAGATCCTGCTTTCTTATCATACCCCAATGACCTCATTGATTTATCCCCGATTTATATTTTAGCTTTGTTAACGCATAAATTAAAGCAATAACTGCCCCCCTTAATATGGGCAGTGCAGGTAGTAAGAGTTTTTTATGCTGGGATTATTCCCTGTCAGCCAAATATAGTATTGCTTATTGCCTCCCGTGCTAACGAGTTGCCTCCCGCGCCCCTTGCAGGGGGTGCAAAGTTTGCAAAGATACTTTAGGCCGAGAAAACCCCTGGATTGCATGGAAATTTTATTGCATATTGCCTCCCGCGCTAGCGGGTGATATGATTGATTTAATAGGGGTTCAAGGTATACCGTTCGCTCTATAATAAAAATTCAACAATTCAAAACGTATGTCACAACCTGTTAAACTTTCGATACCCGGTCATCCAAAGTATTTGGGATTGATACGTAAAGTTCTTCAGGAACTTCTGGGCTACCATGAAGTCCCCGACGAGATGGCGAAGCGTCTCATTCTTTGTGTGGATGAAGCCTGCGCGAACGTGATCAAGCACGGTTATGGCGGCCCCTGTGAGGAACCTATCGAGGCCACATTCTATATCGATGGCGACGATTTCAAAGTGCAGATAAGAGATTACGGCAAGCAATGCGATAGTAGCGAGATCAAACCGCGTTGCCTTGACGAGGTAAAACCGGGTGGACTGGGAACCCATTTCATAAACGAAATCATGGACGATGTCAGCTATTGCACCGAACGGCCGAAGGGTACCTTGCTCACTATGGTGAAAAATTTAAAAAGTGAATTAACATCGGTTCAAGAGAAGAACAAGAAATGAGCCTTGAATTGAAACGTCCTTCGGAAAACACAGTGACGGTATTCGTCAACGGCGATATCGATATGAGATCGTCAACAAAAATGCGCGACATTCTGGCACCCTGTTTTCAGGAAAATATAAAACAATCATCCTAGACTTATCCGGCGTCTCCTATATCTACAGTTCCGGCATTGCAACTCGGGTCGAAGGGCTGCAGTGGAGCCCAATCAGCAAAACAAGTTTCGCCTGGGGTATCTCTCTAACCCCGGGAGGCAATAGGTCAAAACGTTATTGAACGAATGAAAACGGTTACGTTTCTGGATGTAGGATTTAAATTTTTTTCCTCCTCTTATAGGAAAAGAGGAAGATAGTGAAAAAACTCACCTGCCTGGATCGGCAAACTTCTTTTCAGGTCGAGCGCGATAATGTCTCAATTGGCTCGGGTTCCTACTTTGATAGGTTGTTGGTAATTTCTGACAATTCTCATGCAATATGCTGGCTAATTCTATATGCGACCTCGTCTTCAAATAGTCCTTTTGGGAATTATTAGCCTGCTGCTTTATTTTTTCATCACCCAAATTTCAAGCGAATTCAATTGGGGGGAAGGTTATGCCGACCGGCCTATTCTCACCTACCTGGTAATTTATTTTTCGCTGTCTCTGCTCTTCTTCGCCGCTTGTTCTATTTTTTCAAAACAACCTGAAGACCGATTTATATTCTGGACAATGATTGTCTTCGGCCTGCTATTCCGGTTCGCTATTTTACCGGCGCAGCAAATTCAGGAAGACGATGTCTATCGCTATCTTTGGGATGGAAAGGTTTTTGCCAATAACATTAATCCTTTCGAATACTCCCCCTCCGAAGTTAATGAGTTTAAAGAATTACGAATTCAGGAACCTGAAATTTATTACGAAGTTTATAACGAAAGAAATGAACGCGAATTAGAAAAGTTATCAGCCTTGAAATGGGAAACACCAAAATCGCTAAAGTATATGGAGAGGATAAATCATTCCAGCGTCCCCACCATTTATCCTCCCATGGCCCAGTATGTTTTTAGAACCGTTCACTTTTTTCAGCCCGACAGCATCCTTGCCATGCGGCTGGGCTTTTTGGTTTTTGATGTTCTGGCTTTGTTCTTCATTATCGGAATTCTTAACAAGCTGGGCTTGAATAAAAATTTGAGTGCAGTCTATTTCTGGTGTCCGCTGATCATAAAAGAAACATTCAACTCAACGCATCTGGATATCATTGGCATTTCGCTTTTATGCGGTTCAATCTATTTTTTGGTTCATCATCGCCACACTCAGGCGACATTTTTTCTTGCGCTGGGTTTTCTAGGGAAATTGTATCCGGCTATTTTGTTGCCGCTTTTTCTGCAAGCCTGCTTTCAGGATTCGCAGCAGAAAGGGAAGAATCCCTGGCTGGCTCCAGCCCTGAACACGCTGTTCTTTGTCGGCATTGTAATTTTAGGTTACCTCCCATTCATGGGAATCGGATTGCATATGTTTGACGGTCTCAAGGCTTATTCTCTTTATTGGCAGAGTAACGACAGCATTTTCGCCTGTCTGCTTTTCTTTTTCAAAAACTTACCGGGAGATTTAAGCAACATCACCTTTTTATCAAACTCCCTGCCCGTTTTTCTAAGCAAGCTGACTGTAGTTTGCATTTTGATGGGAGTTCTAATAAAGCTGCTGTTGAAAAATATTTCACTGATCAAAGACCCACAAAATTTATTAAAACAGTTTTTTATATTGATGGCATTGGTGTTTTTGCTCAGCCCTATTCAAAATCCCTGGTACCTGTGTTGGGTCGTGCCTTTTTTATGTTTTTTCCCTAGCCGGTCGTGGATTCTTTTAACGGGCCTGGTTGGACTTTATTATCTAGACTTTTATTTTGACTATCAGGAAATACAGTCCTGGAGTCCGTGGATTCCCTGGGTGGAATACCTACCCTTTTATGTGCTACTAATTTTGGAATTTCGTAATAAAAATAAGGTGCTAGGAAAAGAAAAAAATAATTAAATCTATCAATAAATTTTATCTTGTTAAGAAGGGTAGGAATAGTTATAGTCAGTCAGATTAAAACCCGCCCGCAAAATGGATTCAGCTTCGATGGCAAATATAACAGTAGAAGAAGTTAGAAGGTTACTCATCACCAAGAGCATCACCCACTCCAATAATATGGATTTTTCCGGCTTGGATCTTTCCGGGTTGGATTTTAGTGGGTTGACTCTTGTTTCGGCGAATTTCAGTAACACCCGATTGATAAAAACTAAATTCGTAAAGACCTTCTTATCCAAATGTAATTTTCAAGGGGCAAACCTGACAGAGGCAGATTTAACAACTGCAAACCTGAGAGAAGCGGACTTGAGTCGCGCTACTCTTGAGAATACCACCTTAAGTCGAGCTAACTTGGCGAAAGCAAATTTGTCCGGCGCGACATGCGTCAAGGCCAGCATGACATTTGCGAACTTAAATAGTTGCAACCTTAGTAGAGCAAATCTTTCTTCTGCATCCCTTCACGGTGCTGATCTCACCAAAGCAGATTTGACAGGCGCCCAGACCCGCGGCGCAAGTTTTAAAAACGCAAAACTCATTGGCACCATAGGCTATAAACCCTCCTAGTCCTTTTTAAACCAGCTCCAAGAAAGATCGAACCTTTTGAGAAACCTCACTGAACCGGTTGTCGCGGTCCAGTAAAATTCCATGAATCCCTGCATTGCGTGCGCCTTCGATATCTGTTCTCACTTCATCGCCGATATGGCAGGCTTCGTGAGGTTCAACGCCGCTGAGCCGCAAAGCTTCTGCAAATATTTTTTTATCCGGCTTGGCAGAACCCACCACCGCCGAAGGAAGAATAAATTTGAAATGCTCCGCTAGTCCCAAATTTTCCAGCGTCGAAGTCAGCCGCGAATCCCAATTCGATATAACACCTAAAACAATACCGCGTTGTTTTAGTTTTTCGAAAATTTGCGACTCGATCACATCTTCATAAATTTTCCAGTGGGATCCGTCGCGAAATACTGCAAAAATAAGTTTGAAATATTCATCGAAGCGGTCGAGTCCACCGAAGGGTTGAAAAACTTCAAACACCAGTTCTTTCCAGAATTTCTCTTCGGCCTCAGCACCGGATTTATCACCTAAAGATTCGATGCCGCCCATTTTTTTCCATTGCGAACGAAATCCTTTATTGAGTTCATCAGGCGTCCCGGAAAATCCGAAATCGCGGGCATGGCGTGCATAAACATCGCCGACCGAGGGATGAACGCGAATCAAAGTTCCCCCGACATCGAAGAAAACAGCTTTAAAAGAAGAAAGCGGCATGGTTCAATCCTGAAAAGTTTTCTTTAACGTAGCAGAAAATATTTTATAAGCCGTATAGAATTTTACAAAAAGGGAAGTAACCCCATTTATTGATATGCCCCTCACCTTAATCCTCTCCCTCAAAGGGGAGAGGAGATATTGAAAATATTTATCTAGAAGCTTGAGGGTAATTGTTTCGCAATAACAGAATAGACCTATCGCCAGCGGCGGCTCGCCGCATCTAGAAGCTTGAGGGTGATTGTTTCGCAGTAACAGAATAGACCTATAGGGTCCAGCGTCACGCTGTGAATTTTTTGACTATTAGGACGGAATTAATGCCGAACATGCCGAAGGAGTTGTTCATGATGTAAGTTACGGAGGGGAGTTTTTCTGGCGTGTTGGCTACGAGATTATTCAAGGCGCATTCGGGATCAAGGTCATCGAGGTTGATGGTGGGGTGAACTATATTGTCTTCAAAGGCGGGCAAATTTCCTGATAGTTCCAGGGTGCCGGCCGCGCCCATAGTATGGCCGATAAAACTTTTTGTATTGTTGATGCGGGTTTTACTGTTTTCGCCAAACACATCGCGAATGGCCTTGGTTTCCTGAATATCCCCCATCTGCGTTGCGGTTGCATGAGCATTGAGGATGTCGATGTCATTGGGTTTGAGTCCGGCCTTATCGAGTGCGAGACGTATGCATTGAGATTGCCTTCCAGGATCGGGCAAAATAAAATCGATGGCATCAGAGTTGGTGGCATAGCCAACAATTTCGCCATAAATTTTTGCGCCGCGTTTTTCGGCATCTTCCAAGCGTTCCAGGGTGTAGACACCGCCGCCTTCGGAGCAAACAATGCCGTTTCTATTTTTATCGAACGGACGACTGGCTTTTGTTGGGTCTTCATGTTCGGCAAGTGCACCTTCACTTTTGAAGCTGGCAAAAATACCGAAGGTGTGGATGCTTTCAGAGACGCCGCCAGCCAGTGCCAGGTCAACTTCGCCCAGCCGTAGCATTTGCACTCCTTGAATAACGCCCATATTCCCTGCGGCACAGGCTGCGCCAATGGTGTAATGCGGACCGGTGATTTTCATATTCAAGGTGACTTCGCCGGCGGGATTGTTAGACACGGTTCGCGGATTATGATGATGCGACCAGAACTTTACGTCGTAACCGTATTTGGTGATATTGTAGACTTCGCTTGCAGTGTCTACATTACGGTGTTCTGTTGGTCCGAGTTAAACCGCGACTCTGGATCCGTCGGCTGATTCCAGATCGATTCGTGGGGCGGCGAGTGCTGCC
>Ga0066376_10003870_pt1 | contig 13202 bp, 13 predicted proteins | sample Knorr_S15_td_Bot_FD_77009 | JGI IMG/M metagenome (GOLD analysis project Ga0066376, IMG submission 77009) | Marine microbial communities from Southern Atlantic Ocean transect - Knorr_S15_td_Bottom_ad_5009_LV_A | ecosystem: Environmental > Aquatic > Marine > Oceanic | place: Southern Atlantic... | reverse complement strand
GAAAGGCATCCCTGACCGGTGGCTTCGGCTTGATGCAAACGACCGACGGGTTGGCCTGCCACGAAAAGGACCGTCTTCGAGTCGGCCTTTCAATCACCGGGTTACGTCCCTCTATCGTATTACCTGCCGGACGGTTGGACGTCCTCGCCTACTCCATCGAAGGCACCCGGGGTGGGGTTGCGCCAAAGCGTCAAAGTGTCCAGCTCTCACTTGAAAGCCCCAGTGCACGCCAGAATTGATTCCAAGTTAAAGATTTACGACCGTCGCGAGTCCTTCTCGCCTGAATGTAGCCAGCCACATTCCGATAGGGGATTGATCGCCGCGTCAGAATCTCCGAGGAAGTGTGATCGCCACGTCACAGTCAGACTGCCTCAGGACCAAGCCTGAATAACGGGTGATTAATCACGAACTCGACTGACGAGCGAAGTTCCCGTAGTTCCATGTGGTCCCTTTTGAAACGCCGAGTCTTTGGGCCGATTATTCCGTACGACCATCCCTGCCTGTGCAACCGTTTGGCCTGTAACAGGACGGCGTTTCAGCCACTCCCGCGTTAAATGAGTAACAGCCCCCGGCGATTCAACGGGGGCTGTGTCGTGTCAGGGCTATGCGCGGGTTCGGGCTAGATGTTGAACTGTGGGTCGCTGTACCCGTCCAGCTTGTCGAAAATCTGTATGCGCCAGCGCTGGGAATCGATCACAAACAGACGTGAGCGCGCTGCATCGAACTTGACCCCGGTTGGGAGTGCGAACTTCCATTCCGGCTCCAGGCTGTCGACCCGGCGACGGGCTTTATGCACGTCCGGATTGCCACGGACATACAACTTCTGCCACTTGGACAGTTCGGTGGCGGAACCGCCCAGTTCGCTTATGTAGTTGTATTCGCTATCAAATATCTGAACGCGGTTGTTTACCCAGTCACAGACATAGATATCGCCGTTGGGGTCGACCGCAACGTCTGAGGGGTGATCAAATTCGCCGATATCGGATCCGTGACTGCCGATGGAGGCGATGAAGCCGCCGTTCGAGTCGAACTTCTGGACGCGATGGTTCTTGTGATCGGCCACGTACACATCGCCATTGCCGTCCACCGCGATGCCCCAGGGCGACCGGAACTGGCCTTCATCTGATCCCTGACTGCCCCACCCGTTTACGAACGCACCATCAGTCGTCAGTTCCTGGACCCGGTGGTTGAGCGTATCCACAACCAGCATGTTGCCGGCCGCGTTGAACACGATGCCAGAAGGCCTATCGAACTGACCCTCGCCGGTTCCGGACTCGCCGATGTGGTTCAAAAACAGCCCGTCTCGATCGAAGACGCTCACCAGGTGGCGCAACTCGTCTGTCACGTACACGTTGGAGTCCGGCCCCACGGCAACGCATGCCGGCCAGGCGCCTCGGAAGAAGTCTTCATTGACCTGGCTGAACGTGGCAGTGATCTCCTCATCGTCCGGTTCGCCGCCGATGGAAAGCCTGAGGACGTCCGAAAATCCCGCAGCCTTCTTCACGACGTAGACGTCGTCACCTTCGCCAAATGCAATGTTGACAATCCCGGTGATCTGCCTGCCGCCGACGATGCGGTTAAAGTCGAATGCCCGTCCGGCTACCGATATCGTGAGCACTTGGACCTCTTCTGTTCTCTTGATGCCTGAAGGTGGGATGTGAGCATTTTAAAGAGCTCTTTACTTCTCAATGAACCCCGGATTCTCAAAGGTTCCGCCAACGATCGGCACGGGGTCCAACCCGAGCCAGTCTTCGACGAGGCTTGTGTAGACGCTACGGAAGTCCAGGTCAGGGACAAGGTCCCCCTGGTCCAGATCTTTGGCCTTTGTCGATGGGTACTGGCCATACATGCCGCCCTTGACGCCCTTGCCGATTGCGATGCAGACGCCCCCGGCGCCGTGGTCTGTGCCGGACCCGTTGTCATACACGCGGCGTCCGAACTCTGAGAACAGAAACATCACCATATTGTCTGCGGCGTCGTGCTCTTCAAGATCGTCGAAGAAGTCACGTATCGCCTGGGAGACCTGGGACCACAGTTTGTGATGCGTGCCAAGCTGATCGGCGTGGGTGTCAAACGATCCGTGGTCGCAGTAGAAAACCCTCGAGCCAAGGCCCGCCAGGTGAACCTGTGCAATGCCCTTGAGCTTATTTCCGATGCTGGAGTCCGCGTACTCCACGGTCGAGGAGTACTTCTCCGGAGCGACGTTCAGGATCTCGGCGCCCTCCAGGGCGTCCAGTCCGGTCTGTCCAAGGTAGTCCATCACCGGACCGCTGCCGATGGCCGGGGAGTACATCCGCTGGTAACGGACGAGGACGCGGTCAAGTTTTTCTTGCGGCGTGATGTCGGTCAGCAGTCCGTAGCTATCGATGTTCTCGACGGTGGCTACCGGTACGTTCGGGGCGACGAGTGCGCGGAACAGCGCCGGGCCCATGCTTACGGCCGTGACAACATTTTCCTTATCGGGATCAAGCTCACGTACCACTCGGCCAAGCCAGCCTTCGGTCCCAAGCTTGTCCGGCTCGCATGTGTGCCAGATGTCCATGGACCTGAAGTGGGATCGGGGTGAGTTCTCGTAACCCACGCCGTGGATGATCGCCACATTCCCGTCTTTGTACATGTCCTGAATCGGACCCATCGTGGGGTGAAGACCGAACTCATCATCCAGAACGAGAACATCTTCCTCACTGACATTCACGATCGGTCGGTAGTCGCGATACAAAGGATCGTTATACGGTACAACGGTATTCATATAGTCGTTGCCGCCGGTCAGCTGTAGTACGACGATGACCGGATCATCAGTTGTCCCGGTTCCGTTCGTTCCGTTTTCCAAGAGACTAGTCAAGCGTGGTGCCTCCCTGTTTCCGTTTCTGGTCCATCTATCTGAGCCAGCTGATCGTGATGTCCATGGACGTTGTCATCAGGCGAACTGATACTCCCTGAGTGAGACAACAAGCTGGAGGATCTCGGTCAACTTCGCGGCTCCACCCTGCTCCGGGCGATCATCATCCCAGTCGAACTCGCCAAGTTGCCGGGCGTGGTCCAGTAGTTCGTTCCTTGATTCGTTCGGGATATCGAGTGGACCCATGACGTCCAGGCAGGCATCTACCACGGCCCCAGGATCGCTGCCCGATGACTTGATACGATCGATGATCTTCACCACGCCGGGCCGGGACAGGTCACTAATCATCTCTGCGACGAAGTTGGTGCGCTTCATCAGTGTGCCGCTGTTAATCCATTCGACGCCGGAGTGCCAACCTTCGACGCTTGGCGGGTTCAGAAGCTCCTGTCCCATAAAGCCGATCTGGCTGGCCCATTTCATGGTCTCCGGGGCTGGGCGTTCCGTGTCTTCGACAAGCCGAAGCGTTCCGATGACGACCTCGGCGGGATTCTTGACCCGTTTGAACTTGGCCTCTTTGAAGAAATCTGAGTTGAATATTTTCCTCAGCACCGTCCCGATGTGATAGTCGCTCTCGACGAGCGCATCGGCGATGAACTGGACGGCTACAGGATCGTTAGGCGGCGTGACCGACCATGCGGGAACCTGGTGCTCATCGGCTACGAAGAAACTGTAGAGATGACGGGCGATGAAGGCCGACGTGGCAGGTTTGGACAGGACGATGTCGATGATCTCTTCGCCATCGAAATTCCCTGTGTGACCCAGAAACGTCTTTTCGCCGTAATCGTGGTCGTCCGGCCGGAACTCGTAATCCCAGTCCCATCGTCCCATATGGAAGCGTGGGAGTTTGTGTTTGAGCGTCCAACCTGTGAACGCGCGTGAACACTCCCGTACATCGGTCTCGGTGTAATTTCCGACTCCCATCGTGAACAGTTCCAGGAGTTCCCTGCCCCAGTTCTCGTTCACCGAATCCGCATGGTTCTCGTGATTATCCAGCCAGTAGATCATGGCAGGACTCTGCGCCACCGCCATGAGCAGGTCCTTGTACTTACCCATGCCCAACTCACGGAACGATCCGATCATGTCTTCGATCTCGTCGTAGTGATCAACTTTGGCGACGCCGGTCGCGAAAAGCTGATGGTAGAAAAGGCAGAGTTTCTCCTGAAGCGGCGCTTTGGTATTGATCATGCGCCAGACCCACGGGGCGTGACCCAGCCCGCCCATCGTTCCCGGTTTCCACCACAGCGGGTAGTAACGCAAGAATTCGTAGATATCCACGGCATCCTGATCTCCGGGGTTCAGAAGTTCATCTACGGTAGCTTCATAGCCGAGTTCAATGCGACGCTCCAGTTCATCTCTTGACGCGCCGAATCCTGCCCTGCGCATCAGGTGTGCCATTTGCGCGATGTTCTGATCGGTCATATGTCCGGGCTCCCATCGTGAAATTGTTATCGGCAGTGTACGGCAGACATCGGTTTCATGTGGGGTGGAACTTAAATTCGCGACGTACCGACCGGGAAGGCTCATACCGGGAATACCAGGCCGAACCGCTACGCGGAAAAGCCGCCATTCACCGTGGTGAGTGGCGGCTCTTCGCAGACGAAATGAGTCTTCAGGCGTTCACTAAACGAGGCACTCCGAGAACACTTTGGAAGCGTGTACGCGGGCGTTGATTTCAGAAGAGCGGCAGTTTTTATGGACCATATGCCTCATTGAGGTGGTGCTCTACGGTGCGCAGGCTAATTTCTAGCTTGCGTGCGATGACCTCATTGTTGTAACCCTCACTCACAAGTTCCAACACCTGAACTTGACGCGCTGTCAATGGCCTCGTCAGATACGCTTCACGGCTGCTGCCGGTCTGCGTGTCTGTGAAGAAACCGGGATCTACGATAGTCATGCCTGAAGCCGCGTTATCGATAATCCGTACTAGATCATCCAGGACCGTAATGAGATCGGTGGTGAGGGAGGACCACTTTGGACCCACCTCAATCATCTGTTTCCGCGCCTCGGCGCGCCGACATGTAGTCTCTTATTCTGCCTATGACCTCGGCAAGGGCGAGCATGACGACTGTAGTCAGAACTATCGCACCGCCCGCGGCTAGATCGGCGTAAAACGCGACTGTGAGCCCAACCCAGACGCTGAGCAACCCGAAACCAATCGCCAGCAACAGAGCTGTCCGGAACCCACGTGCTAGCCGCAACGCCGCCAGTACTGGTATCACGATCAGGGCGCCCACCATGAGCACGCCGACGACCCGCATCGATGCAGTTACGGTCGCTCCGGTCAGTATTGCCAGGGCCAGGTTCATCGCCGTCACCCGGACACCACTGACGTGCGCTAGATCCTGGTCGAACGCGCTCTGCGTCAGTTCTGCGTAGAACGACGCAACGAATAGGATGACGACTACCAGCAGAATCCCGATGAGCCAGAGATCACGATCGTTGATTGAGAGGACGGTGCCAAACAGGTAACCAAAAAGATCTGCGTTGAACCCGGATGATTTGCTGATCACGATTACCGCTATCGCCAGTGACGAATACAGGAATATCGCCAGCGCCGCATCGCCCGGCAGCTTGCCGCGTGACCGAAGTTGTTCTATGCCGGCGGCGGATGAAGTGGTTGCTATCAACGCAACGAATGTCGGATAAATGCTGGTCACGAAGCCGATCGCTACGCCCATCAACGCAACGTGAGAAAGTGTATCGGCGATCAATGAAAGTCGACGTAACACGATGAAGAGTCCGAACGACGGAGCAAGTATCGCGACCATAGACCCTCCTATAAGGGCCCGGATCATGAAGTCGAACTGAAAAATCTCAGGCAAGGATCATCTGTCCTTATCTGTGCTCATGAAGGGCGTCGTGCAGGAGGACATCCACCGGGAACCCGTACAGCTCTGACAGGTGCTCTCCTGTGATGCGATGCGGTGGCCCGTGGAATACGACTGTCCGGTTGATACAGGCGCATACGGATGCACCCTGCATGACCGCTCCTATGTCGTGCGAGATCAGAAACACGGTCATTCCATGGTCACGATTGAGCGATGAGATGAGTTCATGAAACCGGTCGCGACCTACCGCGTCCACGCCGGAGACGGGCTCATCAAGGAAAAGAAGGTCAGGCTGGCCGACGATGGCGCGGGCGATCAAAGCTCGTTGGCGCTGCCCGACCGACAACGATTCGATCGGCCTCTGTCGCAAGTGCGATATGCCGGCAACGTCCAGCGCTTCAAGAACCTCTTTGCGGCCGTGTTTGCGGAAAATGGCGAGCGGATCTAATCCCCGGTACAGTCCCTGTTCAACGATCTCTTCGACCGTTGCCGGAAAACGGGTGCCTATCCCATCCACACGCTGTGGGACGTAACCGACCCGGGACCAGTCTCGGAACCGTGCAGAAGACTCTCCAAATAACTCGACCGAACCCCGGGTGGGTTTCAGCAGGCCTAGTGCGAGACGGAGTAACGTGGTTTTTCCGCTTCCGTTCGGCCCGAGAATGGCCGCAAAATCGCCTTGGCGGACTGGGAACGACACGTCCTCTACGGCAGGCTCCGCTCCTCCATACGAGTACCAGGTATTTGTGAACTCACACACCACCGGGCGATCGACCGCAAGCTCAGATCCATCTGACCCTTCAGGCCACAGAGCCACCTGAGATACCACGGAATCGACAGCGTCAATAGTCTCTTTCGGTTCAATAGTCACTGGTCACATCCCAGGGCGGTCACGAGACTCGCCAGGTTCTGTTCCATGAGTGAAAAGTAGGTTTCGCCGGAATCTTTCTGATCGCGAGTGAGGTTCTGGAGGCTATGCAACGGAAGCGATTCGACACCCGTCTCACGGGCCAGGGTGTCGCTCAGGCGCTCAGAGTCAATTGGACTTACCAGGACATACCTGATGCCGCTGTCCGAAACGAGGTTGCTCAAGTCGGCGAGCGCCCGCGGGCTCGGCTCTGACTCCGGGTTGATGCCGCTTATCCCTATTGCGTTCACACCATATCGGGCGGCCATGTAGTTGAAGCTATCGTGGGATGTAATGAATGTGTCACAGGAGCAGCTCCCAAGACCCTCGGCGAACCGTCCGTCCAGCGCAGCAAGCCGTTCGACGAGCGCATCCGAGTTCGCCAGGTATACCGCCCTGCCCTCGGAATCAGCCTTAATAAGTCCCTCTGTAATGGCGCGTACCTGCGTAATGGCAAGAACCGGATCGAGCCACATGTGCGGATCAAGATCGTCATCGGATTCTGTGGCGATGCCGTTCGAGTCGAAATGCATGGCGACGGAACTTGAACTCGCCTGCACCGCTGTATTCGGAGCGTCACCGGCATCCAAAAGAGCGTCGATCCACGACTCAAAGCCAAGGCCGTTGTAGACGATCACATCGGCGCCCGCGATCTTGCGGAGATCGCCGGGCGTCGGCTCAAAATCGTGTGCGTCGCCACCAGAGGGAACGACCCCGTCCACCTGAACCCGATCGCCGCCTATCTGATCCGTGAAATACTCAAGCGGGTACATGGAAGCGACTACGCGTACCGTCGCTGAACTGGCGATGTCGCCGTCAGTGGAAGCACCGTTTCCCCCGCAGGATATTGCGATCATGGTCAGTCCAATCGCCGCTAAAGAGACTATTATGTAAGGTTTCTTAATGAGATTAAGTATCAAATGAGGTCGTGGTCTATTGAGACGGGTGGATATGTGTGCGACATCAAGAGGCAGGCGAATCCAGGCAACTTCTGCATCGAATGAACACCTCCATACGATGGCCAATGATCTCGCCTTCGATCTCCCGGGTGAGGGATCTAAGTACGCGTTCCACGGTTGTGTCTCGGAACTCTTCAACGGCCCCGCAGGAGGTGCAGATAGAGTGGTGGTGATGTTCAAGCCGTGACGGGCTGTACATCGGTGTCCCATCGGGCAGCGCCAGTTTGCAGATCACATTTGCGTTGACCAGCAGCTTCAGTGTCCGATAGACGGTCGCGCGCCCTACTCCGTCGAGTTCGCCCGCGATATCTTCCGCCGAGAACCCACCGTTTCTGCGTTCTATGGCTGCGACTACCTGTCGCCGCTGGCCCGTAATTCGGAGACCGGCGTCTTCCAGGGCGGCGATGGCGTCAGGTTGTGATGTTCGGGAGCTGATCATTTTATGGCTGTCTTCCATCGATCCGGGGATCGAATATTATTGATAGTTAGTATCAATAACGAAATACATAATGCAATGTTATGCGGGGCGAGACCATCCGTCAATCTGGTCAATGACCGGTAAGGCGCGTCAGTTCGTTCTGTGCTAGAGCTCTGCTCTCGGGATTGGTGAACCCGTATGCCAGGGCCTGTGTGAGGTCCTGGATGGCCTCGTTTATGTTGCCCTGCTGCGACTCCCCCAGTCCCTTTATCAGGTAAAGGATGGCAAGCGAGTCGCCCTCGGGATCGGCGAGCAACGCCTGTCTGGCGAGCGAGCTGGCCTCGTTAAAACGTTGTTCCAGCAGGGCCGTTATAGCGCGTCCGGTTAGATTCTCTGTGAGATCCCGGTTCCTGTCGGAGTCTCCACGTGAGATCAGGACGGTGATCAAGATCAGCACGGCGAACGCGGTGACCGTCGCCGTGCCGATGATTGCCATACTGGCCTTTCGAACCACGGATTGAGTCCCCACGAGACGGCGATTCAGGCCGTATGTGATTTCAGTAGTGGCCCGCGGTGAGAGCCTGAGTGCGATCGCGGTTCCGGCGATCAACCCACCCAGGTGCGCCCAGTTGTCGACGCCCGTAGTTGTGAGGCCCAGCGAGACATTGACGATGATGATGAACGCAAGTCCGCCGAGTGACCCGCGTGCAGACGATCCCAAAAGCGATCGGTTCAGGTACAGGTACACCGCAAATGCGCCCAGCATCCCAAATATCGCTCCGCTGGCGCCCGCTCCCACGGTCGGCCCCGCGGCATAACTGGCAACGTTTCCTGCAACGCCCGCTGCGAGATAAATGGCCAGGAACGCCCGCCAGCCGTAGGAGCGCTCGACGATGCCCCCGAAGATCAACAGCGAGATGCTGTTCGCCAGAAGATGGAACCACCCGATGTGCATGAACACCGGTGTGACCAGGCGCCAGTATTCGCCGTCCGCGATATCGGGGCCGTACTTGGCACCGTATTTGATCAAGACCTCAACGTTTTCGGAGCCACCGGCCAGCTCAAGGAGCAGAAAATACGCCACGTTGATCGCAAGCACGGTCCACATGGCCGGATTGGCGCGCAACATCTCGGACAAGCCGCCACCTTCCGGCCCTCGTTGGAACGGGCTCCGTTCAAACATTCAGATGTCTCCTGTGACCTTTTTCGTGTCTGGTGTCATGTCGATGTCGGGGAGTTCGTCGGGAGATTGTCCCGATCTTGTTTACTTTACGCAGACGGGAGGCGCAGGGACTGGATCCGACCGCTTATTACGCATTCCATTGATCCGGAACCCGTACGACGATCTCCCTTCGCTCCGTATACTCATCACGGCTAGTGAATCACGTACCCCGGTAACCGGCTCGGGCACTGTGCTGATCATTGCAAAATCAGGGCAAATTCTTCCGTTGACTGAGTCCGATCCACAAACGCCGCTACGTAAAGTCCTCGTTATTGATGACGAGGAGACTGTGCGTACCGCTCTAACAGCAAACATAGAAACCTTCGACGGTTTCGAGGTGGATACCGCAGAGGATGGCGAGATTGGCCTGGAAATGATCTCCGCTGAGCGTTACGACGTTGTCCTGGTGGACCTGATGATGCCGGTTATAGACGGTTTCGAAGTCCTGCGCCAATTACGGGGCATGAATGATGACTCCCGGCCCGATCGAGTGATCCTCGTAAGCGGAATGGTTGATCCCGTGCTGCAGGCAAACGTCCGCGAGTTTGGCGGAGATGCGATCCTGGGCAAACCGTTTCGGCTGGATGAACTTCGCCGACTGCTAGTGGACGAACTGGATCCTATTTAGACAGGTGGGCCCTGATCCACTCCGCTCACGATTTGTTCCACAGCCGCTCTAGGTGATATCGGGGCTGCCAACCGAGCTGCTTCCGCGCCTTTGAGTTGTTGAACATTCCGTGTGGGATGTCCGTGAAAACCATGTAGGTCTCGGCCCTGCTTGGCAGTCGCTCAAGTGGTAATTCCACTGCGCATCGAATCGCCTCACCGGCGTCCTGCCAGGCGATGCTGTACGGGGTCATCATGTCTTTGCCGAGCGATTCTATGCCACTTCCGCCGGGCCCATTGCCGATATCGGCGGGGTCGTACAGGTGGTAGAAAAGCAAGGTCTGTAGATAGATGTCGTGCTTCGTCGTGAATACACGGTCTATCTCTTGCCCGAGCGCTTTTGTGTGCGCGTAGAGGCGTGTTCCCGGCTGCGGAGGCATGTCCGGATTGAGATCAAAATCCCAGTCTTCGTAACCCGGTCCAGCCATCTGGAAGTGCGGCCCGGTGTTGATGACGCGCTGGATGCCGTGAGTTACGGCGGCGACCATCATGTTGTAGTTGCCGCGTGTGTTGACGTCGAATGCGATCTTCCGGTGCGGTCGGAGAACGGATAGGTTGATGATCGCGTCCATCCCCTCCGCTGCGTCCACCACATCGTCCAGCGAGGACACATCGATCTGGCGCCACCCGTGCGTGGTGACGGGTGAATCGCCGATGTCGGTGATTCGGAGACGATGACGATCGCCAAGCGCATCAACGACCCACGGGCCCAGCATTCCGCTCCCGCCGAGTATCAAGATGTTCATCAGGCTGCTCCCTGCCCTTCCCATAGCCCGAGTATCGACGCCGCACGTTTGAGAAGGAATCGACCGTTGGGGATCGGGGACTGTACATGGATCGTACGGAACGATACCGGTTGTGGAGCGTCGGTCGACTGCGAACGGGCACCGAGATCGGCGATCAGGGCTGCGTTGATCGCCGTGGCGAGGTCGTCGCCAGCGAGCGCAGCGGTCTCACCAGAGCTGGCGGCGGCTGATGTGTCACCTTCGACAATTGGGAACCCGAGTCTCAGGTTGGCGATCTTTATCCCGCCCTCCCGGCCGAATTCCCGACATACAAATTCGCAGAGGTGCGCCGACAGGATGACAGGCTCTACGCCCGGGGTGGGCCGCCAGTTCTCGGTGACGGTCAGGTTCTCCGGATAGTCATCCAGCAACCGTAATGTGCTCAAGTTGACGAACCGTCCAACGCCCGCGGAACGTGCCGCCGTGAGCAGGTTGTAGGTGCAGCGCGTGTGCACGTCAAGGAGGTCGGAAGCGGAGGCGAAGTGACCGCCGTGTCCGATGTGGACGATGGCGCCTATGCCCTCAACAAGTCGGTCTGTAGAGTCGTCGTCACCCAGATCACAGGCCACGATATCTGCGTCGCCGTCCGCGTGAATGGCGAGGTCCGTGAGGACTAGATCATGGAGCGGAGCTAATAGCCCGGCGACCGTTCTGCCTAGCTCGCTGGCGGCCGAGGTCAATAACAGGCGCAACGTGTGCCTCCGGAATGTAGCGGTAGTTCGATGAAAACTGGCCGGTGTAGCTTGTAACCTATTGCCGCACGCAACCCTCGGGACAGCTTAGGCGTAGCCAATGCCCGTCTCAAGGCGTTTGACGGCAATTAGAGCTTTCTCTTTTCACTCCCTGGAGCAAGCACAAAAAATCCCCCGAATATCTTCCGGGGGATTGATTGCATCGACCAGGCCGGGTGTGCCGCTTACGGCTCTATGCCCAGTCCGTCTATCGCATTGAGAAATCGACGGAACGCCGAGACGGTTCGCGTCCAGCTTGAACGCAGAACACCGGGACTTTCGTCGGTCTGTGGAGTTGGGATCTGGGTAGAGGTAGCCATTTGTTCTTCCGCTGCTGTGTACGGGATCCGGGTTCAATAAATCCCGGGAGCGGAAGCCAATAGAAAAAACCCCCGGGACCGAATGTCCGCAGGGGCCGCACAGAACGCTTTGGTCATCAACCAGCTAGCGCGCGATTGCTCCTCCCCTGCGGGTGGTACAACAACAAGCGCACATGGTTGTGGCTGGTGAAAGGTGAGTCATCGTGCTGCCATTGTATTCGGAATACCGGTGATTGCAAAACACGGGCGGCACGAAATATGTCTCGCCGGTGGCTGCCCGTATCATTCCCGGCTGCCGATTCCGACTGAATCTGAGATTAGGCAGACTTCAGGCCCAACAGATCCACCACATTCCCTCCCAGCACACGGTCGATATCGGCGGCGTTCAGTCCAGACTCGTGAACCCCACGAATCGCCCTGCCCTGTCGTATCAGGGGAAAGTCGCTGCCAAACAGTATCCGATCGCTTCCGGCGACGACGGCCGAGACGGCGTACACGTCGTGCCGATACAGGAACGGCGTGGCGGCGCTATCGAAGTACACGTTGGAGAGAGTCTCTGCGACCTCCGGCATGAGGGCGTAATACGGCAAACCCCCACCGAAATGGGCAAATATGAACGCCACATCCGGAAATGCTGTTGCAAGGGTGATCAGTCTTTCCGGAGTTGTTGCGCCCTTGCCCGGGTAGCTGTGACCGACCGGCTCAGACGCATGCACGAGCACAGGAACTGCGGCTTCGGCGGCCAGCGCCATGACCCCGCGTAAGCCCTCTGCCTGCTCCGGGCTCCAGTCCTGCGTATCGGCGTGCAACTCACCAATGCCGCGCGCACCTGAAGACAAGCAACGTTCGACTTCCTTGATCGCCGCGTCTCCCCACGCCGGGTCCACGCTGCAGTAAGGCACGATTCTGCCGGGGTATTGGTCGGCCGCTGCGAGTGAATAGTCGTTAGACAGTCGTGCCGCATCCTGGTCGGTCCAGCCGTATCCCAGCGCCACCGACATATCGACACCGGCCTCATCCATCTCCGTGATGAGGTCTTCCGATGAGGCCGTGAGGGCGGCTGTGTCGTTAAACAAAGCGGAGAACGTACGATCATCCGCCAGCCAGCGTTTCCGCTGTTCTGTGAACTCGTCGGGCAGGATGTGCGTGTGAGAGTCGACTATCAAGGCGTTCGATGGGCCGTCGGTGAGCCGAGGGGGCCGGCGGCGATTGCTATACTTTTACTACGAATTCACGTCGGCGCACACAATTTTGGCTTAAATGCGCCACGCCTCACTTTACCCGACGTTCTACCAACGGAGGCCCGATGGCCAACCCCGCGATATCCCCTGCTATTCCACACAGCACGCCAAAGATGGGCGTGGTGGCCGCGATGTACACGACACCGGAGACGGTGATCGAGGACTATGGCCGGCTGCTCAAACTCGCCAATTACCAGGACGCGCTGGCCCCTGGGACGCAAACGCT
>Ga0066376_10003868_pt1 | contig 13210 bp, 9 predicted proteins | sample Knorr_S15_td_Bot_FD_77009 | JGI IMG/M metagenome (GOLD analysis project Ga0066376, IMG submission 77009) | Marine microbial communities from Southern Atlantic Ocean transect - Knorr_S15_td_Bottom_ad_5009_LV_A | ecosystem: Environmental > Aquatic > Marine > Oceanic | place: Southern Atlantic... | reverse complement strand
TTGCAAAAGTTGCCTCGAGGGGATGTGTGGGAACTTGTGAAGAGTGACGGATCTCGTTGCCTTGGTAAGAAATGTCCTACGTACGAAAAGTGTTTTTATCAACAAGCAAGGCGTGCGATGGAGCGTGGGAATTTACTCGTATGCAATCATGCTTTGTTTTTTTCCGACATGGCACTTCGAATGCGAGGCGCTGGTTTTTTGCCAAGATACGACCATGTTATTTTAGATGAAGCCCACGCAATTGAAGATGTGGCAGCAGATCACTTTGGTGCTTCAATTTCAGAAAACCAAGTCGAATACTTTTTGCGTTCGTTGGTGCCGACATCTCGAAAAACAGCGTCAAGAGGATTCTTGAAATCCGTTGAACGAAGTTGCAATGCAAGCGAACTATTGTCGCAGTGCGTTGACTTAGTGCATCATTGCAGAGAGGCATCCCATCTGTTTTTTGACTCTCTTGTGCATTGGAAATTAGAAAAGGCTCCAGCGAATGGTCGAGTTTCTGAACCAAACATTGTTGAAAATACGTTGAGTGAACCCTTGAATGAACTTGGAAAGCATTTAAATTTTCTTAAGGAATCCATTGAGAGTGATGCCGAAGCGGTTGAGGTGAGTGGGTTTGCAAATCGAGCATCGGATATGGCTCACATATGCAATGCCTTGGTCACTCAAGAAATGCAGGGTTGTGTATACGCAGTAGAAGGTGTGACACAGCAAGCAAGAGGCGCAACTGCTATGAAACCAATTCTTAAAAGCATGGTTGTGGATGTTTCCTCAATATTGAAGAAAAATTTGCTTGATGGTGATGCGTCTATTGTGATGACTTCTGCAACACTTGCTACAAGCGGTGGTGATTTTTCGTTGATCAAAACGCGTCTTGGCTTTGATGAACCAGTTGAATTGCAATTGGGCAGCCCATTTGATTTCCCGCGGCAAATGCGGGCATGGGTTGATTCCACAATGCCAGAACCTTCGAGTGAGTTGTATGCACAAAAGCTGGCGGACCGCATTGTCGATTTAGTTGGTCGAACGAGTGGTGGCGCATTTGTATTATTTACAAGTTACAAAATGTTGGGGAAAGTTGCTGGTTTAGCGAAAGATGAGATTGAAGCGAAAGGGTTGACGTTTCTTGAACATGGAGCAAAAGTTACAAGGACTTCTCTGCTTGAGCAATTTCGAGAAGATGAATCAGCAGTACTTTTTGGCACGGCAAGTTTTTGGCAGGGTGTTGATGTTCGCGGACAAAACTTACGTAATGTCATTATTACGCGTTTGCCATTTGATGTACCGGACAAACCGCTTGTTGAAGCGAGGCAAGAGCAAATTAAAGAGCAAGGCGAAAACCCATTTATGAAGGATCAACTCCCGCGTGCCGTCATTCGTTTTCGGCAGGGAATTGGCAGACTGATTCGTTCTAGTGATGACAAAGGTGATGTTTCCATATTGGATTCACGGGTTGTGCGAAAATTTTACGGTGGTGCCTTTCTATCAGCATTGCCGGATGGAGTTGAAGTTGTTGATCTTGCGACAGAAGATTTCTTTTGATTTATTTGATGCGTGTATGATGTGAGCATGACAGTATTTAAAGCATATGACGTTCGAGCGGTGTATCCTGAACCACTGACCGAAGATATCGCAAGAAAGATTGGTCTCTCCGCGGGCTTGTTGTTGCTTTCGGAGTCTCAAGGGAGAGGTGCAATTGTTGTGGGGCATGACATGCGACCGAGCAGTCAATCGCTTGTAGCTGCATTAAAGGACGGCATTCTTTCTTCTGGGGCTGATGTGATTGATGTTGGTATGGTAGACACCCCCTTTATTGCGTTTGCGGTGAATCATCTTGGGGCGATTGGTGGAATTCAAACGACTGCTTCGCATAACCCAATTCAATACAACGGGTTCAAAATTTGCAGGGCGAAGGCGAAACCAGTTGGAATGGGGAGCGGACTGGAACTTATTGAAGAGATGGTCAATGGTTCTGATGAGCCAACGGTTTCAGCTGATCGTGGGAGTGAAACTTCGGTTGATTTGTGGAACGAATATAAAGAACATGTCTTTGTATATGTAGACCCAAAAATCCAATCTGGCGAGGTGATGATTAAAGTAGCGATTGATGCATCAAATGGCATGGCTGGCACGATGGTTCCAAAACTATTTCGAGATGTTGCGGGATTAGATCTTGTCGAGTTAAATTTTGAAAACGACAAGGGTGTATTCGTGCACGAGCCAAACCCCCTTGTTGAAGAGAATCTTCAACAGACCAGAGATGCAGTTCTTGAACATAACTGTAATCTTGGTATTTGCTTCGATGGGGACGCAGACCGTTGCATGGTGATCGATGAAAAGGGTGATATTGTTGGATGTGATTTGATTACTGCGTGGTTGGCACCAAAGTTTTTGGCTCATGAGGACAATGGTACGATTGTTTTTGATCTTCGTTCAAGCCATGCTGTTTCCAATGCGATTGAATCAGCGGGTGGAAGAAGTGTACGGTCTCGCGTTGGTCACGTCTTTATGAAACAAGCGATGGCAGAGCATGATGCACCTTTTGGCGGTGAACTTTCAGGTCATTTCTACTTCAGAGATAATTTTTATGCTGATAGTGGCGCGATGGCATTCGCCTCAGTTGTCAGTGCTCTTTCCGGTAGCGATGTACCAATGAGTGAACAGATTGCTCCGCATCGAACATTTTTCCAAAGTGGGGAGATTAATTTTGAAATACCGGACAAAGTCGCTGCGATGGGATCACTGATTGCTGCATATCCTGATGCAAAAGTTGACCTCCTTGACGGGGTTACCCTAGAACTCGATTCATGGTGGTGCAACGTACGTGCCAGTAACACTGAACCCTTGCTCCGTCTCAACCTTGAAGCCTCTACCCAAGCCGAAGTCTCCGCCCGCGTTGCCGAAATCTCATCTCTCATTAATTAACCGAGTAATAATTTATTCGCCGGCGATTGTGCCTTCCCATGGAGAGGAGGCAGTGGCGTGTAATTTGCGGGGGATACGACCAGAACGGTATCCGTAGTAGCCCGCCTCGCAAGCAAGTCGCATAGCACGAGCCATTTGGATTGGGTCGTTTGCGTGGGCAATGCCGGTGTTGAGTAATACGCCATCAGCACCAAGTTCCATTGCAACGGTGACGTCGCTCGGTGTGCCAACGCCAGCGTCAACGATGACTGGATAGTGAGGGTCACCACCATGTTCTGGTTTTTTCAACAAATCGATGCATAATTGAATTGCGCAAGGATTTGCTATTCCACGACCAGTACCAATCGGACTTCCTGCTGGCATGACGCACGTTGCTCCAGCATCACGAATGCGAGTTGCCATGATTGGGTCATCACTTGAATAACACATGACTGAAAAACCATCAGCAACAAGTTCACGGCACGCTTCAAGCGTACCCACTGGATCTGGAAGCAATGTCGTTTTATCACCGAGCACTTCCAATTTCACCCAACTGCTTCCTGCATTTTGAAGTTGTTCCAAAATATCTCGACCGAGCCGAGCAACGCGTATGGCATCTTCAGCAGTAAAGCATCCAGCAGTGTTTGGAAGAATGGTGTATTTATCGCAATCAATAAATTCAAGAATAGAACGACCTCGGTCATCAACAAGTCGCTCACGTCTGACTGCGACAGTTACTGCAGAGCAACCACTCTCATCAAGAGCTGCTTGCATTGTTTCATAGTCATGGTATTTTCCTGTTCCAACAACGAGACGACTCGTTAATGTTATCGTTTGAAGTTGTAGTGGCGGAATCTCATTTGTGGTCATGGTTGTCATATCTATCCTCCTCCAACAAGAGAAACAATTTCAACGGTGTCTCCTTCTTGAAGTTTATACTCATCTCGTTGCTTGTGTGGAATAAGTGTATTGTTAACTTCAACGGCACACAAAGAATCTGACAACTCTAATCGTACAAGAAGTTCCTGCAATGTGATGTCGGAATTGAACTCGTGTGTAATTCCATTTACTGTAATCATGGATGCTTACTTTACAACAAGTATAGAAGTGTGATAAGAATGAAAATCGGAATCAGTACAGGAATGCTGTATTTGAACATATAGCCGAAGAACGATGGCATTTTAATACCTTCCTGCTCAGCAATCGCCTTCACCATAAAATTTGGACCGTTTCCGATATACGTCATTGCGCCCATGAAGACTGACCCCAAACTAATAGCAATAAGTAATGAAATTGGAATACTGCCATTGTCTACGGGAAGCCTCTCGCCTTCAGGCAATGATTGTGCAAGATTGAAAAACACCACGTATGTCGGAGCATTGTCTAGAAAACTAGATAAACTTCCCGTCGCCCAGAAGAATTGCCATGGCTGGTTCATCGATGCAGTGATTGACTCTCCACTTGCCTTCAACACATTGAGTGGAACTTGCATTGCGATGAAAATGCCTGAAAAAAGTGCTGCGACTTCCAAAATTGCTCGGTATGTAAAATTATTTGCTTTGCGAATCACTTCTTTTGTAGAGAGGAGTGAGAGCGCAACAAAGAAGAGCATGACGAGCTCTCGCATATAGGGAAACGGATGCCAGGATGTTCCGATGAGTACTTTTTTAGGATCAATTAATGCTACCGCTAATACTATTCCAGCAATGTAAATGAAATTGGTAGCGCCCTGAATTCGTAAAGGTTTGAGTTGGGATCTGTCTCTTTTATGTGAATACTCAGTTTCTCTACGCCAAAGAAAACTATCCCAAACGAAATACACTACGAGCATGATGCTGCACGCCATTGCCCACATTGGCCACAATCCTAATGTCCATAAAAACGGAACACCTCTAAGATAACCAAGGAAGAGGGGTGGATCACCGATAGGAAGTAATGTTCCACCGATATTACTCACCAAGAAAATAAATACGACAATCGTATGAACAACATATTTTCGTTGTGAATTTGTGCTGAGTATGGGACGAATCAACAGCATACTCGCCCCTGTTGTTCCAATAAAACTGGCAAGCAGTGCACCAATTGCAAGGAACGTCGTGTTGACTTTGGGCGTTGCTTCTAAGTCACCCGAAAGAAATATCCCACCGCTTATGACATACAAACTAAAGAGGAGAATTATGAAGGGAATGTAATCAGCCATGATGGCGTGGTCAAGCATTGGTCCGATGGACTCTCCCCCGGAAGTGAACAGCATGTATGCAATGGTGACAACTGAACACAAAATTGCTACAAAATACCGATGCAGGTTGTTCTCCCACCAATGACACGTTGACTTCAGGAGTGGTAGTAATGCAATTGCACCAAGAATGATAAAGAATGGAATAATTCCGATATACCAAAATGGAGGCATGAGCACTTCACTTTGGATGGCATGAGACGCTTCATGACTATTGAGCCAGATGCCCAGCCAGATTGCGATGCCAAACGAAAAAACGATGCAAATCGTGGCAATTGTTTTTGAGGATTTTGTTTTTTTAGTTTTTGCGTGATTCATTATGAAAGGGGGGCAGGATACTCTCTACGGGGTATCAGATGTTGAACAAGTCATCGCATTGATATTTTTAACAAGCCAAACTGCAAATTCGGCTTTAGAGCATTTGTCAGGCACAGTGATTTCGCCCCCATCTTTCAGTAGAACGGTTGCTTGAATGTGTGAAGAATCCATCGTTTCAAGAGGGTTAGCAACAATTGCATCAACATGTTTTCGTAGTAACTTCGCTCTTGCTGCCTCTTCAAGACCCTCGGTTTCCTCTAGTGCGAAGGCAATGATTCGCTGGTCATCTCTCGATTTTTTAGAAAGCGAGGCCACTATATCTTCGGTGGGTGTCAGTTCAAGGGTCATTGCACCATCACGCTTCAATTTTCCTTGAACCTGACCACCTCGAGGCGTGTAATCGGAAACCGCTGCAGTCATTATAAGGATGGAATGTGATGGCCAAAGTTCATCTAATTTTGCTGCAAGATCTCTTGACGAAGTAAATGGGATGGCATTCAATCGAGGGTGGGAGGTTGGCGAGATGGATTGAAGACCGTGTAATATTGTCACTTCATACCCAACATCAGCAGCTGCAAAGGCAATCAGAGCGCCGAGTTTCCCGGATGAACGATTTCCAAGAAATCGCACTTCGTCAATTGGTTCTTGGGTTGCACCTGCGGTAATGACTATTCGAGTGGGGTGTAAATCGTTCATTTTAAGAAAAGATGATAGGAATCGTAGAGGTATTCACTGCCGATGATACTATGTGTAATAGGGTGATAGCACCTTCTCATATCTTATGGCAAGAAAACTACGAAGAAAAATTGGCGAAATCCTCATTGATGAGGGGCAGATTACAGCTGAACAACTCAATGCGGCCCTTGAGTCCGCTTCAGGTACAGCCAAGAAGGTAGGCGAAGTTCTCCAAGAACAAGGGGTTTGTGATGAAACAGCGATTGTCAAAGCACTTGCTGAACAATTTGGAATGACCTTCATCGCCCTTGACGGATCGGATGGGGAGCAAAAACCCGACATGGATCTTATTCCAAAGGATGTTATTCAAAAGCACACGATTATTCCACTTGGAAAAAGTAATGAAAAGTTGCAACTCATCATCCATGACCCGATGAATCTTGAATTGCTCGACTTACTTCGATTCCGGTTGAATTGCGAGTTGGAACCAGTACTCTCAACAAAAACGGCGATTAAAGCATACATTTCAAAAGAAACAGGAACCATGGGGGGTATCCTTGAAGAAACGTCACTCATAACGGATTCTGTTGATGTTTCCGTTGATCGCAGCGTTGATAAATCCGTCGATGCTTCCATCGATGTTGATGATGAACAAGCACCAATCGTTAAATTAGTAGGTCGTTTTATTACGGAAGCCGTTCGAAATCGTTCGTCAGATATTCATATCGAACCCATGGAAGACAGAGTTGTTCTTCGGTATCGAATCGATGGTGTCTGTCATGTCCGCGACAATCTACCCAAGCGAATGCAATCAGCGATTCTTGCTCGCTTAAAATTGATGGCTGGGGTTAACATTGCTGAAAGGCGAATACCACAAGACGGTCGAATCAAGATGGGTATTGATGGAGACCAAATCGACTTCCGAGTTAGTTGTTGCCCTGCATATCATGGCGAATCAGTTGTATTGCGGATTCTTCGTCCTGAGTCTGTTCGAATTGGCTTGAAGAACATTGGTTTTGAACAAGAAAACTTTGATGCGTTTATGAAATTGATTCGTCGACCAAACGGCATCCTGCTCGTAACAGGACCGACGGGTTCAGGTAAAACGACGACGTTGTATTCCGCACTTGACTTGTTGAACCGCCCTGACCGCAAAATAATTACCGCGGAAGATCCAATTGAATACAGTTTCACTGGCATCAACCAGTGTCAAGTACGCGATGCAATTGGTCTTACATTTTCTGCCATTCTTAGAGCGATGTTGCGACAAGCTCCAAACGTTATTCTTGTTGGTGAAATTCGAGATCGAGAAGTTGCAGACATCGCAATTCAGGCTGCACTGACTGGGCACTTGGTTTTTTCAACATTGCACACGAATGATGCACCATCAGCGATTACTCGACTTATTGACATGGGTGTCAAGCCATATCTTGTCGCAAGTTCAATTCAAGCAGTCATTGCGCAACGACTCATACGTTTGCTCTGCGATGATTGTAAAGTTGTAGACGATAATCCAGATCCAAAATACTTAAAAATTGTTGGTATTACTGAAGAAGAAACCACAAGCGGTACTATATACAAAGCGGTTGGGTGTAGTAAGTGTGGAAATCTCGGCTACCATGGGCGAAAGGCAATATTTGAAATGATGGTAATGAATAATGAAATAAGAGAACTTGCATTCAATAGAGCCCCTCTTGGCCAAATTCGTCAAGCGGCTATTCGAGCTGGAATGCGTACCCTCGTTCAAGATGGCAAGATTAAAATTTTAAGAGGTGATACAACACCTGAAGAAATCGCTCGTTTCGCACAAGCAGAAACGTTATTAGAGGGAAATGTTGATATTTAAAACAACGAGTTAATACTTACCCATGTCTACGATACAAATAGATCGATTACTCGACACTGTTGTCCGAACTGGCGCTTCTGACTTGCACTGTACTGTTGGTAGAAAACCGACATTGCGATTGCATGGTGGATTGAAGAACTTAGATACAAAAGTTCTTGATGGGGATGATTGTGTTGCACTGATGAAACAAATTACACCGGAAAAAGCACAACAAGAACTTCAAGAAGAGGGAAGTTGCGACTTTGGTTTCGCGTTTGGTACTGAAGCGAGATTTCGTGTCGCAATCTTTAGGCAACGTGGAGATATCACGTTGGTGTTGCGACTCATTCCCAATGAACTCTTGACCTTTGAGGAGATTGGATTACCATCAATTCTTAAGGAATTGATCCGACGCCCGCGTGGTTTATTCATCGTAACGGGTCCAACTGGTTCGGGTAAAACAACATCGCTTGCGACGATGATTGATTACGTGAATACAAATCTCGAACGACATATTGTAACCGTGGAAGATCCGATTGAATATTACCACTATCATAAAAAATCAATCGTGAATCAACGTGAAGTTGGAAATGATGTTCCAAGCTTTTCCGAAGCCCTGCGACGTGTTCTTCGTGCAGACCCCGACGTTATTCTTGTTGGTGAAATGCGTGACTTGGAAACAATTGAAGCGGCAATTCGAGCGGCTGAAACGGGTCACTTGGTCTTCGCAACCCTTCACACGACAGGTGCTTCAGGAACCATCAACCGTATTATTGATGCATTTCCTACAAATCAACAGGAACAGGTTCGTGTACAACTTTCAACGGCTCTCATCTCTGTCCTCTCTCAAGTGTTATTGCGGAGAATCGATAAACAAGGGAGAATTGCAGCATATGAATTCCTTGTCGTTACACCAGCAGTAGCGAACTTGATTCGGGAAAATAAGACGTTTAGAATCGACTCTGCGATTCAAACAGGGCGGAAATTCGGGATGCAATTGCTCGATGACCACCTTTGGACGCTCTACGAAGGAGGCATGATTGATGCAGAGGAGATGATCGATAAAGGACGTGATTCCAACAATTTGACCCAAAAAGTTCACGCTGCAGGGCGAACAGTAGGGCGAAGCGAACTAGATGACCCCTCTTAAACAATGATAAAATCATCATTTTTCCCCTTGAAATCTCGCTCATTATAGCGAATAATCTAGGTGGCGAATAGCAATTACTAGGTTGTACTGGTTGTCAACGACGTTAAATTTGCAAATGATGTACTAGGCATCTTCGCTTCACTGTAAGGAGTCCAATACATTCATGGCAAAACAATCACCATCAAAAAGTAAACCAAAGAATGTAGACCCATCTCAACTGAAGGGTCGTCGATTTGGTCGTGTCCTTACAAAGCTTGGCAAGGTCAATCGAGATCAAGTACACGAAGCCTTATCTGTTCAAAAAGTAACCAGAAAAAAGGGGGATAACAAAAAAATTGGCGAAATTATGGTTGAGATGGACCTTATCAGCAACAGCGACATCTTGATTGCCCTTTCGGGACAAGCAGGTCTTGCCTTTAAGGAACTCGATTCAGATTCCATCCCGCAAATTGCGTTTGATACATTACCAGCTGAAAGCGCAACAACGTACCAAATCGTTCCTGTTGATTACGACGAAACCACAAAAATACTGACAATCGCGATGAAGTCACCCGACAATTATCGTGCAGTTGATGATCTGCGTCTTTTGATGGGTTTCAAGGTAGAAGCAATTGTTTCGCCTGCAGAGCAAATTGATGAAATTATAAAACTTCGGTACTCAGCTGGTGGTCCATCAATGGCCGACATGATGGCGGACCTCGATAACAGCGATTTTGGTAGTTTTGGTGATGATGAGGTAACGGACTTATCAAAACTTACTTCTGCAGCTTCAGACAACAAAATTGTCCGCTTGATTAACCTTGTTCTTTTACAAGCGATTAAGGATAAGGCTTCTGATATTCATTTTGAACCCTTTGAAGATGAGTTCAAGATGCGGTATCGAATTGATGGCATTTTGTATGAAATGGTTCCACCTCCAATGCACCTTGCGATGCCAATTGTTTCTCGAATCAAAATTATGGCGAACCTCGATATTTCCGAACGTCGCCTTCCTCAAGATGGTCGTATTGAATTAACAGTTTCTGGTTCTCCAGTTGATCTTCGGGTTTCAATATTACCGACCATGTTTGGTGAATCAGTCGTTATGCGTGTTTTGGATCGATCCAACGTGCAATTGAACATGGATAAAATTGGTCTACGTGCTTCTGATTACGAAAAGATGGTAGACATTATCAAACGGCCCAATGGAATTGTTGTTGTGACTGGCCCAACAGGTTCTGGAAAAACGACAACACTCTACTCCGCACTGACTGAACTCAATAATCATGAAACTAAAATTCTTACTGCCGAAGATCCTGTTGAATATGACATCGACGGTTTAGTTCAATGTCAAGTCAACACCGATCAAGATTTAACGTTTGCTCGTTTGCTTCGCTCCTTTTTGCGACAAGATCCAGATGTCATTCTTGTCGGTGAAATTCGTGACCTTGAAACTGCACAAATTGCTGTCCAAGCCTCTCTCACTGGCCACTTGGTCTTTACAACTCTCCACACAAACGACGCTCCATCCACAATATTGAGATTGGTTGACCTTGGCATTGAATCTTTCCTTATTACAGCGACTGTTGAAGCCATTGTTGCACAGCGACTTGTTCGTCGAATTTGTACGCAGTGCAAAGAAGAATACAAGCCATCTAATGAAGAATTACTCGAATTAAAACTACACCAAGAAGACGTTGCAGAACGTACATTCTATAGAGGAAAAGGTTGCGATTCTTGCAATCACAGTGGATATCGAGGCCGTTTAGCACTGTTTGAAATAATGGAATTTGATGACTCATTGCGCGAACTTATTTTGTCACAAGCATCAACAGCAGTACTACGTATTGAAGCACAGAAACGTGGCATGCGAAGTTTGAGAGAGAGCGGTTTGCTCTCCATTTACGATGGCCAAACAACAATTGACGAAGTTGTCCGAGAAACGATGCATGATGAGTAATGAATGACGTAGCGATGGTGCTACGACGGAATAAATTATATGCCTACTTATGTATATGAAGCCTTAAACGCAGCAGGAAAACCTGAGAAGGGTCGCATTGAAGCAGATAGCAGTGATGCAGCTATCGCTTCAATTCGTCAAAATGGGTTCTTCCCAACGACGGTTCGCGAAGAGAAAATCAAGGGTGCTTCCAAGGTCGATGATAAAAAAGACGCGAAGAAGAAAAAGATTAAGAAAAAAAAGGGCAGTTTCAATATTTCGATTGGTGGGGTGAAAACAAAAACCCTCACTCAATTCACTCGCCAACTTTCTACACTGCAAGACGCGGGCTTACCTCTGCTCCGTTCATTGCAAATCCTTGAACAACAACAAAAACCAGGGAAACTAAAATCAATCTTGGCAGATGTTGTTGAAGATGTCGAATCGGGAACAAGTTTATCGGATTCGATGAGCAAACACCCAAAAGCATTTGATCGTTTGTATTGCAAAATGGTTGCTGCTGGTGAAATCGGTGGAGTGCTCGATGTTATTTTGCAACGCTTAGCAAATTTCATGGAGAAGTCAGAACGACTAAAAGCAAGAATTAAGGGCGCGATGATTTATCCGATTTGCGTCATTATCGTTGCGGTAGGAATTGTTACTGGCATCATGTACTTCGTGATTCCGAAATTTAAGGATATTTTTGATGACTTTGATGTCACTCTTCCCGGCTTGACGTTATGGCTCATTGATGCAAGTTTATGGGTTGCAGGTACGCCTGAAGAAGGAGAACAGGCAATTCCTGGTTGGTTGTGGATGGCTGCTGGACCATTTCTGATTTTCTTCTTCTTTAAAATTATTCGGAAGACGAAAGCAGGTCGCGCAGTGGTCGACATTATTCTGATGAAGATTCCTGTTCTTGGCAATCTTGTTGAAAAGACTTCAGTCGCCAGATTCACAAGAACGCTCGGTACGCTCATTGCTGCAGGTGTTCCAATTCTTGAAGCGGTTCTCATTACGAGAGATACTTCAGGGAACCATGTCTATGAAAAAGCATTGAATAGTGTTCATGATTCAATTCGTGAAGGCGAATCGGTAGCGGACCCGCTTCGCGAAGCAAAAGTTTGCGACTCTATTGTTGTGAACATGATCGAAGTCGGTGAAGAAACCGGTGATCTTGATGTCATGCTCGTGAAAGTTGCTGATAACTATGACGAAGAGGTTGACGTTGCTGTTACCGCGTTGCTCAGTTTGCTTGAACCACTCCTTGTTGTCGTTCTTGGTGGAATCGTCGGTACGATTGTGCTTGCACTCTTTATGCCACTTGTAAAAATGATTGAATCTGTCTCGGACTCAGGGTGATGTCGTGATGAAGTTTTTAACTGACAATCCAAAAAGAGCATTTACGCTGATTGAGTTACTTATCACGATTTCAATAATTGTACTTCTCGTCAGCATTTTGACCGTTGCTCTTACTTCGGCACGCACATCTGCGCAAGTCGCAGAAACCCAATCACGATTAACGGCGTTGTCGCAAGCAACCATCCGTTTCAAAGAAGACGTGGGGTACTTTCCCGCAGTGCTCGATATTCAAAGAAATCTTGCAGATTTTCCGCCGGAACCCTGGATGACGAAAGGAACCCCCACGCAAACGTATCGAGGGCAAGTGCAGAATTGGTACTCCATTACAAGCCCATCAGAATATTTGATTGGATATGGCAACCGCGATCAAGATGGGTATGGTCGACTGCCAGGTTCACAAAACGATGATCAAGATTTTAAGGAAATCCCTCGACTTGGGATTCGACATCCAAGCATGGATGGTGTTTGGAGGGCAACAGATATAACAGCTGGCGGTACTAGCATTAACCAACAATGGGAATTTGGGCGTTTGAGATTCCGTTTTCCTTTTGATAGGGGGAAACTATATGGTCCCTACCTTGAAATCGAAAACGAACAGATGTTTGGTCGTTTAGCTTTTGACATTGATGACACGACCCCGCTGACCGATCCAGTGACCGGTCAACTCATGGTCTTTTATCCGGGTGATCCTGAGTACAACATCGATCAACCCATGGTCATCGTTGATACGTGGGGGACACCTATTCGATATTACCGAACGTTGTATCCCAGGCCCTTGCCATCTATTACTCCGAAACCTCATATGTCAATTGCGAAAACATA
>Ga0066376_10003867_pt1 | contig 13211 bp, 12 predicted proteins | sample Knorr_S15_td_Bot_FD_77009 | JGI IMG/M metagenome (GOLD analysis project Ga0066376, IMG submission 77009) | Marine microbial communities from Southern Atlantic Ocean transect - Knorr_S15_td_Bottom_ad_5009_LV_A | ecosystem: Environmental > Aquatic > Marine > Oceanic | place: Southern Atlantic... | reverse complement strand
CAAACTCGCTGCGACAATGTTGGCTGACAGTCATATTAACTATGTAGGATTTGCCGAAGGCACCGACATATATAGCGGAAAATATGATCTGATCGTGTGTGATGGGTTTGTCGGCAATGTCGCATTAAAAGCAAGTGAAGGCGTGGCAGAATTAATGAGCCAACACGCAAAAAATGCATTCCAAAAATCATTCTATGGGAAATTAGCGGCTCTGGTGACCATGCCGGTTCTCAGGGATATTCGCCGTAAGCTTGATCCTCGGCGTTATAATGGCGCAAGTTTATTAGGGCTTAGGGGAATTGTTGTGAAAAGTCATGGCAGTGCCGACAAGGTATCTTTTGCACACGCCATCGAAGAAGCCATTGTCGAAGTTGAGAAAAATGTCCCTGAAAGAATCAGTGCCCGGCTTGAAGAGTTACTGGCGGAGAGCGAATCAGATTGATTTCCCCTGACACGATTTATTCAAGTATTACCGGAACAGGTGGCTATTTACCAGAGCGTATAATGGAAAATACCGAACTGGAACACATGGTCGATACCTCCGATGAATGGATTAAAAGCAGGACGGGTGTTCACAAAAGGCATATTGCCGCCGAGAATGAGACGACCTGTGATCTCGCCGAGCACGCGTCGCGTACGGCAATGCAAGCTGCTTCAGCAAGTGCCGATGAAATTGATTTAATCATTGTCGCAACAACCACACCTGACCTCATATTTCCCAGCACGGCTTGTTTATTACAGGAGCGTTTGGGAGTAAGCGGAACACCTGCCTTTGATGTACAGGCGGTATGTACGGGCTTCATTTACGCACTCAGCATTGCTGATAAATTTATAAAAACAGGTGCTGCTAAAAAAACCCTGGTAGTCGGCTCTGAAACTCTATCCAATATCATTGACTGGACAGACAGGGATACCTGTGTGCTATTTGGCGATGGTGCCGGTGCTGTTGTATTGGAGGCAAGTGAACAGCCAGGAATCATCTCGACCTTTTTGCATGCTGATGGAATGCATAAGGATTTATTAAAAGTCCCGGTAGGTATTTCAACAGATTATGCTTCAGTTAAAAATGGTAATGCGTATATAGAGATGCAAGGCAATGAAGTATTCAAAATGGCGGTAAACACCCTGGGCAGAATCGTTGATGAAACCCTGGCAGCAAACAATCTGGATAAACATGATATAGATTGGCTGATACCCCATCAGGCCAATACTAGGATCATCTCGGCGACGGCAAAAAAACTTGATATGCCCATGGATAAGGTCGTATTAACGGTTGACCAACATGGCAATACCTCAGCAGCATCCGTGCCATTAGCCCTGGATGTGGCAGTAAGAGACGGAAGAATACAGCGTGGCGATAAGTTATTACTTGAGGCCTTTGGGGGTGGATTTACCTGGGGCTCAGCGCTGATAGATTATTAGCTTGATAAAATAATATTGCGACTTAATTATACTTTTTATGACAATTGCTTTTGTATTTCCCGGACAGGGTTCTCAATCATTAGGTATGTTAGCTGAACTGGCTGCTGCACATACAAGGGTTGAATCTACATTTGCAGAGGCTTCTGATTTGCTGGACTATGATTTGTGGCAGCTGGTACAGCAAGGCCCTGAAGCAGAACTGAATAAAACAACAAAAACCCAACCGGCATTGCTAGCAAGTAGCGTTGCTACATGGCGTATTTTGAACGAATTATCCCAAAACCAGCCAGTCATCATGGCTGGGCATAGCCTGGGTGAATATTCAGCACTGGTCTGTTCAGGCGCCCTCAACTTTACCGATGCAATTCAACTGGTTGCCGATAGAGGTGCCTATATGCAGGACGCTGTTCCAGCAGGGACCGGGAGTATGGCGGCAGTCCTTGGCCTGGAAGACGGTCAGATTGAAGCAGTCTGTGATCAAGCCGCACAGGGACAGATAGTCACAGCAGCAAATTATAATTCCTCTGGACAAGTGGTCATCGCAGGACATAAAGAAGCCGTAGAACGTGCCGTTGAACTGGCGAAGGCAGCAGGAGCTAAACGCTCTGTGATTTTGCCAGTGAGTGCGCCTTCCCATTGCGCACTCATGCAAAAAGCCGCTGATCAGTTTGCACAACGTTTAGACACGGTCAATTTCAAACAAGCCAATATCCCGATCCTGCATAATGTTGATGCGACAGAACACAGTGATATTAATGAAATCAAGCAGGCCCTGCAGGATCAACTTTGTCAGCCAGTGCGTTGGGTTGAAACGATTCAGAAAATGGTCAGCAAGGATATTAATACCATCGTTGAATGCGGTCCGGGTAAAGTACTAAGTGGTCTGATCAAGAGAATTGATCGTAGCCTGAATATTTTCCCCGTTTTTGATCCCGTATCATTGGAAAAGGCCCTTGCTGGGGTAACTGCCCAATAATCAGGCCAGGGGATAAGAATAAGTAGGATGAGGACAGGAATATGAAACTTGAAGGACATACCGCGCTGGTAACGGGCGCGAGCCGGGGCATCGGCCAGTCTATTGCATTGACTTTGGCGAACGCTGGGGCGTATGTTATTGGTACGGCCACTTCAGAAAGTGGTGTTGAATCCATCAAAAAAGCATTCGCTGATAAGGGCCTGCAAGGCAATGCCTATGTTTTAAATGTGACAGATAGTTCTTCCGTCAAGGCATTTGAGGAGGCTTTGAAGGCAGATGGTCATGTCCCAGGCATATTGGTCAATAATGCAGGGATCACCAGGGATAATCTCTTGATGCGTATGAAAGACGATGAGTGGGAAGATGTTATCAATACCAATTTAAGCGGTATCTACAGGATCACGAAAATGTGTCTGCGCGGCATGATGAAGGCACGACAGGGCAGAATTATTAACATCACCTCAGTCGTGGCGATGTCTGGAAACCCCGGACAAACCAATTATGCAGCATCAAAGGCGGGAATGATTGGTTTTACCCGCTCTTTGGCCAGAGAAGTCGGCTCACGGGGCATTACTGTCAATGCAGTCGCGCCTGGTTTTATAGAGACAGATATGACGGATGCCCTGGATGATGAGCAGAGAGATTCACTGCTCAAGCAAATCGCACTGAATCGATTGGGTAAAGTCAATGAAATTGCTGAAGTGGTCAGTTTTCTTGCTTCAGCTGACGCAGATTATATTACGGGAGAAACAATCAATGTGAACGGCGGTATGTATATGGGGTAGTGACTATTCAAACATAAATCATTAGATAGTCAGACTATCTTTTTGATTAGAAAGGAAAATTTTATTTATATAATATCCGGGTTGAAAGTTATCTGCATTTCACTAAACTAGACCCGCTATTCGGCCAACTGGCCGTTAAGGGAGGAGAATTCCATTATGAGTAGTGTTGAAGAACGCGTAAAAAAAATCGTTGTAGAGCAGTTAGGGGTAAAGGAAGATGAAGTCACAAATGAGGTTTCTTTTGTGGATGACCTGGGTGCTGATTCACTGGATACAGTAGAATTGGTTATGGCGCTTGAAGAAGAGTTCAAGACGGAAATTCCCGATGAAGAAGCAGAGAAGATTACATCAGTACAGCTTGCAATTGATTACGTCAGTGCGCATATGGAGTAGTCCATTCGCTGAATTATGAAAAGCCGCGTTAATAAAATAACGCGGCTTTTTTCTATTTTAACTAGGGATGGTTTTATGCTGCGGAACACATGGATGTGTTGAGAACGGCGCTAAATCAATAGAGCTTAACAATAAAGGTTAAATCATTGAGTAAAAGACGTGTAGTAGTCACCGGTCTAGGTTTGTTGACCCCCGTTGGTAACAATGTTACTGAGACCTGGAATAATATTCAAAATGGCGTCAGTGGCATAGGCTTAATAGATCGTTTTGATACATCTGATTTTTCTGTACGTATCGGCGGTTCGATCAAGAATTTTGATGCCTCTAATTATATTCCTCGCAAGGATATGAAAAAAATGGGTCCCTTTATCCATTATGGGATGGTTGCTGGGAGTCAGGCCATTGAAGATTCTGGTCTGGAAATTACCGATGAGAATGCGCACAGAGTTGGTATTGCCGTTGGCTCGGGTATCGGAGGTCTGGCAGGCATCGAAATATGTACAGAACAATTCCTCAATGGCGGACCTCGCAAGATTTCTCCATTCTTTGTACCGGGCAATATCATTAATATGATTTCAGGCAATCTTTCTATTAAGTACGGGGCTAAGGGACCTAATTTTGCCATTGTCACAGCCTGTACAACAGGGACACATAATATTGGTGATGCGGCCAGATTAATCGAATATGGTGACGCCGATGTCATGGTTGCGGGTGGCGCAGAAATGGCAACTTCACCGACATGCCTAGGCGGCTTCGCCTCAGCAAAGGCATTATCGACACGTAATGATGATCCAGAAGCTGCCAGTCGACCATGGGATAAGGACAGGGATGGCTTTGTCCTCAGTGATGGCGCTGGTGTGATGGTTCTGGAAGAGTACGACCATGCAAAGAAACGCGGCGCGAATATCTATGCCGAACTGCTTGGTTATGGCATGAGTGGTGATGCCTATCATATGACTGCACCCTCGGAAGATGGTGATGGTGCTGCTCGTTGTATGCAGAATGCAATGAATAATGCAGGCCTCAATCCAGAACAGATTGATTATATCAATGCCCATGGGACTTCTACACCCGCGGGTGACGTTGTAGAAACACAGGCGATGAAAAAAGTATTTGGCGACCATGCAGGTAATCTTGCTATCAGTTCAACTAAATCCATGATAGGCCACTTGTTAGGTGCAGCGGGTGGTGTAGAAGCTGTTTTTTCTGTGCTCGCGCTACGTGATCAGGTAGCACCGCCAACGATTAATCTGGATAACCCTGATGCGGAATGTGATCTGGACTTTGTGCCACATGAAGCACGGCAAATGAAAATGGACGTTGCCCTATCGAATTCATTCGGCTTCGGTGGAACTAACGGCACCTTGATATTCAGGCGAGCTGAATAACTAATCATTAGCCCAGACAATCATCATGTTTCTCTTAAATGGGCAGAGTGCAGACAGCATAGATCTTCTGGACAGAGGTCTACATTATGGTGATGGCCTGTTTGAAACGATTGCCGTAATCAATGAGCAGCCGCTTTGTTGGGACAAACATCTTCAACGATTATTATCAGGATGTGCAAGACTAAAGTTTGATTTCAATGATGCCGAACTCCTTGAATCAGAAGTTATTTCTATTTGTAAAAATATTGATCGAGCCGTTCTTAAGATTACACTCACTGCTGGTATTGGGGGCAGAGGCTATAAAAGAAGCAGCACAGAGTTACAACCTACGAGACTACTGGCAACTCATCCCTGGCCGGAATATCCGGATAATTATTCAACACAAGGAATTCAAGCATATCTATGTTCTAGCAGATTAGGCCACAATCCTGGACTTGCCGGTATCAAACATCTAAACAGGTTGGAACAAGTATTGGCTCGTACTGAATGGGATGATGCGAATACAATGGAAGGATTGATGCTGGATATTGACGACAATGTCATTGAAGGGACCATGAGTAATCTGTTCCTGGTTTATCCAGACAAGAAATTAATCACAGCAGATGTTTCTCTCTGTGGTATTCAAGGCATTGTGCGGCAATACATACTAGATCACTGTGAGGAGTTAGCCTACACAAGTGATGTGAAAAGGTTATCACTAGATGATGTTTATTCTGCCAGTGAAATGTTCTTTTGTAATAGTGTCGCAGGCATCATGCCCGTAAGACAATTGGCGAAGCATAAATTCCCTTCTCAACTCGCTGCAAATGAGATCAAGCAATTTCTGATATCACGAGGAGTCATCGCGACATCATGAAGCGTGTTTTGTCATTATGACCCAAGCCAAACAAAAGATAGTCATGGTATTTTTTATCCTGTCATTCATCACAGGAGGAATAACGGCATGGTGGGTTTGGCACGATATGCAGCTACAACTAGACTCACCGATTAAAATTGAAGCAGGCACGACTATTAGCTACACCATTAGGCCAGGCATGAATCTGAAAATAATTGGTGAGGACCTGGTACAGCAAGGGATATTGGAACATACATACTATTTAATGCTGGAAGGCCGACTGCAGGGCAGTGAATCAAGACTCAAGGCAGGGGAGTACCTGCTACATCCAGGGACAACACAACGGCAACTGCTGGAGAAATTTGAAGCAGGCAAGGTTGTACAACATTCTCTGGCCTTGATAGAAGGTTGGTCGTACCAGCAAATAATGCACGCGGTGAGTAATAACGAAGTGCTGATTAAGACCTTGTCTGACTCCGACAGTAAAACAGTGATGTCAGTATTAGGCTATCCTGATGTGCACCCGGAAGGTCGTTTTTTCCCTGATACCTATCATTTCCCCTCTGGCATGACAGATGTAGACTTTTTGCAACGGGCCTATGAAAAAATGCTGGAAATTCTGGATGAAGAATGGCAAAAAAAGGCAGAGGGCTTGCCCTATAAGACCGCTGATGAAGCATTAATCATGGCCTCTATTATTGAAAAAGAGACTACGGTTACAAATGAACGCGCCGTAATCGCCGGTGTGTTTGTTAGAAGGTTGCAAAAAGGCATGAAGTTACAGACCGATCCAACAGTGATTTATGCCATGGGTGATGATTATCACGGTAATATACGGCGCAAGGATTTAAAAACAGATTCGCCGTACAATACCTATTTTTATGCAGGCTTACCGCCAACACCGATCGCATTGCCCGGTGTCGAAGCAATACATGCAGCACTGCATCCAGAACAAGGTGAGACTTTGTATTTCGTTGCAAAGGGAGATGGCTCACATTATTTTTCTACAACACTGAAAGAACATAACCGTGCTGTAGCCAAATATCAATTGAAATCTGGTAGGTAGTAGGTGGTAGGTGATAACAACAACCAATATACTACCTATCATCTACTAACTACCACATACCAAAAATCATAATGGTCAATGACTTATCGAATAAGTGTTTATTTATTACACTGGAAGGCATCGAGGGTGCCGGTAAGAGCAGCCATATGCAGTTTATCGCCGAGAAATTACAGCAGGCAGGCAAAGATGTACTGTTAACACGTGAGCCGGGCGGGACAGATCTGGGTGAAGGCATACGCGAGCTTTTGCTTAAAAAAAATGAAACAGCGATGTTCGCAGAGACAGAATTGCACCTGATGTTCGCAGCCAGGGCACAACATGTGCAAGAAGTTATTTTACCGGCGATAACTGAGGGCAAGATGGTCATTTGCGACAGGTTTACTGATTCAAGTTATGCCTATCAGGGTGGTGGACGAGGTATCTCTCTTGAGACAATTCATCAGTTAGAGGCATGGTTATTTTCCGGGGCATTGTCTGGTTGCAAACCTGATCTTACCCTGTTACTGGATTTGTCCGTGGAAACCGGGCTGTCTCGTGCCAAGGCCAGAGGTGAAGCTGATCGTTTCGAGATTGAAACGGTCAATTTTTTCCAGAATGCTCGAGATACTTTTTTGAAAATTGCTGAAGACGAGCCGGACAGGGTTAAAATTATTAATGCTGAGCAAAAGCTGGACATTGTTCAGTCATCAATTCTACAAGTGCTGGTCGATCAAGGCCTATGTTAAGTCAAGCTGTGTTGACCCAAGATATATTGAGCAAACATTCGAATTCATATCCATGAAACCAATCCGATGAAACCTTTCCCCTGGCAGACCGAGAACTGGAATAAGCTACAGCTGGCAAATCAAGCAGACAGGTTGACACATGCTGTTTTGTTTACTGGACCGGTTGGCATAGGCCTGGAACATTTTTCCAGGTGTCTGACAGCAAGCTTGTTGTGTGAAAATTCAGAGGGTGATACGCACGCCTGTGAAGATTGCCGTTCATGTCATTTGATTAAGGGCGAGAGCCATCCGGATCTGTTTATTATCGAACCTGAAGAACCAGGGAAACAGATCAAGGTTGATGAGATCAGAAAATTGATTGATTCCATTCACCTTAAAAGCCAGTACGGCCGCTATAAAATCGCCGTGATTTCCCCTGCCGATGCAATGAATCGAAATGCAGCAAACTCATTACTTAAAACACTTGAAGAGCCGCCTGAACATTCATTATTTATACTTTTGAGTCATAGACCAAATTTATTGCCCATCACGATCAGGAGTCGATGTCAGCATATGAGATTTAACCCCGCATGTGATGACGAAACACTACGCTGGGTGAATGAAAATCTGCAATCGGGTGAAAATGCCGAAGATTTGTTGAAAATGGCGGGTGGGGCGCCTTTAGCGATTGAAGAGATGCTGGAAAGTAATGTCATCGAATACCAACGGAATATACTGGATGATTTGTTTGCCCTGAAAGGAATGCAGGAAGATCCCATCAAGGTCGCAGAAAAATGGAAGACTTACGAGACATCACGAGTATTGCTGTGGCTGACACAGTTGTTTGCAGATATGGTCAGAATCAAAGCATTGGCACAACCCGTCAGAATCAGCGATTCAGTGACAATAGGACGTTTGCAAGAATTGATAAAACAGTTAGAATTAGGGGAGTTGACAGGGTTTTATCACCTGTTACTTGAAAACTATAGCATGAGCACCGGTACAATTAGCTACAATGCACAGGGGCTGCTAGAAGATGTTATTATCTTCTGGCTTCGTTTAAATGAAGATGTTAAACCATTGAGTTAAGCAAGAATCAGCAGAAGAGGGGAGTGATAACTTGAGCGTACCCGGAGGTCGTGATCCACGGCAGGGCATTCTGTCATTAACTATACGTGACAAGAGTGCGCTTTATGCTTCCTATATGCCGTTTATCAAAAATGGTGGTCTGTTCATCCCTACCGCAAAGCCCTATAGCCTGGGTGATGAAGTGTTCATGTTGTTAAGTCTGATGGAAAGTAAGGAAAAATTGCCTGTCGCTGGACGTATTGTCTGGATAACCCCGAAAGGTTCTCAGGGCAATAAGACTGCAGGTATCGGCGTACAATTCAGCGCACTGGACAAAGGTGCCACCAAGAGCAAGATTGAGAAACAGCTGGCAGGTGCCCCCCTGTCATCTGACCGCCCCACGCACACGATGTAGTTGGTGATTAGTAACTAGTAATTTGTGATTGCTTATTAGTCGTATATCTTCATTCACTGATCACTAGTCACTAGTCACTAATCACCAATAACCAGCCACCGCCTCTCTCATGCTTGTTGATTCGCATTGCCACATTCCAATGCTGGGAAAGGAAATGGACGTCAATGCAGTCATTGCCAATGCAAAGGCCCTGGGTGTCGAGCATATGTTATGCGTCTCTGTCGATCTGGAGTCATACCCCGAAATTTTGCGTTTGGCAGAGCAGTACGAACGTATTTACGCTTCCGTTGGTGTACATCCAAATACAAGGATGCAGGAAGAAGTTTCCCAGGAAACACTGATCGAACTGGCATCGAATGACCATGTGATTGCTATTGGTGAGACTGGACTGGATTATTTCAGGAGTGAAGGGGATCTCGAATGGCAACGAGATCGATTTCGCACCCATATCAAGGCCGCAAAATCAGTCAATAAGCCTTTAATCATCCATACCCGGAATGTTGGTGAAGACATCACACGAATATTGCGAGAAGAGGGTGCTGATGAGGTGGGTGGTGTCATGCATTGCTTTGTTGAGGACTGGGAAACTGCCCAAAAGGCGATGCAGATGAATTTCTATATCTCATTTTCCGGAATAGTGACCTTTAAAAATGCCAAAGAGGTGCAGGAAGTCGCAAAACAGGTTCCACTAGAGCGAATGTTAGTAGAGACGGACTCACCCTATCTAACACCCATGCCTTATCGCGGAAAACCAAATCAGCCAGGATACACGCGCTATGTGGCTGAGTTTATTGCTGAATTAAAGGGGCTCAGTTTTGAACAGGTTGCAGAGCAGACAACCGCAAATTTTTTCAATTTATTTAATGTTAATCAACACTGATAATATAATTATAATCAAATAGATGAGGATAATATCTCAAGTGATTTATCGATAATTTTAACATCGGTATAGAAGTGTGGTGAGAAACGAATACCCTGCAATCGATTGGCACAGATCACTTTATTCTTCATTAACCTGGCATGTATTTCAGTCATGTCTTTGCCTATGATTTTAAACGTGACAATGCCGGCTCGTCGTTGTTCTGACGCCGGTGTCAGCAGTTCAATATCATCAAATTTACTTAATTTATCAATAAGATAAGACGTCTTCTCAAGTATTGATAATTCAACATTATCCATTCCAATCTCTTCAAATAGTGACAGACTGGCGGATAAGGCATGGATACCCAACATATTCGGACTGCCACATTCAAATCTTCTGGCACTGTTCGCTGGCGACCAGGTCTGGCGGGTGTAATCACCAGGTGCTTCAACCATGTGCCAGCCAAACTGATTTAATTGCAGTTTTTCTCGAATGTCAGCACGACAATAGAACAGGGCAATGCCTTCGGGTCCACACATCCATTTATGGGCGTCTGCCATCACAAAATCAGCCTTAATCGCCTGTATATCGAATTCATGTGCGCCGATGCTTTGAATTGCATCTACACAAAAGTAAATATCATTATCTCGGCAAAACTCACCCAACTTTACTAAATTGAGCTTCAAACCTGTGCCGTATTGCACAGAGCTTATCGCCAGTATCCTGGTATTTTCGTCACAGGCATTAATCAGGCATGATTCTGGCGATGCATCCGTCATAACATCAATCTTGCGAAATTCAACGCCATGTTGTGCCTGCGCTTCCCAGACAATACGATTTGAAGGAAATTCCTGATCTATGCCGATAATATTTTCACCATCATGCCAATCAATGCCACAGGCAACGACAGACAGTGCCTCAGACGTATTTTTCAATAAAGAGATTTCATCGGCAGAAGGAGCGTTAAGTAATTCCTTGATTTGATGACGTAACCTGGATTCCACATCCAGCCAAACATGGTAGTTTGTGGCCCCGTTGATTACATTTTCATCTGCAAATTGCTTAACGGCAACTGCCGTTCTAAAAGGCCAGGGAGAGACGGCTGCGTGGTTAAGATAGGGGGTGTCAGGGTCTAGTTTAAACTCAGACAGGTGTTCTGCCTTGATATGATTATCTAATAACATATGCGCATAATGTATATTATGTTAAATAAGAGGATGGCCTATGTGATATATGTGACAGTTTTAATCGGAATCATCCCTTTTAGTGCAATTAATCATAAACTATGAAAATGGTAATGATTATTATGTCACTAACTGTTTACAATCTTCTGTATTGAGCTAATTAAACGAAGGCATACTCATGGGTAAAGTCATCAAGATACTAGCAGGTTTATTTATTGTCGCAATTATTGGGATCGCGATAGTCATCAGCACCTTCGATGTGAATAAATATAAAGGTGAAATAACACAGGCTGTTGTAGATGCGACGGGCAGAAAATTAGTTATCGGTGGTGACATAGGTTTTAAGATATCTCTCATCCCCACTGTGGTAATTGAGGATGTTAAATTTGCTAATGCCAGTTGGGGCTCAAAACCAGAGATGTTGAGTCTGGATAAATTTGAAGTTCAGGTATCACTGATGCCTTTATTGAGTGGCACTATTCAGGTGAATCGGATGAGATTGCTAGCATCAGAAATTTTGCTCGAGACCAATAAGAAAGGTGTGGGTAATTGGGTACTAGAAATTGAGCAAACAGAGAAAAAAGATTCACCGCCTTCTGATTCAGACATGTCATTACCCGCTATTGTCGTTAATGAAGTACACATTGAGAATGCCAGGATCACCTATAAGGATGGTATCACTGGAAAAGAAACCAAAATTGTCATTGAAAATATCGAAACTAAATCAGAGAGTTTTGATGACCCACTTTCCTTGCTGGTGAAAATTGCCTATAACGAAATTCCAATCAAGATTAAAGGATCCTTGGGTTCAATAAATCAGCTTATGGCCAATGAAAAATATCCTGTTGATCTGGAGATTGATGTGAGTGATGCAAAGATCGGTTTGCATGGACTGGTAGCAAAACCGATGGAAGGTAAAGGTCTTGATTTAGAACTAAGCTTTAACGTTGCATCGCTGTCAAATCTCTCAAAGTTGGCTGAAACTGAATTACCTGCACTCGGACCCATCAGTCTTACTGGCAAACTTTCAGACAGTAAGGATTCGTATTCAATAAAGGGCATGAAATTACAGGCGGGAAAAACAGATTTATCTGGAGATATTACAGCAAATATTTCTGGTAAGCGCCCTGCTCTCTCAGCCAATCTAAGTTCAAACAGTATTGATCTGGTTGAACTGTCTGGCGGTGAGACGGCGGCTAAAAAAGAAGCAAAGAAAGAGCGTGTGTTCTCTGCAGATCCCCTGCCCCTGGATGGTCTGAAATCTGTAAATGCCAATGTGACGATCAATGCCAGGCAAATCAAAACCAGTAGCCTGATATTAAAGAAGACCAAGATTGTGTTAAAACTCAAAAATGGTAATCTATCTATCAAACCATTCAGTACGCTGGTTGCTGGTGGAAGTCTGAACGGTAATATTGGCTTGAATGCCAGTGGTAAGACAGCGGTACTGGTGACAGATATTAATATTAAAGGGCTTGAACCTGCGCAGCTTGAATATTTCAAAGGAAAGATCACTGGCGGCAAAACCGATGTCGCTATCAAGGTTAAAGGTAGTGGTAAAAGCGTCAGTCAAATTATGGCTGGTCTTAATGGCAAGCTATTGGCAAAAATAGGTAAAGGCGAGCTCAAAGATTCCAAAACAAAAGCTGCGGGCGCTGACCTGTTTAGTATGCTGAATCCTTCGGGAACGAGAGAAGGTACGCTGATAGAATGTGGTGTCATAAATTTCAACATAAAAGATGGTATTGCAACCGCAGATAAAGGAATTGCAATTGTCACCAATAAGATGGATGTTGTAGGTAGTGGAACGATTGATTTAAAAACCGAGAAGCTGGATATCGGCGTCACCCCACACGCACGAGAAGGTGTCGGGATCAGTGTTGGTCAGTTAGCAGAACTGGTTAGATTACGCGGAACGCTGGCAAATCTAAAAGCAGGCGTAGATACCATGGCGGCATTAAAGGCCGGTGCCGGTGCCAGTGCCGCCCTCGCAACTGGTGGCTTATCCATATTGGCACAGGGCTTATTTGATCGCTCAACGGCGGACGAGGATCCATGTGCAACAGCACTTGGACAAAAACCAGCAAAGACGACAACGGCAAGCAAAGAACCT
>Ga0066376_10003864_pt1 | contig 13222 bp, 12 predicted proteins | sample Knorr_S15_td_Bot_FD_77009 | JGI IMG/M metagenome (GOLD analysis project Ga0066376, IMG submission 77009) | Marine microbial communities from Southern Atlantic Ocean transect - Knorr_S15_td_Bottom_ad_5009_LV_A | ecosystem: Environmental > Aquatic > Marine > Oceanic | place: Southern Atlantic... | reverse complement strand
ATATGATTTATGTTTTTCGTATATTTACTCAATATTCATATAGCTGAATTTAGTAAAATATTTTATTCGTAAGCATTATTATAATAGAAAGTTTAGTTGATTTGAATTTGTTGATTTAGATGATTGATACAGACAAAACTAAAGAATTCAATATTATTGCAATTAATCTTGATGGTTTACGCAGAGACAAATTACATCTTTGCCCAACATTAAAGACACTTTCTCAAAGAAGTTTTTATTTTTCACAAATGAATAGTGTATCTCCTTATACGCTTACCTCATTACATACAGTTGTTTCTGGATTATATCCTTCTTCAAATGGAGTTAATGCTTATTACAATATGTTCAAGTTTAAAAAAAATACTATAACTACAATTTCACAACTTCTAAAAAAATTAGGATACTACACTTGTTGTGATATAAATAACAAGGTATTGATGCCACAGCAAGGATATGATGAATATTCCGTATATGATGAACAAACGGTTGATATTTCTAAAAGACATAGTGATTTAATAAAGAAACTTTGCAAAAAAAAATTTTTCCTGTTCTTACAAAATAATGAAACGCATAATAATTTAGTGAGAGTCATTATAAAAAAATACAAAGAAAAAGATTCAGATGATGAGTATTTCAATTCAATTGAAAAGAATAATTCTATATATAATTCTCATTTACCTACAACTGATTCTTATGTCTCAAAAATACTGGACACTTTAAATGAATCAAAAATATTTGACAATACTATCCTCATTATATTTTCTGATCATGGTACTAGTATTGGTGAGAAAAAGGGTGAAAAATTCTACGGTGTTTATGTTTATGAATATACGCTAAATATTTTTTCAATCATACGTATTCCAGGACAAACCCCAAAAGAAATTAATAAACAATGTAGAATAATTGATCTTTTCCCAACTATTGCCGAAATTGCTGGTGTTAGAAAAGAACAATTTGATGATAAACAGGGTGAAAGTCTATTTTCATTGATAAATAATCCAGATGCAAAAGATAGAGAAGTTTTTGTTGAAACTGGAGGTCTTTATGGACCTTGGCCTTCTCCTAAAAAGCATAATGTTTTTTGTATAAAAATGAACCAAAAAAAACTCATTTATAATGATACGCCTGAAACTTGGGAATTTTATGATCTAAAAAATGATCCTAATGAATTACATAATTTATACAGTAAAAAATCTGAAGAGATAGAATTTTTCAAGAGAAGACTGATGTATTATTTTAAAGAAAATGATATCAAGACAAAATTGTCTTACAAAAATTAAATTAATTTTTCAAGAGAAAAGGGCTGATTTTTTAAATCTTTACTGTCAATAAAAATTCGATGCCATAATTCTAGATTAAATAAAAATAATGTTTGCCTAAGAACGTGATCATCTATTTCTTTTTCTTTATTTCTATTTACTTTATATTGAATAATTTTGTTTGAAACTTTTTCTAGATTAATTTTGTTTACATTCAAATATGGTCGTCTGTTTTTAATTGATTTTTCAATAAAAGATTTTGCAATTGGCATAAATTCTGAGTTAAAAAAGTCATAAAATGGTATGCCCCAAGGAAATTTTTTTCTTCGAGCAACTTTTTCTGGTAAAACCTCTTTGGCTAATTTTTGCAAAATGTATTTCTTTGATACATGATTATCAAAATTAATCTTCAGTTTTTCAGGTAACGAAGCACAAAATTCAACCAAATGATGATCAAGAAATGGCTCTCTCAATTCAACTGCATGTGCGGAACCTGTCCTATCTATACGCCATGTTTGTGCACCGGGAATTTCAGTTTTCAGCTCGAATAATAGAGCAGTATTAAATAAACCGTGCTTTTTATTTTTAATTATAAATTTTCCAAAGGCTTTAGAAGGATGGTTTTTTCCGTTATAGTTTTTTAAAACTTTATCAGAAAAAGTTTCTTCTCTGGTTTTTTTATTGTTAAAAAAACCAGAAGATATTGATTCAATCTTTTGTTCTAAACTTTGTTTAGAATAGTTTTCCGTAAATATAAAATATCTATTATATCCTCCAAATAATTCATCAGAACCCTCACCCGTATACGCAACTGTAATATATTTTTTAATAGCATTTGAAACCATAAAGTTAGACAAAATTGATGGTCTTCCATACGGAAATTCCATATGCCACAAAATCGAAGGAAGTGTGTTAATTAATTCAGAATAATCAATCATAATTTCCTTGTGATCTGTTCCACAATGTTCAGCTACAATTCTAGCTTCGTCGAATTCATCTAATTCGTTACCAAAACCAGTGGTAAAAGTTCTTACTGGTTTATCAGAAAGCTTTGCCAATAATGCAACCATAACGCTAGAATCTAATCCTCCAGAAAGTAAAGCGCCTAACGGAGCATCACTCACTCTTCTCTTATTGATAGCATTTTCTAGAAGTAGACGCAGCGTCTTGAGATTTTCTTCATCTGATCGTAGATTCTCTGTTAATTGAAGATCCCAGTATTTTTCAATTTTTACTTTTTTATCTCTAAAAGTAAAAATGAGTTTGTGGCCGGGTAACAACTCGTTAATACCATCAAACATTGTTTGTCCATCAATCGTATATGCATAAGTTACAAATTGGCAAAGTGCGTCATAGTTTAATTTTCTTTGAATATCAAGATCTTGTAATATAGATTTAATTTCTGACGCAAAAAGTAGTTTATCAGATTTTATACAATAATAAAGTGGTTTGACGCCCAACCGATCCCTTGCGATGAATAATTTCTTTTTACCCATGTCCCACAAGGCAAATGCAAACATTCCATCCAACTTTTGTAAACAATTTTCTCCAAATTCTTCGTAAGCATGAACAATGACTTCGGTATCTGTATTGGTATAGAAATTATGCTTTTTTTCAAGTGATTCCCGTAAATCTCTGAAATTATAAATTTCTCCATTTAGCACAACCCAGATAGTTTGATCCTCATTATGAATAGGCTGACTAGCCTTATCGCTCAAATCTATTATGCGTAATCTTTCACAGCATAATGAAACATGATCATCCACATAAAACCCTTCATGTTCAGGACCTCGATGTTTACATGCACTTCCCATCTGCTTGATTAATTCCTTATTGTCCCATGTTATTCCACAAATACCACACATTAATTTTTAACACCAAATTTTTTGAAGATTTTTTCAGATTTTTTAAATTCGTTCTGCTCATTTATGTTAAACCATGGAAGATTATTGGTAGTTTCATAACCAATCTTAATTCCTTTTTCAATCATTTTTTCAATTGCTAATGTGTAATATGCATCAGTATTATTTTCCTTAACTAGTATAGATATTTCATTGAATAGTGTTTTTGCAAGAGACTTTGAAAATTTTGCCATGCCGATAAAATTTCCGTTTGCTTGTCCATTTGGGATATTATCACTCACAGCAATGATTTTCCCACTTTCAGTTTTAACCTTCATAGTTTCTTCTCTAGTATTTGTCTCAACCATTAAACAAACGTCAGACGTCGAATGGTAACATTGATTCAAAATTTCTGGGTGAAACATTAGATCACCATAAATACAAATAAAATCATCATGTAAAATTTCTCTTGCCACCCACATTGAATGTAGATTATTGGTTTCAGAGAACTTTGGATTGTTTAGAAATTTAACCCTATTTTTTAAAATACCCCTAATTTTTTCGGATTGGTATCCTGTTATAACCAAAATATCATGAATTCCCACTTTTTTTAAAAACTCAACTTGAAACTCGATTATTGAAGTATCACCCATTCTTAAAAGAGATTTTGGCTTTCCTATGTTGCCCATTCTAGTTCCTCTGCCTGCAGCTAAAATCAATCCTAACATGAAACTCTATTTTGGAACTATTGCCGGCCTAATGGATTTTTTAGAATCGAGAGCTTTGAATGCGTTCTCCAAACCATTTACAGAAAGATTGAATACCGGTCCAACCAATTTTTTAAACGGATATTTATTTTTAGTATCTTTAACTAATTCAATTGCCCTGCGAAGATTTTCAGGCTTGTAGTTATGCATTCCAAAAATTTGTAAACATTTTGTTATGACATCTGAAATATCTAAAGATACAGTACTTTTAGGATATATTGCTCCAAGTAAAATATACTTGCCACCAACTCTTAGAATTTTAATACCTATGGGTAGTGCATTAGGATCACCAGTAGCCTCAATTACGTAATCTACACCTCTACCTCCAGTAATCTTTTTGAACTCATCGATAATACTATTGTGAGAATTATTTGCGTTTATAATATAATCTGCGCCAAATTCTTTTGCTAGTTCTAACCTTTCTTTGTGTGGATCAATTGCAATTACCTTTGACGCGCCCATTTCCTTAGAAAAAGCGCAACCATACAAACCTAATGCACCACAGCCTTGAATGGCAACATAATTACATTTGCCAAAATTTGCAATATCTAAACCGCTGGTAATTGTAGAACCGGCACACATCAAAGGTGCTACTTCTTCATCTGATAGCTCTGGTGGAACCTTGAAGATGTTACTACCTTTTTTCAAAAGAACATATTTTGCAAAGCCGCCAGTGAAATGAGGATAATTGTCACTTTGAACATGACCGTACTTGAATAAATTAACACATTTTTGAGGTAAATTTCGATTGCAGAAGTAACAATCTCCACAACCTACAGTCATTGACCAAACTATTCTGTCGCCCTTTTCTAGCTTATCGCCATTATAATCATTTTTTACATCGTTTCCTAATTCAATTTTACCAACCATTTCGTGTCCAAGTATACAAGGTGTTGGGAATGGTCTCTGTCCCTGCCATGTATGCAGATCAGAACCACAAACAGTTGATAATGAAATCCTGACTAATATTTCACGCTCACCCAAATTTTTGATTAAGGGAAACTTTGTTTCTTCAAACGGCATTCCGGCTCCATTAAAAATTATAGCAGTACCATCATTTGGTGACATAATTACATTTTCGCCATGTAAACTGATTAAAATCTTACTATACCAATTAGTATATGGAAGTTTTTCATTATATTCCCAAACATGCTGGCAAGTTTGATTTTGACATATAATTTTCATATTAATTGAGTACGGTTCTTAGGCGTGGTGTTTTTTTGAAATGTTTTTTCTCACATAATCTATGTCCATTTTATTTATGAAAGAACGTGAAGTATTAAAGTCTAGAAATTTTTTATGTGTCTTGGTCAATTCTGCAATTTCGTTTTCCGTAAGTTTTTGATTTTTTGATAACTTTAGTATCATTTCAAACATTCTAAGAGCTAATTCTACATTAATCGAATTATTAACAACATTTCTCACCTGATATGGATTACTTTCAAGTGCAACATCTACTTCAGCTCTATACGCTAAAGTTCGTTTATAATGTACATATCCAACTACTACCAGTAAAGGAATTCCTATTATTGAAATTATTACCACATAATGAATGAAGTTTGGAAATATTGCGGATAATTCTGGATAACGTTCTATAGCCAAAAAATATGTTACTGTGAGTGTGTTAATTGCAGCAAAAATAAACGCAAAATAGGTTGCCCATCCCATCCTAAAGTAAAACCATGAACGAAAAGGTAAAGATTTTCTCACATATTAAAAATTTCAACTCTACTATATCAATTTCGCTATAAAATTTTGATATTTCCGAACTAAATTTCTATTTGTTTAGATTTAGTTTATGGTTAGAAATATTACATAGTTGCCCAATATGTACGTCAAAAATACCTATTCCAAGCAATTGGTAGGTGAGTTTGCAGAAATATTTCTATTTAAAGAGATTTGTATGTCAAGAATTATTTTTCCCTTAATATCTAAAAAACATTGGGTTTTTCTTTTGTTGGTTGTAATAATATGCCTACGTTACCAGCCGAAATAATTATTACTTTCATTTTATCATTTAATTGATCTCATAAACCTGTTTTTTATTTTAGTAGGTGAATATATTACTCTTGAACTAATTATTTTGCTAGCTTCGACTTTAATGAGAATCATTATTGGAGCCCGAATTTTTATTATTTTTTTAAAAATATCTTTTAATTTTACTTTAGAATTTGTTTTATATACAGTATAACCACACAATTGTGCAATCTTTTCAATTTTGATTACTGAAGAATGTGTTGGCTGACCTCCGGTTGATTCGTGAATAGAATTATCAAAAACTACATGCACTAGATTCTTAGGAGAAACTCTTCCTATCGTGGTAAGTGAGCCCAAATTCATCAAGATATTGCCATCGCCGTCAAAAACAAAGACTTTTTTTTTCGTTTTTTTAACGGCCACTCCTAAAGCTATTGATGAAGCAAGACCCATAGAGCCTATCATGTAGAAATTTGATGGCTTGTCACACGTTTCAAAGAGATCTCTGCTTGTATAGCCATCAGCAGAAACTATTGGATAATTTTTAAGCATCTTTGCTAGAATTCCTATCGCTTCTCTTCTAATCATGAAATTCCCTTTTAATAATAAGTAAACATGGTTTGACTGCATTTAACTGGGTTAGTGCCCATTTACATGATTTTTGCCAATCAGAGTCACTCATTACTTTGGACTTTAATCCTAAACTCTTTATCAATTCTGGTTGAATTTTTCCAAATTTGATATGCTCAGGAGCATCATCTGGAAGATAACCTCTCCATCCAATTAAAAAAATAAGCGGTATCTTATACAATTGAACAAGAGAAGTAATAGTACTAATAGAATTTCCAAAACCAGCATTTTGCATAAACACCAAAGATGGGCTCTTAGCTAATGACATTCCTGTTGCAATTCCTATTGCCTCTTCTTCTCTAGTCGCAATCAAAATTTTTTTATATCTAAGTCCTTCATCAATGAAATATTTTATCGTTGAATCTGGTACTCCAACAAAATTTTCTATTTTATTTTTATAAAAATATTGAAAAACTTTTCTTTGTATTTTTTCATTCAACTCTATAACCCATTTTCTTTAGATTCTCTTCAATAATTTTTTCTTGATTTTTTATTTCATACATTTTTTGTAATTCAAAAATATCCTCCATTGACGACATTTCTTGCTTGATATCACTAATTCTTTTTCCATCGTTAATTTCCTTTAGCATGTTATTAATTGCTGAATATGCAACTCTTAGGGTTTGATTTGCGTAAATTATCATTTTAAATTTATTTTTAATTAAATCATCAATTTCAATTGTAGGATATGTAGTTGGAACTACCACTAATGGGATTTCGCCTTCCCATGATTCTGAAAACTCAAAAATTTCATCTGGAGTTTCTTTTTTTGAATGAATTAATATAGCATCTGCACCTGCATTTTGATAAGCAGTTGCTCTTTGTAATGCTTCATTCATTCCTAATTCTGCAATTAATGCTTCAGTTCTAGCAATTATCATAAAATTTTTATTCGATTTCGCTTCCTTTGCGGCTAAAATTTTTGCAACAAATTCTTTTTCCGAAATTAATTTATGTTTTCCATTTTTCAATAGACTATTTTGCTTGGGAAATGTCTTGTCTTCAATACAAATTGCAGCTACTCCTGCAGATTCAAATTTTTTAACTGTGTGACTTACATTACTTGGACCTCCAAACCCAGTATCACAATCTGCAATTACAGGTATTTTACACGATTCTACAATATTTAATGAAACATTCAAAAATTCTGTCATTGTTAGGATACTTGCATCTGGTAATGCATGTGTTGCAGATATTGCAAAACTTCCAGTCCAGATTGCATCAAAACCATTGATTTCTACAAGTTTTGCAGACATGGAATCAAATGCACCTCCCACTTTTAAAATTGGTTTTGATTCAATTAACTCGTGTAACATATCTGCATTTTGCATTTCTAAAATTCCTGATTTAGAAAACATTTTAACTTATAAAAAATGTTCCACTAAGAGATTATTGTTTACAATAAAATAGTATCATCAATCATTAAAATTATAACATTTTTTTTCATGTTTAGAAAACAAATTCGTCGACTAATAAAATATGTAAACTGGTGTCTAAAATGCAATAAAAATTTCAAATGTACCCCATTTCCTTTAATTGTTTTTCTATAATCTTTTCTTGATCCTCAGTTAATTTTTCTGGTTCATCAATAGTTGCATTTTTTGTTAATTCTTCTAAAATCCCTTCCATTTCTTTGACAATTTCTGGATTTTCAGATGCTATATTGTTATTTTCTTGATGGTCATTTTCTAATTCATAAAGATTAATCTCTTTTTCTTGATCAATTGATGCACGAAAATATTTGTATTTAGAAGTACGAATTCCAACTTTATCATCTAAAGTGATTTCTTTATGTGGATTTGTAATAAAATACGCAGGAAGCTCTGGTAATTTCTTATCTTCTACCATAGGAACTAAACTTCTACCGTCTTTATCTTTTAGTGTTGAATCATCAATACCAAGTATATTAAAGATTGTTGGAAAGATATCAACGGAACGGACTAGGTCATGAATAATTTTATTTTTTGGTATATTGACTCCTGCAAAAAATAATGGTATATGAACAATTTCTTCATTAAGCAATAACGTTGTGTGAGGTAATCTAGATCTTTTTTGATAAGGTGTTAAACTTTCATTTGCTTTTTTTAATCTTGAATCTCTAATCTTGTTTCGTAAGTCTATAATCATCTTAGCACCTATTTTATGAGTTAGCTTAGGCATTATCTTCTTTCCAAATTTCAACCCTGTTTTCATCTTTGGTTCAAAATCACGAGTTCCTTTATTTTCAAAAGGGATTAAATGCCCATGATCACCAGAAATTAAGATTAAAGTGTTTGAGGTATCAATTTTTTCTAAAAAGTTTCCAATCCATTGATCTAATGCAGAAAGTACTCTTTCATATGGACTGTCACCAAATTTTTCATTATCAAATTCTTTCGGAACAACAAGTGGAAAATGTAAATCTTCTGCATGTGTAAAAAAGAACCAAGGCTCTTTCATTTTGTTTGAATCCAAGAGTTCTATCATCTTTTCACCTAAACCGTTAAGAATACCTTCAAAATCCAATTTCTTCCTCTGCCGGATAAAACGACATCCTGCATTTTCATTTTCACAATAATTTAGAAATTTTGTTAATGCTAACATGTCTGGAACAAATCCATATATTTTGTAACCAGATTTTTTTAAAGTTTCAAAACAGTTATTATTTTTTAAAATTATTGTTTCAGCTCTTGTTCCAATTCTAAATGGAAATTGTGCATTAAAAATCGCGTTTAGAGAAATTACAGTTCCATCTCCAGAAGAAATACATTGTGAAAAATATGTACCATTTTTTATTAATTTATCAAGATTAGGAGTTATGGATGTCTTTGTTTTACCTGTAAATTTATCGGAACGTATTGAATCTAAATTAAGGAAGAAAATATTTGGTTTCATATATATTCAATTGAATATTTGAATTAATTTGTTTGTATGAATTCATCATAATAAATTTATAGAAATTTTTAGTATTATTATAGAATGAAGCAAAACATTTTATTTTTAACATTAGATGGATTAAGAGCAGATAAATTTACAGGTAAAACAAAGACATCCATAACTCCTAATCTTGATAAATTAATAAAAAATGGTACATATTTTTCACAATGTATTTCATGTGCAGATGGGACAATCCTCGCATTAAATGCAATGCTTAGCGGCATATTTCCATTTAGAACTGGAACAAGAGCAAAAGAAGTACAAATGAATCGTTCTAATTATATTCATATTTTAAAAAATAACGGATATCATATTTATGGAATAATTCCGGACTTAACAGTATTATCACGTTTAAGATTTAACCTTGAAAATAGTGTAAATTCGTTTAAGGGAACACCACCAAATATAGAACGTTTGTGGGAAGGTACTGGTCAAAAAATTCTAAATTTATTTGAACCAAGAAAAATGAAGGAGCCATGGTTTTGCTATATTCATCCAAATGATTTGCATAATCCAGTAATTGTTCCAGAAGAATTCAATGATGAAAAATTTGGCAATAGCAGATATGAGAAAGTCCTATCGTCTATGGATAAATGGATAGGAGATGTTGTAAAACATATTGATCTGGATAAAACAATAATTATCATTACAGCAGATCATGGTTCAATTATACCTAAAGGGGATTTAGAATATGTAGACTTTGAACCAGAATTTAAAACGGGATTAAACATAGGGAAAAAACTCATGCCGCATTCGACTCATAAAATAGGTATGAAGATCTTTGTCGGGTTACGTAATAGAATTCGAGATTCAAGATTAAAAAAAGCAAATGAAGGTTTAACACCTTATCAAATAAGATCTAGATTGCCACACTTTAGATTGACGTTATTTGATGAATTAATACGCATTCCATTATTGTTTGTAGGGAAAAATATTCCTGGCGATAAACAAGTTTCACAGCAAGTAGCAAATGTCGATATTTTTCCTACTATTTTAGATGTACTTGAACTTTCTGATAATTTACAAAGAGATGGTAGAAGTTTAATTCCATATTTTAGAGGAGATATCATGGAAGAAAGAGAGGTATATTTGCATACCATACCTTATGTAGAAAAATCAATAGATGATAAAGTTGGAATTCGTACACCAAATTACAAATATTTCAGATATGCGCGTAAGCCTTCAGAAAATGTAAATTTGTATGATCTTGAAAAAGACCCACAAGAAAATAACAATATTGCATCTGAAAATCCAGAAATTGTTAAAGAAATGGAAGGGATTTTAGAAAAATTAACAAAAAATGCAACTATTGAAAGTATGGATGATATGGATGATAAACGACTGGAAAGAATTCATGACGAACTGCGTTTATTAGGATACAAAAAAACTTTGAAAGAGAATTCCAATAAGTAACTAGTTCTCATGACAGCTTTTTTCTATTTCACTCATTTTTAATTTTAATTTCACAACTATATTAGGAAAAGAATCAACAAGATTTTCATTTTCATGTGGATCTTTTTCAAGATCATATAATTCCCAATTATCGGGGGTTAAATTATGAATTAATTTCCACTTGAAATTACAAACGCACTTAACATTTGGTTCTTTTGGTGATGGCCAAGGTCCTTCAACACCCCCAGTTTCAGAAAAGGCGAATCTACCACTCAATTCATTTTGGTCAGAATTAGATTTCACTGAGTCATTACTATTATTGATATACTCCAGTAAATTTTTGCCCTGGATTTTTAAACAAGAAGTTTTCTCTGGGATTTCCAATGCATTAAGAATAGTTGGCATTATGTCTATTGTTTGTGTTAATTCAGAGATCTCTTTTCCTTGAGGAAAAATTTTTGGTTGAATAAAATATGCAAATGTCCTAATTGAATAATCATATGTGAATATCCCATATGCACGCTCACCAATTTTTTCACCTACACCCATTCCATGATCAGCCATAACTATTATGATGGAATCAGAATCTAGATTATCATTAAGGATTTTCTGATATATTTTCTCTAAATAATTAGATGCTTCTTCAAGATATGTATCATAATTTTTTAGATTTTGATCCTTATTCGAAAAATATTCTTCAGAAAAATCATCATGTTTATCAAAAACATTTTCTTTTATGTAATGATGAATTTTTGAATAATGTAAATAAGCAAAAAATGGTTGATCAGGATTTTTATCTTTTTTTATTTGATCTATTGTTTCTGAATGAATTTTTAAAAAATCAGGATCTTCTATATCCTCTTGGGATGTAATTTTTTTAAATCCTTTATGTGAAACCAAACTCAAACGCATGACATCACCACAAGTATACCAACCATTTTCTGAAAGATATTCAGCGAGAGTTATACACCCAGGTTTAGGATCTTGGAACATTTGATAATAGGCATTAATGCCATTTTTTCTACCATACATTCCGGTAAAAATTGAATTCATCGATACCAAAGTATATGGAGCGTTTGTAATTGTATGAGAGAAGAATGTTCCGTCTTTTTGTAATTTTTGAAAAATTGGAAATTTAGAGATTCTATCAACACGACCACCATCAATTACTATTAAAATTACGTTAAATTTTTGCATATTCTAACTCTGAAATTTGTTAATTAATTTTTCAGCATTTTTGAAGTCTTCCTGCGTATCAATTTCAAACCATCTTCCTTCAGTAAAAACAGGATTAACATTAATACCACAATTAATTATCTCTTGAAGCATATCTGTTATGTATGCATTAGATAAGGAGGATGAGTTATGAAAAGTACCTATGTGGTTTTTCTTTAGATAAGAATATCTTTCTAATAGAATTTTTACGTGATCTGAGGACAGCATCATAATTCCTAAAAATTCTCCGATTTGCTGATTCTGCAAAGATTCAGAAATATTTTTTTTAATTTGAAGAATTCTTCCATTTTCCACTAAAACATTTTCTGCCTCAGATAAAGGATGCGTAGTACGATTCTGATAGTATTTCCTCCAATTCAGATTGACAGCTAATCTTATACCATCTCTAATTTCTAACATTTGTTGAATAATTTTTTGTTCAAAAACAATATCGCTATATGTTACTAAAACATGGCTGTTTGACGGTTCAAGTGCACAAAAAAGACTTTCGTTCATATTAGTTGTTTCATAATTTTCGTTTTTTACATAATTAACATTGGAAATATCTATTAGTTCACTCCTATATCCAGTAACGATTGTGATGTCATTAATGTTACAACTGTGAAAAATTTTAATTTGCCTTTCAATCAAGGTTTGATTAGATAATTTTAGCATACATTTTGGTTTGTTATTTGTTAACGATCTAAATCTAGAACCCATACCAGCAGCTAAAATTATAACTTTCAAGGAATTAACCTAACCAATTTTTAATTTTTTCCTTTGCTATCAAACCATTGTAGACTTTCATTGATGACTCTCGCCATATTTTTTTTACCTATTAAAGATAATTCCCGTTGAGGCTCACCAGTTATTTTACCACTTATCCTTAGAACCAACACTTTTCCTTTACCTCTAAAGTTGTGTGCAACAAATGGTTTTATGTAAAATGAATCGCCCGGTTTAATTATATCATCTTTCAATCCATCATCACTTTCATAAGATATTGAAACATCTGTGTCACCTATATTGTAACCATACTGATGCAACCCTATTTTTAGATCTAAAGTTTTATCATTTTCACTTATAACATTAACCTCTAAAGCCTTTGAATGTGGTAGAGAAATAGTATTTGCTAATTCAACTAACTCATAATTTTTTGTATCTTCTGGATAAAACCATTTTTTTGTGTTTTTATGAAATTGTACAATAACCTTGTTTGAAATTT
>Ga0066376_10003863_pt1 | contig 13225 bp, 12 predicted proteins | sample Knorr_S15_td_Bot_FD_77009 | JGI IMG/M metagenome (GOLD analysis project Ga0066376, IMG submission 77009) | Marine microbial communities from Southern Atlantic Ocean transect - Knorr_S15_td_Bottom_ad_5009_LV_A | ecosystem: Environmental > Aquatic > Marine > Oceanic | place: Southern Atlantic... | reverse complement strand
TGCGTCAACGCTAAATCAGTTATCTACTGTCGGTAGGCACAAAATTGGGTGGTTAGCTCAGTTGGTTAGAGCACCTGCTTTACACGCAGGGGGTCAGAGGTTCGAGTCCTCTACCGCCCACCATTAATTCGTGGCTAGCACGGTCTCTCTGAGCCGTTTTCTTCCCTACTCCCGAAGCTGAAAACACTGAGTTGCCCCACTTTTGCAGGGAAAACGGCCTCTAGTCCAGCATCCCTTCCACGAACTCCCCGATGGCAGTGGCCATCTCTGGCCGACCAAGCAACCCTGGCGTGCCGTACTCCTGGTTCCCCTCCATCCAGTTCTCCAGGTGATGAAGTATCCCATGGTGCCAAGCTGTCCGATTATCGTGATACTTGTCCAACCAATGGGTGAAACCCCTGGCCGTCTGGCCGAATATGTCCCCATTCCTCTGAGCAGTATTCAGTAATTCCAGTGCCTCGATTAACGTCACTTTAGCTGTAGACATACAGTTCCTCCTAAAAATAAAAATAGCCCCAGTCGGGGCTTTAGACTTCCAAGTGGGCCACCAGGCTAGGTGACCCTATTTGGCTTCGTGGTGCCTTATCGGAATAAGGCCTTGCCTATCGTGTTCTTGTGCCACTTCTCGGCTTCTGGGAGAACCTTGGCATAGATTCCCATCGTCATCGCTGGGCTAGAATGGCCCATCCAGTGAGAAACGGTCATGATGTCCACCCCATTCGTTAGCAGAACCGAACCGAAGGCCTTCCTCAAGTCGTGAGTCTGCATCGTGTCCAGTCCCAATCGCTTCCGAAGAGGGGTGAATACCCGCTTTCGGTAGTTGCTGGGCAGGAACGGTGTCCCCTGGGCTGTTGCATAGATGTAACCGTGACGGTCTTCGACTGGAGTTTGCTCCAGCAAGGATTTCGTCTCCGCTTGCAACGGGACTTCCCTACGAGAGCTAGGAGTCTTTGTAGCCGTGACGATTGGGCCATCCCCATCGGCCCACTTGGAGCCTTTAACAGTGGCCCTGGGAGTATCGCTAACATCTCGGTAGACGTGAATCGTGTCTTTCACGAAGTCGATGTCGTCCCACATCATTCCAAGAGCTTCAGCGATCCGAAGCCCATGAATCAATTGCCAATGGATAACGATTTCGTAGGGCTTCCCCTTCGATTCCATCAAGATGGAATCAATATCTTCGTAGCCCAGCCCGATATCATCAGCACTAGTCCTCTCCCTGGAACTGGCCATAAACCGCTTGACCCTCTTCATCAGTCCTTTGGATATCGGGGTCTCAGTGAGAACGTAGGCGTTTTCGATGGCGAACTCGAACAATCGGTGGGTGACCTTATGGACGTGCTCAAGTGTTGAGGCAGACACATCCTCCGCATTTTCATAGATAGCTTCGATGTGCCGAGATGTGACACTCCGCAGCTTAAGGTGCCCGATAACTGGCAGGATGTACAGCTTCAGCTTGGACCCCCGCTCCTCGATGGTCTTGGGCCTCTGGCTGGCGAGAGCATCACCCATAAAGAGCTGAGCTAACTGGCTGACCGTCATCTTCGGGTCTGTGGTCAGGAATGACGAGTCAACCTCCTTCTTCCAGGCTTCAACCTTAGCCTTCCAGTCGGCTGCGCTTTTGGCTTCGGGACGGAATTTTTTGCCCTTATACGTCACCTGTCTCCGATAGGAGTCGTAGGCGTAGCCGTTGGCGGTTCGCTTATGGTGATGTCTTTTTGCCATGTATATATTATATCATTTTCATCACTAATAACAATCCATTAAGATGTAGGCGACCTATGTATAAAAGCCATAATTAGCTATGTATACGACATTATCAAATTGACACACCCGGTGCTGAGTCTCAATGGGGCTTTAATAATGAAATAACCTCATATGTTATGATCGAAGCGGTGTCGGCGATGAAGGCCACAATCCACAATTCAAGGAGTTAGCCACTATGACGACACGAACCCGACATCTTTATTCCACAGGAGGTATTCCATGGATAAACAGGTTTTCGCAATCAAAGAGGCCGCAGCCGCCATAGGCGTCAGCAAGACAGTTCTTTACGAACTGATGAAGGAGGGCCAGATTCCGTACCATTACATGGGCAGGAAACGCCTCATTACCAGGCAGGCACTCGAGGACTTCTCCCAGTTCCATTACGAGAACGGCTTTGTTGGGCCACTGGAGGTGGCTGATGACTAGCCCACTCGGAGAAGCAGCTCTCCACTACCACTTCCAAGGACTCCGAATCTTTCCGTTGGTGCCCAATCAGAAGGCGCCGTACTTGACGGGCACCCAGGGCTACAAGCTCTACAAGAGGGCCAAGGCCAAAGGGCTTACGGAAGCTGAAGTACGTTCATTCTGGGCCGACAACGAAAAAGCCAACATCGGCCTATGGCCAGGGAACAAATCGGGCCTATCTGCCATTGATATAGACGCGGACGAGTTTGGCGATGGCACCACCAGGCTTGCGGAACTCGGCGCCGAACATGGTTTCAATGTCCTGGACGGCTCTGCCCTGGTGGTGCTTAGTCCCAGCAGTGACTCTGGGGGACGGCACCTCTACTGGCGATACACTGACCGCCTGCCTGGGCTCTTCAATCGCAAGAGTTACCGTCCAGACGATATTCGGCATGGCTATGGCTTCGATATTCGGAACGGTACCGTTGGTTATATAGTCTTGCCACCTTCCACAACTGAAGATGGCTTCTACAGATTTGAGAATGGCATGGGACCAACTGCATTTGGCCAATCTCTTCTCAAGCGGTTCCCTTACGAAGGGCCTTGGTTCAGTCTTTTGGTCGTGAAGAACCGGAAGAAGGGCCGTAAATCGTCCAAGCCTGACTACTGTCAGAGGAAGGTCAAACGACAGATTAAAGAGGCTCAACCACTCTATGACGTACTGAATGAATTCTTGGATAAGTACGGTGAGTATCGGGCCAAGGACAAACACGGTAAGGCCATCACCAAGAAGGGAGTGAAGCAAACCTTGGAGAAGCTTGTGGACTCCCTGAAGAATAACCGCATCCTGACGATGGAGACCGGAATTGTGCTGGTGAAGCCTCCAGGCCACCTACTCCACTGGTATCCACTCGATTTCCGTGACTGCATCCTAGCTAGTGAGATGGAAGATGCCATCAATGCCCAGATTCCCAGAGGTGCTAAGCATCACTTCCATACCTTCGATGACGGTTCGGTTAAGGTCTACTGGAAAAGCCATCGGAAGGAACACCGTTGGGTACCGGTGAACTTCGGTAGATCTGGTTCTAACGGAGTTACTTGGGAAGCAATCGTTAAGCATTATCTCTGACCAATGCCCATTGATAACTAAAGGCCCCGATGATTGATTCATCGGAGCCTTTTTTATTGACTTCTAGTCTTATCTAGTCTTGATGTTAAGAGGTGTGTATTTCGGTAACTGTCTTGTTTATCCATCCATAAGCCCCTTGCATCGTAGGGGCAAGAATCGGAGCAGCGATATGATTTGGGACTTACGGTTTCTGTCAGGGTCTAAGTCTCCAAGCGGGCCTGGGCATAGCTTGATTTCCTTATCGCTGCCACCCTCAGTTTAGGCTGACTATGGCGGGACAAAATCCAGGTAGAGACTCTTTAAGTATCGGGCCGTTCATCGATTCGTGGCCACTCCAAGCACTTTTCAAGATTAAGGGCCGTTTGAGACGGATGACGAGCCATCTATATTGCCCCAGGAGGTGTGCCAAGTAATCCTCCCAAATTTAACGTCAATCCTTGCTTCAGCTCTGGCGAGTCCCGTCACCTGGCCCCGATTTGGCCGGCTAAAGCATTCGGACAGATTTTTTTCTGTCACTATATTATACTCGCTTTTCGGATTTTCTCTAAAATTCACTAATCAATATTTTAGGCATATATAACATGATGGTAATGAAATATGTACGATGTTATCATGAAAGATGAAAATGGAGTAACCAGTAGGTGGTAACCATGCCAAGCGTGTTCTTAAGCCAGGCAACAATCGATTATCTTAAAGAGGCCAGTGGCGGCCAGAGCATGGATGCTACTGTTTGTAGGCTCTTGAACTTGGACAAGAGCAAGGGCGGTACGTTGGTCAAACGGCAAGTGCCACGTCAGAACTTGGCTCCGATCGGAGCGTACACGTGGACGATACTCTCCAGGTTCAAGCAGCTTGAAAATCAACATCCGGAACTGCTCCGGAAGGATCTACAGGCCCAAGTCCATGGATATCTCAGTGATGCTGGGCTATTTGAAGTCTATCCAGATGATAATGCTGCCACCAAGAATGGCCAGCCTAGATGGAAGCAGCGGTTCAACGCTGCCCTGGCCCATCTCAAGAAGAATGGGTGTATCGAAGAGCTAGAGAAGGTTAACCCACAGCAGAGATGGAGCGGTGTGAAATACCGTGGCCTTGAAAAGGGGCTGGACATTCTCTGGGACGTTAACTTTCACATGGATGGCAACCCAGGTGGCCATGCCTATCTTTGTAGTTGGGGCAATCCGCCTGAAGATTCGCTAGGCATTCCAATGTGCCCAAAGCCACTGGAGTCATGGGAGATTCCCCACGAACTGGAAGGCAATAAGTTCAGGGGCACCGCCTAAATATAATTTATATTATAAATTGTGTTTGGGTTATATTTACCGCCCAGGCTCAATACATACCTGCTGTGGCGAAATCACACTACAGATTGTCGTGGAGATAACCGACCACAGCAGTCCGTAGAAGCCCGTGGAAGTCCATAGGCTCCACCACGTTATAGGTAAATAACCCACAGACGGTCAACGGCTATGCCCAGAAGGCCCCAATTTTCAAATTTTGTTTCGTAGGAAAGGGCCTACTTTACAGCTAGGAGTCCCATGGTTTATTCGCATAACCGGGGTAGGTGGGGGGTAGACCCTAGACGGCAAATATAAACTGCCCAAGAAACAACCGGTTAGCAGTACTGGCTGTCCAGAGAGATATTACGGGTAATAAATTTCCACTGAGGAGAGTGCTTCTCTCCACTCTGAAGAGCCACCAACCACCAATACCCTGCCATCAGTTAATACTACGACAGAATGTCCTACACGAGGTTGAATAAGACTTGGAACGGATCTAAGAGATTTGATTTCCGGACTGTAAAGCTCCACAGAACTCAAAATACCACTGCCGGCAGTACAACCCCCACACGTACCACCAGTGACCAGCACTTCTCCGCTTGCAAGCAGAACGCTTTCATGTTCGTAGCGTCTCGGGCTGCCATCCAACGCTATGATCGGTTCAAACTGGCCATTAACCGAATCGAATAATTCAGCGGACCTGCTTGATTCTTCTCCATACCCGCCTCTGATGAAAACGGTACCGTCCTGAAGAAGAACTATGTTGTCAAGGTGCCGTCGTCCGTGCACAAGACTACCGGTAAAGGAAAATGAGCCTGTAGCAGGATCAAATATTTCAGCGTTATTTAATGTCTGAGAATTGTTATCTATTCCACCTATGATGAGGACTTTTCCGTTTGGGAGCAGGGTTGCTGAAATGCCAAGCCGGCTATGGTTCATCTCGCCAACCAAATAAAATGTATTAGTGACTGGATCAAAAACCTCGGCTGTATGCCGCTTATCATCCATTTGGGACCGGTCCGTTGTCGGCGACCACGCGTAGCCACCAACCATGAGTACCTCCCCGTTGGCGAGAAGGGTCGCAGTATGGTGGTGCCTAAACATATTCATGTCCTCAATCAACTGCCAGGTGTCTAAATCGGGATTGTAGATTTCGACGGCACCGATCGCACCTTCATTGGACCCTCCACCTGCCGCAATGCCCTCCATTCATGTCATGGCTTCGTCTCGATCATCAGGGAAGCGTTCGGGATCCATAACCAATCGACACTGCAGGATCCTCCCAGGTTGACGTAGAAAACAACTAGGATTCGTGTGTTGATCAAAGCCATTCATACGTCTGAAAATCATGGCAGATCCACTTTCCAACCGACGGCCTGGACAAGCTAGAAGCAAGATTTAGAATTTAATTTGACGTGGCGATTCATGATTTTGCACTCTAAAAATTTAAATGGTACCTTTCGATTGATCGTGGGACCACTAAATATTTCAAAATGTCGAAGTTAGACATGGATCCGTCTCTGAACTCATTAAGCGAGCGCTGGGGCGCAAGTTTTGCGCATTCGAGCTTGCTGCTTATCGGGCTGCCGTTGACCGTCATCCTGCTCCCTATCCCTTTTTCACTTGCGCCCTGCCCTGTTGTGGCATACATGCTAGCCCGTTTTTTTAGACGCAGAATGTTGGTTTGGGGCGCCAATCAAAGCATCCAAGCATCAGTAATTCAGGGTCTGATTTTTCTTGTAGCTGGGATGGTGGTATTCACAAATCTGCCGCGCCAAGTAGACCTGGCGCTCGGTACAGCGGGGTTTTTGCTGTTCCTGTATACCTTGTGGGCCGCTTTCGACACGTTGCTCGGGTACGATTTTCGCTACGTTTTGATCGGGAAAGTAGTGTCTCGGGTATCGGAAGCCAATTTGAAACGGCAGGAGCGTCGCAAGGGTTGGTCAAATGAATCCGGACGATGATAGATTACGAGAAATGCGATCCGATAGTCTAAATTCCTCACATTGTGACTGTTATTTTCTAAATACGTAAATTAAGTCGCAGATCTCACAGCTTCTACTACTGGGTAATATCTTTTGTTCGAAAGTGCTACTTGACATCGATATATTAGATTAAAGATACTTGTGCTAACTTGGTATTACTAGCTAAAGCCACCTAAATCGTATGGCCTCGGTGGCTTAGACTGGGTGCTCAAGAATCTTAGGACGGGGGATTCGCATATCATGAATAGATTTATACAAACAAATCTGGGCTGGCGACGGTCGATCGCTGGGCTGATTATGTTCCTAACGATGGCATTGGTGGCTTGCGGCAGTAGCGCGACGTCTACACCGGTCACTACTACCACTACTACCACTACTGGCTCAACACCAGTTCCGCAGCCACAGGCAACATCGGCGCCTTCCAGCGCTGTTGCGGCAAGAGATAGCATAGTCTTGGTGATTGCCGAACAACCAGCTGTTGTGGACGCCCTTGGAACTGGTGGCGGTATTTCTCAGGCAGTCCACCACGACAATATGTCGGATCCTTTGACCTGGCAGTCGGGAGATGACCAGCGAATCGTCCCTACTTCAGCCACAACCGGTTGGGAACAAGTAGGGCCTAGCAAGTGGAGATTTTTCCTGCGGGAAGGAGTCAAGTTCCACAATGGAGAGCCATGGAATGCTCAGGCTGCTCTTCCTAGTTTAGCTATTCTGGCCAGCTCCGAGAACGACAATCCGAGCTACGGTTACACCGGCGGCTTTACAGCTGAAGCTTTTGATGAATTCACGCTGGATATCAACTGCACAACGCCCTGTCCAATCTTCCCCAACACGGCGTTCTTTGCGAATTTCACCGCTCCTGATTTCTTGGCCAGTACAACCGAAGAAGATAGGGCCAGGCAGAACGTAAGTTTCGGTCCGTACAAATTAGTGGAATGGGATTTCGGCGTTTCGATCACCCAGGAAGCGTATGAGGACTACGTTCCTGCTGGCGACCATTTCGAGTTTCAGAAACCTGTAATCCGCGACGTCAAATGGTTCTTTAGAGGAGAACCTCAGGTGATGGCGGCCATGGTTAAAGCTGGTGAGGCCGATATCGCTTGGGACGTGGGCGTTGATGCGATCGACACATTGGACGCAAACCAGATCAAATCCGGTGGGTCCGCTGAGGTATTCACCCTGGATGTGCTAAGCTTTTTGCATCCAGAGACGTCCAAACTCAAGGTGCGCCAGGCGATGGCGCATGCGATAAATTGCCAAGAAATGATCGACGCACTCTACGGGGGCAACAGCGTTTGCCGCGGTAATATTATTTGGCCTGGTGTGATTGGCGCTACCGAATCCAATACCGCCCCTTATTCGTTCGACCCGGGCCTATCACGTCAACTTCTTGAAGAAGCCAATTACGACAACGATACGGTTCTCAGGCTTTTTAGCAGAGGTACCCGTATACCCAAGCAGGTGGAAGTACTTGAGGCCGTTCAAGGGTACCTAGCGGACGTCGGTGTTAATGTTGATGTCAACATCGTCGACGTCCAGGGCTTCCTAGACCGGCGAAACTGCCGCGCAGGCCAAGCGGTCGCGGACCTTTTGTCGGATCGGGGCAGCACGAAAAATGCTGCGGATGCAACGCTAGAGGAAATGCAGGCCGCGCTAGCTGCTGCTAACGAACGCGGCAGCACAAGCTGTGCTACGGCCGAGCTAATTGAAAACGAGCCTTCCAACGAGACGTTGGATTTTGGCCGCCAGATTACATACTACCTGAACTGTTCCAAGGCTCAGTCTCCCTTCTGCGACCCTAGCCCCGGTGGAATCCAGGAGCAACTTGCACCGGCGCTAGCGGCATCTGGTGATGAGCGGAAGCGGCTTCTAGAGGGACTGGCTGATTTCGTGCATGAACAGGCGCTTTGGCTCACGCCATTCGATTTGCCCGTGATCTACGCCGTCAATCCGAAATTGAATTGGGAGCCACGGTTCGACCGCAGGATCCGCATCAACAGCATGACTTTTAGTCCGTAGGGTTGTGCCTCTAGGGACTAAAATCGACTGGAATTGAGGCCGTGCCTTGTGAGATCACTGGCATGGCCTCTGCATATCTAGGTTCTCGAGCCGGTTACGAACGGTTTTCCACCATCGACTCGGAGTTGCCAGTGTCTCTAGTTGAACTCATAGCTGTCTCAGTGTTCACGGCATTGACTTCTCCGCCGTCTCCTTTCAAAAATGGGAGAAACGTTGCCTCGGGCGTCAGCCAAACGGTCACGAGGCAACTCTGTGCAGAATCACGAGTCCAGAATTAGAGCTTCGGACGTCAAAAAGATGCAAGATTCCGGCCCGGGCACGAGATTCTACAGTGCGTAAATATATGGTCCGGCGATTGGGCCATTCAGTTCTCAGCCTTTTGGGATTGATGGCCTTGCTGTTCTTCGCGATAAACGTCTTGGGTAACCCGATTCGGTTGTTGGTGGACCAAGATGCTCCCCCAGAAACCATCGCAGCGTTAGAAAAAAAATACGGATTCGACCGGCCAATCCATGTTCGACTTGCGGACTATTTCGCAAGCCTTCTGACCGTCTGCCAATTAAGATGCTCACCCGACTTCGACAAGTCTGTTAAATACAAAGTTAATGCACGAGAATTAGTGATTGGCCGCCTTCCCAACACTGCTGCGTTGGCTCTGGCCGCCTGGGGCATAGGCATGTTGGGGATTCCGCTGGGTATGCTGGCGGCTAGGCGCCCGCGAGGCCTCTTTGACCGAGCCGTAAATGTCCTGACATTTGCTGTGGTTTCTGTGCCTGAATTCTGGCTGGCCTTGATGCTTATCCTGTTAATTTCCGTCCAATGGGGACTGCTGCCCACTTCTGGGTTCGACGGGCTGGGTCCGAGTGGTTGGAAGTTCATGGCGTTGCCAGCGCTTTCTCTCGCGCCGCGGGTGATGGGTAGATTTGCGCAGATAACTCGGGCTGCCATGATTGATGAACTCAGTAAGGATTACGTTTCCACGGCCCGAGCTAAAGGCTTGGGGGAATCTACCATCCTTTATACTCACGTGTTAAAAAATGCTGCAATCTCCATCGTTACATTGATGGGTGACGAGTTGGCCGGCTTCATGAATGGCTCAGTGGTCGTTGAAATCATTTTCGCATGGCCAGGATTGGGTTTATTACTGATTGGCGCCATCAACGGTCGAGACCTGCCCGTGATTACCGCGTCAGTGTTTGTGATCGCACTGATGGTGATGTTCGTAAACCTTATCGTGGACTTCTTATATACCTGGTTGGATCCCCGAATATCATATGCAAATTGATAGAGAAGGCATTGGCGCCGATTACATCAACTGAATGATTCATTAAGATGTCTGCACAGTTATGGCTAAAGAAACCACCGAAATAAAAAGATTCATGAATCCTGTTACGGCATTTTGGCGCAGGCCTCTGGTCCAGGCGTTTATAAGCGACCCGGTAACCCTGATTTCCGGCGTGTTTCTTGCGCTGATTGTTTTGGCCGCATTGTTTGCACCATTTGTCGCGCCTCACGATCCCACTGACCGGCAATTACCGCTACGCCACATAGAACCCTTTTCCTCGGGCGTAGCCGCCGACCGATCGGAGAGTCCGCCGGCAGAGGACAATCGCTTCTACATCCTTGGTACTGACCACCTGGGCCGAGACATGCTTAGTCGGCTGATTTTTGGTGCCCGGATCTCTCTGGGAGTGGGGGTGCTTGGGGTATTGGTCTCTGGAGTCTTGGGGTTGGGCCTTGGATTGATGGCCGGTTATTACCGTGGACTAACTGACGATGTCATCATGCGAATCGTAGACGTCTTCATGTCAGTTCCGCTCCTGCTTTTGGCTCTTATCGTGCTATTTATTTTGGGTACAGGTTTTTGGAATATTATCCTGGTTTTCGCGATCGGCCGGTGGATGCTGTACGCCCGTGTCACTAGAGGGGTAGTGTTGGCATTGCGGGAGCAACCTTTTGTCGAGGCAGCCAAGGCCATAGGCGCAAATGACGGACGTATACTGCTCCGCCATATACTTCCGAACCTGATTACGCCAATCATGACCGTTGCCGCTCTGGACGTGCCTCGAATCATATTGACCGAAGCTACCCTCAGTTTTCTCGGATTTGGCATACAACCGCCCGATTCTTCCTGGGGAACCATGCTATCCAGCGGAAGGCCGTATATAACAACCGCCTGGTGGGTGGTTGTTATGCCAGGAGTGGCAATCTTCTTGACAGCCTTGTCGTTCAACCTTTTCGGCGTGTGGCTGCGGGCCATCAGTGACCCACTCCAACGCTGGCGATATTTGAGGACAACCAAAGAAGCGAGAGAGGCTGGAGTGCGGGACGCATAGTCGCTACGATGCCGGGGTTTACAAAAAGCCGCCGGGATAGAGACCGCGTAGGCGAATCCCGCTGGACAACACCAGAGATTTGTTAGAGAATGCCTCTACCTAAAAGGGGGCGATTTGGTCTCACAAATTTTACCTCCCGGTATAGTTTTTCATCCGTCTCAAATCAAAACCTACGAAATTCGTCATCCCGGCTACGAGTCGTACTCGGTGCCAGCCTATGTAGCCAGGCCGTCAGAACCTGGAACTTACCCAGCGACTGGCTTATTCGCCTGGAAGAGATGTGCAACTACGTTTCTGGGACAACGCCAAAGACGGATTACAAGCCCATCGAATACGCTCAGATGGGCCGCTTCCGGTGCGTCGCGGAGCCCTTTGAAGGTCCGGCGATGACCAAAGCGGTCATCGACCTCCTGGGTACCGATGCTCTGATGCACCAGTCTGATTATCCTCACGGTGAGGCCCACTTCCCAGACACAGCTGAGATGGTTATCGACTGGCCTTTCTGGAAGGATTTGGGAGGCGACGCTCTGGAGAAGCACATGTCCGGAAACGCCGAGAAATTCCTGAGGCTTATCTAAACCTGGTCAAGGATTTGGGACCTGTCCGGCGCCTTCAGCCGGACAGGTCCGGGTTCTTGGTAATACACGGAACAATCACTAACTCGTCGATAAGACGATGGGGGTTATGGCATGGTGGAGCAAAACGGCCGGTCTGGCTCCAACGGAACTAATGGCCACGGCATCAATGGCGCCAAGCTTGCCGACGACGCCGAGAGGGCATGGCAAGAAGCTCAAGGAGCCACTTCCATCGGTCCATTCGAATACGTGCCTCCTCTGGGTTTCCGGGAGTATTGGTACCCGGCATTGTTCAAGAAAGAGATTGGGCCCAAAAAGCCGAAGTTCGTAAAGATCATGGACGAGGACATAGTTTTCTTCCGGGGCAAGGCTGAGAAGGTCCATGCGCTATTCGACTGGTGTCCCCACCGGAGCGCTCGCCTGTCCCAGGGCGAATCCCTGTTTCCAGGTACCATCACTTGCGAATATCACGGCTATACCTTCGATGGTGAAGGTGAATGCGTGGCGGGCCTGATCGACGACCCCAACACACCCTTGGTCGGCAAGATGAAGGGCAAGTCATATCCCACCGCAGAACACGGGGGTATCGTCTACGTTTGGATGGGCGAAACCGAGCCAGTCCCGCTGGAGGAAGACTTGCCGCCCGAGATTCTTGACGACCGGAACCATTGGTACAACCGTGTAAAGGTATGGGACGCCAACTGGACTGAGCCGGTCAACCAGGGCATCGACTACCATGAAGCTTATCTGCACCGCAGAGAGTTTAACTACATGGGCGGTTGGACCAAGCCATGGCGGTTCAAGTTCCACAATTTGTTCAGCAAGGAAACGCCGTTCTTTCGGCCTAGGGTAGCCAACTACGGTGGTGTTGAGATTACCTACGAAGACGAGAAGCGGGTTTGTAGCAATCCCACCAATGTCAGTTTCGGCGAATCCTACCATCCTGGCGTCGACGATACCTGGCCCAAGAAACGTTGGTACATGTTCCTGCCTAAGCGCGCCGGCCGTCTTTCAGGAGGAGGGCCGCCCACCAGCTTGATGGGTATACCCGCCTTCGCTCATTGTGTTGAGCTTCCATCCAAGATTCGCACCGGTAGCGGCAGTGAGAAGCCGGCAACCATCGTGAAGATGCGCTGGATGGTGCCAGTGACGTTTGAGACATCTAGGGTCTGGACCTATACCATCGGGCGGCGGCCCAAATCAATCTTGGGCCGGATATACAAATACCTCTGGTACAAGCTGTGGTACGAGCCCAACTCTCTAGTAAGAGTAAACGAATGGGAGGATCTGGTTACCTTCCAGAAGGGCCGGCTGAGGTACGATCTTCCCCAAAAACTCAGCACCCTAGACACCGTGGTGATCTACTTCCGCCGGCATCTGGCCCTGAGAAGCAGGGACGTCCAACGTCTCGGCGGCACTTACGGATCAAACCACCCGCCGACTCATGCGGTGGTGGAATCCGATGCTGTGGAGTCTAGCGAACCCACGCTGGCACAGGTAGGGGATTAAAACGGATCCGACCGGGAATCAAGGGGAGCTTTCCCCATGCCACACATGTCCGGCCATTTTTCCGGGTCAGCTATTGTATTGCCACCTTCCGTGAGGGGGCCAAAGTGGCCGTTTTGAGCGCTGGATTAAGCGATACAACCGAATCAAGAGTATTTTCCGATGGAGTTGCGATATGTCCACCCAGATTGAATTGAAGAAAGTCAGAACGTCGGTCATGAAC
>Ga0066376_10003862_pt1 | contig 13225 bp, 13 predicted proteins | sample Knorr_S15_td_Bot_FD_77009 | JGI IMG/M metagenome (GOLD analysis project Ga0066376, IMG submission 77009) | Marine microbial communities from Southern Atlantic Ocean transect - Knorr_S15_td_Bottom_ad_5009_LV_A | ecosystem: Environmental > Aquatic > Marine > Oceanic | place: Southern Atlantic... | reverse complement strand
GTTTTTTATTCATGATACGTAGAATGGTAATAAGAGCGGGTTGGAAGGTTGGCGGGTTGTTTGGTGAATGAAGGATAAGGAGGTGATGGTTTGGTTCGGTTTATTCTGATGATAGGTATTATTATCGGGGAGGTAGGTTTAGGGCATGCTCAGGGTGATGAGGAACAATATGAATATCATGTGTTGGCGACGAGCAGAACCTCCACGATGGAAAAAGAGTTGAATGAGATGGCTCATGAGGGGTTCCGTTTTGCGAGCGTCATGGGTGGTAAAACGCTGTTTGGCGGAAATGAAACGGTGGTGGTGATGTCGAAACCGGAGGAATCGGCGTCCCAGGTCCTGTATGAATATAAACTGCTGGCGACAAATAGAACGTCCACGATGGAAAAGGAAATGAACGCAGCGGGTAAAGAAGGCTATGCGTATAGCGGTCAGACGGTGTCCCAAACTAATTTCAGAGGTAAGGAAGTCATTGTTATTATGGAACGTCCCATCGCTTTGACACCGGTTTATTATACCTATAAACTGCTGGCGACGAGCAGAACCTCCACCATGCATAAGGAATTGAACGTGGTTGGTGTGGAGGGCTATATCCTGAAAGGCCTGACCGTTGCGAAAACCATGTTTGGGGGGCCTGAGTTGGTATCGATATTAGCCAGGGTTGCGCAGCGTGGGGGCGTGGAGGAGTGATATCAATTGGTGAGTTGGTGAGTTGAAGATCCGGAAAATCAACTTTGAAGATCGTGCAGGTTATTTTGATGGTCATACCAGGCTTTTGTGAGTTGTTTCATGGTGTAGTGGAGGCGAGATTTAACGGTCCCTTCAGGAATACCCAGCACCTCTGCTGCACCGCGAACACCGGTCTCGGATTCATGTACAAGCCGGATGACTTCTCTTTTATCTTCCGGTAATTCTTTTATCAGTTGTTGCAGTAATTGAGCAGATTCAGCCTTTTCCACCTGTCCCTGGGCATCTACGGCATCGGCATCTATCATCCACGCTGGAGTTGTTATCTCATCGTTATCATCCGAGGTCGGTATCTCCAGCGCCTGTTCTCTGCGGCGGCGGACGGTCCTGAGGTGATTGAGGGCCAGGTTGGTAGCGATACGATATAACAGCCTTTGACACCCTGTCCTTGCCACTGCCCCGCACGGGTCCACACACGCAGGAAAAGCTCCTGTATCAGATCATCTGCTGCCGCTTCGTTTCGTACCGTGCGTAATGTATGGGTCCATAACTGCGTTTCATACCGCTCGGTCAGCGTCTCGAAAGCCTTTTCATCCTGAGACTGAATCTGTTTCAGCGACGTACTATCGGTTGGCGTCATGGTATCCTCCCTCTACCTGGACACCGACGATGTGAGGTTGGTTCAAGCATGGCAGCTGAATTTGGAATCTTTTTTCTCCACCTGCCACCCGCCACTTGCTACCCGCCACCTGCCAGAAGCTATGATACCTCTTGACAGATTGGGCCATGGCATCTACTGTCAGCGTATTGTTTGAGCCCATCTTGATTATCTGGAGAACAGGTATATGCCCATCCGGCGGTTCGATCCGTCTTTTTCTGGTTTAAATTCGACGGATGACAAAATACATCACATCATACCGGAAGAACAAAGAACACAGGTCGGCTGCCCTCATAGTATAGAATTCTGGGTTGCGGTCCGGACGGTCGGCCAGGACGGGGAGGCTGTGGTCATACAGTGGTGCATGCGCTGCCGCCAGGTGGAGGTGCTCACGTTGGCAGCCTATGAATGCCGTCGGCATACCCATCCTGATCCGGCCTATGATAATTCCCCCAGGTGGTGGGAGAATGAATAGGGCCGAAAACGGCAGATGGGCAAATATTTTTCCGTTCTAAATTCCTATCTCGTATCGAACTTATTTCGGCGGCCCGTATGGACTATCCGCGAAGGCCGCAATCAGATCTTTTGCCCAGCCCTCATTGGGCAAGAATTGGGCTCCCTTGTTCCAGCCTGATTCGAATGCCGCGCGGAATAAAGATTCGGCGAGAGCCTGTGGCCAGTGACTGATCAGTTTGAAAACGGCAGGGTGATAGGCTGTGGTTCGTTGCGACTCATAGCGTTCCGGATAACTCAAAAATTCCACGACGGCCGGGTAGAGCCGATCTTCATAGCGTTCTAACAGGGTATCAATCGTTATGATATCCTGATTTTTTTCCTGATCTTCGATTGTATACAGAACGTGTAAGAGCGGTAACATGGCGCCGTCCGGCAATTGTTCGGGAGGCGTATCACAAAGCGACTGGTATACCGGGTCATCCATATACGCCGGTCCGATGTCAATCAGATGAATATAATTAGAATCGATGCCGGGCGGCGCCGGCGTATTCGGCACAGGAGCCAGTTGGGGGTCGGGCAGTAGCGTAAGACGCCCTCCTGATGGGAAGACCTGATGATAGGCTGTCATAGTTCGCCGCCTGGTTTCGTACATATAGAGATCCGGATGCTGATCGCGCACGCATTCTACAGCATACGACATCCATCCTGCCGGGTTGATATCCTTCTCGTTAAAAAGCCCTAACCGGACTGTATCGGTCGCCTGTGCCGCCAGATTGCGAAGTTCCGTCGGGTCTATAGAGATGTTTTTTACTTTTCTATAAGCAACTTCGTATAACGCCCCTATCTGATGAAGTACATCGTCCGTATTGATCTCAAGCGTCTGCCGCATGGATCGAAATGCATTGGCCCTGAGCTTTCCCAATGGATTAACCACTTCCCATTGCCCACGGATTTCAGTCCCATCATCCCGCCTCCTGAGGTTTCCACTCAGCCATTGTCTGATGATACGGCTGAGCATAATTATCCCCATGACAATGAGGGCAGCGATGATAAGGCGTTGGAACATAGGGAATTTGTTGATTTGTTGATTTGTTGATTGTCTGATTGGTGCATTTGACGTTCAATCAACAAATCAGACAATCAACAAATCAACAAATTCCTAAAATGTCGGCCACAATACCGCAATAGGCGCGGGCGACGCGGGTGGTGGATTCGATATTGACGTATTCGTTGGCCTGGCATGTGTTGCCGCCTTCCGGGCCGTAGACCAGGGTTGGAATGCCGCCGGTCACTGCAAAATGGTTGGTATCGGCGACACTACGCGCCAGCGCGTATCTCACCGGTCTGCCTATCTGTTCTTCAATTCGTGTTCTGGCCGACAGAACGAAGGGGGACTGCTCATCCACGTGGTACGGCGCCGGCGCCGGTGTGGGACGATCATCCCAGGTGATTTTGTATTCGGATTCGATAGGCAAGGATTGAATTAAAGTGTCGATATCCTGGACCGCCTTTTCGATCGTCTGACCGGGCAGGATATGGCGATCAATCAACAGATGCGCCTGTTCGGGCACAAGAATGATATTCCGGCCGCCGCCCACCTCGATCACACACAGGGCGCCACCGAGTTCGAAGTCTTCGTTCCATTCCAGTTCGATCTGTTCCAATGCTGTAATAATTCGAGCAGCATCCGTCACTGCGTTGATCCCTTCACCGGTATAGGCGGCGTGGGCGGTTTTGCCGGCCAGTTCGATTTTAATGACGTGTCGGCCCCGTGAGCCGATCCGAAGCCGTCCCGGCGGGGTGGGTTCAGGAATCAAGCAAGCGCAGCACCCTTCTATCAGTCCGCTGTCGATAACGGCATGGGCGCCGCGTGACCAGTTTTCCTCATCGGTTGTGGTAGAGACGAGCAGAGTGCCCCCTAGCTCAACGCCGGCTTTGGTCATGGCTTCTACCGCAGCCAGGATGGCTGCACCGCCGGCCTTCATGTCATGGGCGCCCAAGCCGTAGACACAGTCATCGTGTATAATAGGGGTCCAGGGATCGGTTTCCCAGCCGTCACAGACATCAAACGTATCCTGATGGAAGTTAAGCATCAGGATCGGCCCATCCGGCGGGCCGGGCATTTTCGCCACCAGGCTGTCTCCTGAATCTTCTACCGGTATCCGTTGAATATCGGACAGACCGATCTGCCCGAACAGGTCATACAGCATATCACCGATCGCACGTTCCTGACTCGTTACAGAGGGGATAGAAACCAACCCGCAAATCAGGTCGGTTATACGCTCGTTTGAAATAGATTCCGTGATGTGTTGTAACGCCATATCATACTCCGATAGAATAATGTAATTGCTAAGCAATAATAGGGCATCACCGGCTAGTGATAGAAAGAGGAAAACACGCTTCACGCTTCACTCTTCACTCCTTCTGATGATACAGAATGAAGCACGGACTTGCAAGAGAATTATCTTGACATCAACGGGTGCCTCTGTTAAATATAGAAGGCTTTTTAAACCCTTCTGAATGATCTATTTCTCCGGAGTTGATATATGTCGTCTGATACGTATGATGTTGCTATTGTCGGCGGTGGACCAGGCGGCTATGTTGCAGCGATACGCGCAGCGCAGCTTGGTTTGAATCCTGTCGTTATCGAGAAGGAACGCGTTGGTGGCGTTTGCTTGAACGTGGGCTGTATTCCGACCAAAGCCTTACTCAAAAATGCCGAACTGGTCCTGACGATGCGCCATGGCGAGGATTACGGCATTACCTGCGACAATCTGAAGTTCGATATGAGCAAAGCAGTGGAGCGAAGCCGCAAGGCTGCAAATACCCTTGTCGGCGGTGTAGAATATCTTCTGAAGAAGAACAAAGTTCGCCTGATAGGCGGTCACGGGCGCCTGACTTCGGCTTCCACTGTTGAAGTGACAAGCGACGACGGCGACACGCAAACCATAGAAGCCAAATCCATCGTTATATCGACTGGCTCCAGATCAAAGGTCATCCCTCCAGTGCCGGTTGACGGCGAACGCATCATCACCAGCACCGAAGCCATGTTGCTCAACGAACCGCCTGAGTCGATGACCATCATCGGTGGTGGGGCGATCGGGGTGGAGTTCGCCTACTATTATGCGGCCTATGGCACCAGGGTGACCATCATCGAAATGCTGCCGCGTTTGCTGCCTGTTGAAGATGCTGAGATCAGCGCCATACTGGAGAAAGCTTTTGGCAGACTTGAGATTACCCTAAAAATGGGCGCCCGGGTAGAGAAGGCGGAAGCCGGCTCCAGTGGCACGACGGTGACCGTGTCCATCGACGGTGAATCAGAAACTATTTACAGTGATATTACGCTACTTGCCATAGGTCGTGATCCCAACACAGAGGAGTTGGGCTTAGAAGAAGTGGGCGTGGAGACAGAGCGCGGGTTTGTAAAAGTTGATGAGGGCTATCATACATCTGTTCCCGGTATATATGCTATCGGCGATGTGATCGGTCCGCCGCTTCTGGCGCATGTGGCCTCAGCAGAAGGGATTAACCTCATGGAACGGCTGGCCGGCCATAATCCGCCGCCGATCGATTATGATAATATTCCGGGATGTACCTATTGCCAGCCACAGGTAGCCAGTGTGGGGTTGACCGAAGAAGCGGCTAAAGAGCAGGGCGAGATCAAGGTGTTCAAGATGCCCTATCAAGCCAGTGGTAAGGCTGTGGCTCTGGGCGCCACAGAAGGTATGGTCAAGCTGATTGCAGATGCCAAATACGGTGAAATTCTGGGGGCGCATATCATTGGAACGGACGCCACTGAAATGATTGCAGAAATCTGCACCGCAAGGACGCTGGAGACCACCACAACGGAAGTCCACAAGACGATACATGCCCATCCTACGCTTTCGGAATTAGTCATGGAAGCGGCTGCCGGTATTGAAGGAGAAGCGATACATATATAAATGGTGATTTGTTGATATGTTGATTGGTGATTGAAAAGAATATAATCATCAAAATCGCCATTCACCAATCACCATTCACCAATCGAACAATGATGGCCTATGAGTCGAATATTGACGTTCTATAGATCTTCGATAGGGAAGAAAGTTATCATGGCATTGTCCGGAGCCGCGTTATTCGGATTTGTGATGACGCACATGATCGGGAACCTGAAACTTTATCAGGGGCCGGAAGCGATGAATGCTTACGCCCGGTTTCTGCGGGAGATGGGGACGCCGTTATTCAGTCATGAATCGTTATTATGGATCGCCCGAGTTACTCTACTAACCTCTGTCTTCGCTCATATCGTCACGGCTATTCAATTGGCCAAAGGAAACAGACAGGCTCGTCCGATCGATTATAAGAAAACACAATATGTTGCCTCCTTCTACGCTGCTCGTACGATGGTATGGAGCGGTCCCATTCTGGCGGCATTCGTCATTTATCATATCATGCATTTGACTACCGGGTGGGTACATCCGTCCTTCAACCCGGACGATGTCTATCAGAATCTTGTACGAGGGTTTCAGGTCTGGTATGTATCGGCGTTCTATATTGTGGCCATGTTGGGTTTGGGATACCACATGATCCATGGCGTGTGGAGTTTACTGCAATCCCTCGGTCTGAACAACACGAGATACGATGCCCTTATTCGCCGTTTTGCCGTGGCGGTCACTGCCGCCGTCGTTGTAGGTAATATTTCTTTTCCAGTGTCGGTCATGCTCGGAATGGTAAAATAGTCAGCGGGCAGATGAGGTATTTATGGATTTAGATGCCGGTATACCATCCGGTTCTATTGAACAGAAATGGGATAAGCACCGTTTCGAGATGAAACTGGTAAATCCTGCCAATAAACGGAAGTATTCGGTGATTGTCGTCGGCTCCGGTTTAGCGGGCGCGTCTGCTGCCGCCTCTATGGCCGAACTGGGCTATCATGTCCGGTGTTTTTGTTTCCAGGACAGTCCGCGTCGCGCCCACAGTATTGCTGCTCAGGGCGGTATTAATGCCGCCAAAAATTATCGAAACGACGGCGATAGTATCTACCGGCTTTTTTATGATACAGTAAAGGGCGGCGATTATCGGTCCCGCGAGGCGAATGTCTATCGGCTTGCTCAGGTCAGTGTCAATATTATAGATCAGTGCGTCGCTCAGGGCGTGCCGTTTGCACGGGAATATGGGGGGATGCTCGACAACAGATCGTTCGGCGGCGCGCAGGTCTCCCGCACCTTCTATGCCCGCGGGCAGACAGGTCAGCAGCTGCTGCTGGGCGCGTATTCGGCGCTGTCCCGCCAGATTGGGCTGGGTAATGTGGAGATGTCGCCCCGGCAGGAGATGCTCGATCTCGTGGTGGTTGATGGTAAAGCGCGGGGAATCATCACCCGGCATTTAGTCACAGGCGAAATCGAATCGCATGTGGCCGATGCCGTCGTACTGGCCACCGGTGGCTATGGGAATGTCTTCTATCTTTCCACCAATGCCAAGGGATCGAATGTGACCGCGATATGGCGTGCTTATAAGCGCGGCGCGGCGATGGCCAACCCGTGTTTTACGCAGATTCATCCGACCTGCATCCCGGTTTCCGGCGACCACCAATCCAAACTGACCTTGATGAGTGAATCTCTCCGTAATGATGGGCGTATCTGGGTGCCTAAAGAAGCAGGGGACGCCCGGGCGCCCGAGCAGATTCCGGATGACGAGCGGGATTATTACCTGGAACGCCGTTATCCCAGCTTCGGTAATCTGGTGCCGCGTGATGTAGCTTCCCGTGCAGCAAAGGCTGTATGTGATGAAGGACGCGGCGTAGGACCGACCGGACTCGGTGTGTATCTGGATTTTGCAGATTCGATCAACCGGCTTGGCAGGGATATGATTGAACAGCGGTATAGCAACCTGTTCGAGATGTATGAGCGGATTACAGACGAGAATCCGTACGAACGGCCTATGCGTATCTTCCCGGCTGTCCATTATACCATGGGGGGACTCTGGGTAGATTACAACCTCATGAGTACAATAAGCGGTCTGTTCGTAATCGGTGAGGCTAATTTTTCCGATCATGGGGCCAATCGGCTCGGCGCCAGTGCCCTGATGCAAGGGTTGGCCGACGGGTACTTTGTTCTCCCGTATACCATCGGTAATTATCTGGCCAACGCACGGCAGGACAACCTGGATACGGACCATGCCGAAATCAAACAGGTGCAATCGGAAGCGACAGAGCGTGTGAACAGGCTGCTTGGCGTCAAAGGCCGCCGTACGGTCGATTCGTTCCATAAAGAGCTTGGCAAGATTATGTGGAACTATTGCGGTATGACGCGTAACAAGGAAGGCCTGGCGCATGCCATCGAGAAAATCCCGGAGATCCGTGAAGCCTTCTGGGAGGATGTGAAGATAATAGGGACGAATGAAGAACTCAATCAGTCGCTTGAAAAGGCTGGACGCATCGCGGATTTCCTGGAATTCGGTGAATTATTATGCCGCGACGCGTTGGTGCGTGAAGAATCATGCGGCGGTCATTTTCGAGAAGAGTATCAGACAGGTGAAGGAGAGGCCTTACGAGACGATGATCAGTTTACCCATGTGGCTGCCTGGGAGTATACCGGAGAAAATCGCGAGCCTGTGCGACATGAAGAGCCTCTGACATTCGAATATGTCCATCTGATGCAACGGAGCTATAAATAATGCATCTTACTCTCCATGTGTGGCGACAAAAAAACGCGTCTGATGAGGGTGGAATCGTCACCTATGATGCACCGGATGTCAGTCTGGATATGTCTTTTCTGGAAATGCTGGATGTCGTCAATGAATCGTTAGTTGAAAAAGGCGAAGATCCAATTGCATTTGACCACGACTGCCGGGAAGGCATTTGCGGATCGTGTGGTATGGTCATCAACGGGACGGCGCATGGTCCCCGAAAGGCCACTACGGTTTGCCAGTTACACATGCGCAGCTTCAAAGATGGCGATACCATCATGATTGAACCCTGGCGGGCGCATGCCTTTCCTGTGATTAAAGATCTGATCGTCGACCGTAGTGCTTTTGATCGTATTATCGCCTCCGGCGGTTATATCTCCGCCCCCACAGGGACGGCCTCGGACGCCAACGCGATACCCATTCCGAAAGCTACAGCGGATCAGGCCTTCGACGCGGCCGCGTGTATCGGCTGCGGAGCCTGTGTGGCAGCCTGTCCCAACGGTGCGGCGATGTTATTCACAGCCGCCAAAGTCGCACATCTCAATATGTTGCCTCAAGGGCAATCTGAACGGTATAGTCGTGTAAAAAACATGGTTGAGACTATGGATGCAGAGGGATTCGGCAACTGTACCAATTATACGGAATGTGAAGCAGCCTGTCCGAAAGAAATCGCTGTCGATTTTATCGCGTTTATGAACCGAGACTATATTAAGGCAAATTTCAAAGGATGATTCTGAGTACGGAATACAAAAAACTGCGCAGGGGTATAGCCCGTTGGAAGAGGTAATACGGCGTGGGTGCTTATTGCATGCACATGTTGAACGACACAAGAAGGGCGGGGTGTCCATGTGGTAGTTACTGGAACAAGCCCCCGCCTTTTCTATAGGAATTGTTAAGAACAGGTTTGGAAAGATCAGAAAGAAGTCGGTTCCGTCATCTGATGACAGCAGCCTTCAAAGCTTTATCCGGCTCATAGTCATACGTGTCTATGCCGTTTGATTCCAAACGATGACGCAGGTTCTCAATACTGAGCGGATCTCCCCAGGCTAAAATTGCTTTACCCTGATGCGATTCGCGCAAAATACGGCCGAGACATTTCGTAACCATGGGCAGCGCCGGACAAAGAACGGACACGCGATTTTCGCTGTCGCGGGACCATAAAAAAACTTCGTCGGCGTTGAATTCTGGATAGATTAAAACCATCCCGTTCTCCTCTTGTGCGACAAAGAGTTACGCATATATACCTGAAATATATGATAGATAGCCATAATGTCAAGGGGAAAAGGAAGATACAGCGGTTCGATAGAGATCAAAAATTCAAAAAAATAACAAAAATCTCCCCCGTATTTTCTCATTTTTTTGGATATGAATGCAAATTCATGATTCTATTTTTACATGCATCTAACTCATTGAAAAATAATTGGTTATATTGAATCAGTTGTAAAAATATAAAAAACATACGCCGGCAATGATAACAAGGGTTGCCATATCCCTATTTCTTTATCCCAAAAGCTAAAAATTTAAGTTATAAGGAGATAAATATCCATCGTTGTTGCATTTATCCATCAAAACAGTCAGAGAAGGAGTACCGTTTGACGAAATATAGATTTGTTGGCATCGCCTTGGTATATATCGTCTGGATGGTCATCCTGTCGCCTATATCCGTTCGGGCGCAGCGCGGCGCCGTAGAGGGATTCAATCGCAATACGGAACGAGAATCAAGTCGCCGTACACCTTCTGCGTTACGAGGGCTTGTGCCTAATATTTTTGATCCGAACATCATGGATCAGGATATTATTGATCTGCGGTTGATCACGCCTCCGTTGGAACGTCCGATCGATCCGGATGACTATATAGTCGGTCCTGGGGACAACCTGTTTGTCAGTTTTTCCTATGTCGCGCCGGGCTTTGCACTAACCATCACGCCGGAAGGGTTGCTTGTGATCCCTACCGTTGGAGAAATTGATGTCAAAGGCTTATCGCTCTCAGGCCTTAAAAAGCGGGTGGAAGAAAAAGCCCGGCCCATGTATCGGACCGGGGAAATTTCCACGACGCTGTTATATCCGCGTCAATTTCGTATTACCATTGCTGGTTCCGTCAACATGCCCGGCGGTATGGTTGCTACGCCTGTCGATCGGGTGTCCGATGTGCTGGTTCTCGCTAATCGGACCACAGGTATTCATCAGTGGTTGAAGGAAGCCAATCCGGATTACGTGCTTCCGATTTTACGTGCCTCTGATCGCAATATAGAAATCCGTCGGCAGGACGGTTCTGTGATTAAAGTGGATCTTCGCCGATATCTGGCTACCGGTCGTCTCGAAGACAATCCGTTTTTACGAGATGGCGACATCGTTTTCGTGCCAGTTCGTAATGTCGAAGGCGGGACGGTCGCCGTCTCCGGAGCGATTAATATATCCGGCCTCTACGAATATGCTGAGGGGGATGTATTGGGTACTATTCTGGAGCTGGCCGGTGGATTAACCGTATCAGCGGACCGAACGAAGGTAGAGATATCCCGTTTTTCTACCGGCCTCGACGGATTACGGAGAGCAGAAACCATACCCGTAGATTTGACTCAGGGCGTTTCTGCGTTGAATACGCCGGTGCAGCCCCGTGATCGTATATTTGTCCGTATCGCTCAGAATACACAGACTGATTTCCTGGTGACGGTCAGAGGCGAAGTGCGTTTTCCTGGGGGCTATCCGATACAGCCGGACGGCGTCATGCTGTCCCGTATTATCGAACTGACCGGCGGTTTTACGGAGGATGCTTTTCTGCCGGGTGGCGCCGTGGTAAGGCCTCTCGACCCCAACCGGCCGCCGCTGAATCCCAATCTGATCCGCATCGCCCGATTACGCATGAGTCGTATTGCGCCGCAAGAAGTGGCTGATTTCGAAGCGCAGGCGATTTTCAATCAGCAATTTGTGGTCGCTGATTTCGTTCAACTATTCGATCAGCGAGATGAATCAGCAGATGTACGTTTACAACATGGTGATGTCATCTTCATACCCTCCAGAAATGAAACCATCTCGATCATGGGCCAGGTTGCCAGTCCGGGCCAGGTGCCTTACATCTCCGGCAGACCTTTAGATTATTATATCTCACAAACCGGCGGATATGGAAAACATGCCCGGCTTAGCCATATCCAGGTGATTAAGGCGGAGACCCAGGAATGGCTTTCACCGAAAGAGACGGATATTCAGGTGGGGGATACGATCTGGGTGCCCAGAAAACCGGTACGGGACTACTATGCCATTTTCAAGGAAACCCTGTCCGTTACGGCCACGCTGACGACCCTCTATCTGGTGCTACAGCAGATCACGAAATAACGATTACTAAGATGACCATACACAGTAACCAGCTCCATATCAACGGGATAGCGGCCGAGACCCTTGTAGCCGAATTCGGCAGCCCGCTGTATGTCTACGATGCCGAGTGTATTCGCCAACGTTTTCACCAATTTCATTCGGCCTTCCCCTATTTGAATCTGGACGTGCACTATGCCTGTAAAGCCAATTCCAACCTGGCGATATTAAGATTATTACGTGAAGAAGGTGCTTGTATCGATGCTGTCTCAACCGGCGAAGTTTTTATGGCCTTAGAAGCCGGATACCCCGCTCATGCGATTCTTTTTACCGGCAATAATGTGACCGATGAGGAAATGCATTTTCTTTTAGAACACCGGATTCTGATTAATATTGATTCGGTCTCCCAATTGAAACGATATGGACAGATGGCACCCGATACGGATATGGGCCTTCGAATTAATCCAAATGTGGGTTCCGGGCATCATGATTATTGTATCACCGGAGGGCCGGACAGTAAGTTTGGCATTTCACATGAGTCTTTAGACGAAGTACATAATATACTGACACAATATCAACTTCGGGTAACAGGTGTTCACGCCCATGTGGGGTCCGGGTTTCTTGATGTGGCTCCCTTTCTTGAAGCGACGGAAACCTTGTTGACAGTGGCCGGGCATTTTAAGGCGCTTCAGTTTGTAGATTTCGGTGGTGGGTTCGGCATTCCCTATGCGCCGGCCGAAGTCCCGCTTGATATCAACACCCTGGGCCAGAGATTGACAGCCCGTTTCACGGAATTTTGCAACGAATATGGTAAAGGTCTCAGGCTCAAATTAGAGCCTGGAAGGTATATCGTAGGCGAGAGCGGTGTCTTACTGATGCGATGCAACGCGGTGAAATCTAACGGCGATCGTACTTTTGTAGGTACGGATTCCGGATTTCATCATTTAATTCGATATCCGCTATATAATGCCCACCACGAAATCGTCAATGCCGACAACATACAGGACCAGGTTTTTGTGTATGATGTATGCGGTAATATTTGTGAGAGCACTGACTTTTTTGCTCGCAACCGGTCCATCTCTTATATTCGAGAGGGAGATATATTGGCCGTTAAAGATGTCGGTGCCTACGGTTTTTGCATGAGTTCAAACTACAATACAAGACCCCGGCCGGCAGAGGTTCTTGTCGATTATGGTCGGGCTCGCTTGATACGAGTGCGTGAGACCATGGAAGATTTGTTGCGGGGACAGAGGGGATTTTGAATGGGGATCAAATAATATGGAGTTCTTATGCGTATCATGCTGCTGAGTATTTTTGTTTTCTGTGTGGCCACGGTTTCTGTCGCTCAGCAGCCAGATCCACAGGCCATCATTGATCAGGCGATTGAGGTCTCCGGAGGGGCGCGATTCGCAGGGTCGGTGATTGAATTCGATTTTCGTGGTCGGCATTTTTC
>Ga0066376_10003858_pt1 | contig 13230 bp, 9 predicted proteins | sample Knorr_S15_td_Bot_FD_77009 | JGI IMG/M metagenome (GOLD analysis project Ga0066376, IMG submission 77009) | Marine microbial communities from Southern Atlantic Ocean transect - Knorr_S15_td_Bottom_ad_5009_LV_A | ecosystem: Environmental > Aquatic > Marine > Oceanic | place: Southern Atlantic... | reverse complement strand
TTCGCCAAGCAGTAGCGAGCTGTCATCGAGTTCGGGGACCTGCCCGGTACTCGTGAGGATGCCAATTGCGATCGGCAGATCGTATGCAGGACCCGATTTGCGTATGTCGGCAGGCGCAAGGCTCACCGCGATTCGTCGCATCGGAAACTCAACACCTGAATTGCGTATGGCGGCCCACACCCGCTCGCGCGATTCCTGGAGCGCCGTATCGGGGAGCCCAACTATGTGGAAAGCGGGCAGGCCCGGCGCAATATCGACCTCCGTCTCAACGACAATACCGTCGAGTCCAGTGAGCGCGCATGTACGTGTCTTGTGCAAGCATTATGAGAAACCCTCAAAACAATCAGGCCAGCCGGGAACCGGAAACGCCCTGATCCCCAGTCGGCATCTTAGAGTTCGCCGCAGCGATCTCAAACCGGGCCTGTCACACGCGAATCAACAAACCATATTCACACCGTGCGTAAACCTGGGTGCGCGCATGGCGCTGAGAGATTGGGACAGTATTGGTCAAATCAGATATCCGTCAATCCGTTGCGGGATTCGTTCTTGTCATGACTACGAACGTGTACGGATTACGAGAAGTACAGGACTGAAATATGCCGACGATCCTTGTCGTTGACGATCACGAAGAGATTCGCGAAGCCCTGGCCGAAATCCTCGAAGAGGAAGGCCATGAAGTACTCCAGGCCGCCGATGGGTTGGATGCGCTCGAGATGATTTCTCGCAGATTGCCAGATGTCATTTTGCTCGACATTGCCATGCCCGGAATCGACGGTCTTGAGACTTTGAGCCGGTTGAAGGAAATCCCCGAAAGCGCAGCGCTTCCGGTGATTATGGTCACCGCCCAGGGCGACCGCCAGAACATGGTGAAGGCCGTGCAGCTGGGGGTGCGTGACTACATCACGAAACCGTGGGAACCGGGTGAGGTTGAGATGTGTGTGAACTGGGCGATAAAGGCTGCTGCCAGCGAATCTGAACAGCACCATGATCCGCCGATGCTCGCACAGTCGGCCTAGGCTCTCACGGACGGCTGACCGGACGACAATCCCCGGGCGAACGAGTGTTCGCCATTGGGGATTTTCCCGCGCTTGAATGCGTTCTGGAAGCTGATCCGATTCGAATCCCCACATTTTGCATCTAAACTTGTGGATATCGAAATTGATCGCCTGTCCGAATCGACCACACCGGGAACATCTGAATTGCCACCTGAAGAAGACGCCTACCGCGGGGGCAACCATCCCCCTTACTGCACCTGTGCAGCGTGCACGGCGGAACGGCTTGGGCGCCTGTCGCAGAGTGGTCCGGCAGGGACAGCAAAGCGCATTCTAGATGCTTTGCGGTGGGTGTTGCGCCTGGGGAATTGATCGGGTAAATCCGTTTGAACTACGGGGGACTAAAGGCTGTTGGACCCCATAAATCGGCTCCAGAGCCCACCGATTGCGAGTCCGAACAATACGGAAAACGGAAGACCGATCAGCAAACCCCACTTCAACAGCTCGCCGACGCTAGTTCTGGTGTCGTCAAATTGGAATAACGAGATCACCGTGAAGGCGATGCCCATCACGAACCCGAGGCCCGCGCCCATAAGGGCTGGCTTGCTGAATCTCAATATCCCTAACCTTTCGTTTGTTCGTTGGCCCGGAGGGCGGCTAGCCCATCAGGTACGTATCGTATTCGTTCTCGCACGGATTCCCGTTAGACACGTGCATGCGCCGTTCGCCCGGCTCCAGAATGATGGATATCACGCTACGCTGCCAGCCCGTTGCGGGATCGTCGTTTGGATGCCGGCAGATTGAGGTTGGGAAGCCGTCGTGGTCGGAAAGAATCGCCCGGGCATCGTCGATCGACGCCCGGCCATTCACCGCTCGCTCGTCCAGCAGGTCGCGGCCGCGGCCCTTTCGCTGAAACGACTGCCCGTATATCCGTTCCGGGTACGTGTCGTTGTTAGATATGAGCGATGAGTGCACGCAGTGGTTGGTGTGTACCAGCATGCCATCGCTATCGGCTTTGATCGCCTGAACTTCGCCCGGAGTGATCTCGAGGTTCAGCGGCCCCTCATCGGTGATCATTGCTGCATTAGCCGTGATCGACCGGGGCGTTGATTCGACCGCACGCACCGCCTCTTCGACTGTGTTCGATTCGAGCATGGCCCGTACGAGAAAATACCACGGCACACCGCCGGGATCCGTAGGGCCGTTGAGGGCGTTCATGCAGATTCCGATGCCTGCCGAATTAAATCCCATATAGGCAACGAGGCCGGGCTGCATCCACGATGTGAAGGTTGCCTTGCCCGCGCTTTTTCGTGTGATGACCACCGAGAGTGGGCCCATCGCCGGGTCGTTATCCCAGTTCTGACCGGCGAAACCAACTCCCGATTTGGACGAAGCAGCCGAAACCATGATCGAAGTACACCCGTCCGCCCCCCGAGGCACCCGTAGCGCTTCGGACAGCATATTGCGTGCGTTCAGCATCATCAGGCGCTCTACGGGCACACCTGCTGCATCTGCGGTGCCCTGCAATTCATCGAGGGGCCCAGGAAAGTACCGGCCAACCTGATCGAAGCTGTCCCGGGCGACATTTTCGGCCTGTGCCCACGAAATCTTGCGGTCGGACCCCTTGTTGATGCGTTCGAGCACCAGTTCAGAAAGTTCGACTACCTGCGGCCGAAAGTGCTCGCCAATCTGCCGGCCCATCGCGTTTGGGGTTCCCGAAACGGTCAACTCGGGGAAGCGGCCGGAGAATTTATCGGCAGGGGCAGGCGATTCGCTGGGATTCATATTGGTAACGGGGTTGCGGTAACTGTCTGAACTATTAAAGCTGCTGGCAAAATAATACCGGGTTGTTTGCTAGACTCGCCGCCTCTCAGGATTTCTTTCGATATTAAGGGGACTCGCTTTGCTGGAAACAGATCGGACAGATGGCAGGATTCTTCGTTCGGCAGAGTGGTTCGGGACGAGGGACCTTGAGGGGTTCCTGCATCGGGCGGGGCTGAAGAACCAGGGCTGGTCGGAAGAGTCGTTTTCCGGACGACCGGTTATTGGCATCGCCAACTCGTGGTCGGAAACGACGCACTGCAACGCGCATTTGCGAGAGCTTGCCGAACACGTTAAACGGGGGGTTCTGGCAGCCGGTGGCTTCCCACTCGAGTTCCCGACGATCTCGCTTGGCGAATTTTTCCTTTCGCCAACTTCCATGTTCTGCCGAAACCTAATGTCGATGGATGTCGAAGAGATGATCCGCGGTTTGCCAATCGATGGCGTTGTTTTGCTTTCGGGCTGCGACAAGACGACACCGGCGATGTTGATGGGCGCGGCATCGGCCGATGTGCCAGCGATTATCGTCACTGGCGGGCCGCAACTGAAAGGCAACTGGAGGGGCGAAGAACTCGGGTCATGCACCGACTGCCGCCGTTACTGGGCCGAGTTGCGCGCCGGGACGATCACCCAGTCCGACTACGATTCGATGGAGGCGGCCATCTACCGCTCGCCGGGTCACTGCATGGTGATGGGCACGGCCTCGACCATGAGTGCGATTGTCGAGACACTCGGAATGACTTTGCCGGGCGGCGCTGCCATTCCCGGTGCCGACTCACGCCGCAAAGTCCATGCCGAGGAATCGGGGCGCGCCGTCGTCAAGCTGGTCGAAAAGGGCATCCGTCCCTCCGACATCCTGACCAGCGAAGCATTCGACAACGCGATTCGCATTTTGTTGGCTGCGGGCGGATCGACCAATGCAATCATTCACCTGATCGCCATAGCCGGTCGTGCCGGTATCGATCTGCCTCTTGAGCGGTTCAACGACCTTTCCGAATCGACGCCGGTGATAGTGAACCTCAAGCCGAGCGGGAAATACCTGATGGAAGACCTGTACCACGCAGGCGGTGTCGAAGCGGTGCTGAAAAAAATGTCGGGTTTATTGAACCTCGATTGCCTGACGGTAACTGGAGATTCTCTTGGCGAGAACATCGCAGATGCCGAATGTTATAACGACGATGTCGTGCGGTCGGTCGATGCCCCGCTCGCGGAAGAAGGCGGCCTGACGATTCTGAAGGGTTCGCTTGCCCCGGACGGCGCTGTGATCAAGCACATTACGGCATCTCCAGAGCTGATGCAACACACCGGTCGCGCCGTGGTTTTCGAAAACCCGCTCGACCTTAAAAACAGGATCGACGATCCTGATCTTGATGTGACGAAGGACGACATTCTGGTGATGAAAGGTGCCGGTCCGGTCGGAGGGCCCGGGATGCCTGAAGCCGGCTTTTTGCCGCTGCCGAAGAAGTTACTGGCCGAGGGCGTTCGGGATATGGTCCGTATTTCCGATGCCCGCATGAGCGGCACGGCATTCGGCACCGTCGTGCTGCACGTTTCGCCGGAATCGACGGTTGGAGGCCCACTGGCCCTCGTTCAGACGGGTGACATGATTACCCTGGACGTTGCAGGCCGCAGACTCGATCTTGACGTTGATGCTGCCGAACTGGACCGCCGACGGGCGGACCTTGCCGAGCCTGCCGTGGATGGAGGATTTACCCGCGGCTACGGCAAGATGTACTCACAGCACATCACCCAGGCGCAGGACGGTTGCGACTTTGACTTCCTGATTGGCAGGACTCCGGTCGAGACGCATGTGGTGCCGGCAACGCACGCAGCAGGTTTTCACACCGGCTGACGGAGTTGGGCGGCCGGGCGCCAAAGGGAATGCAATCGAAAGCGTGTCGTCTACACAGCCACATTCCCCCTCACCTCATTCCTCTCCACCGGAGAGGAGGCTTTAAGAGAGGGGCTGCTAGGCCGGAGTCGGTGCATCGTCGGGTATCAGCCCGGCAGACCGCATGTCGCTCCACAGCGCGGCCGGAATATCCTGTTGCACCATTGCAATGTTCTGGTCGAGTTCCGCGACCGACTGTGCGCCCGGGATTGCCGTGGCAACTGCCGGGTGGGCCAGAACAAACTGCAGCGCGGCCGCCTTGAGGTCCACCTCGTGCGCCACGCAGATTTCGGTCAGCCTGCGAGCCCGGCCAAGCAGATGTTCCGGGGCCTGTTCGTAATTGAACGTGACTGGCTTTGAAAGGTCGCGTGCCAGTATTCCGGAGTTGTACGGCCCGCCAACCGTGATCTTTACATTGCGCTCGACACAGGCGGGCAGGAACTCCGAAAGGCCAGAGTGATCGAGCAAGGTGTATCGGCCGGCAAGCAGGATTATGTCCAGGTCGAAACGCTCAATAAACCGGAGTGGCATTTGCCATTCGTTCATGCCGCAGCCGATCGCCCTGATTACCCCCTGATCGCGTAGCTCGATCAACGCCGGGAACGCTTCGTTAACGGCCTGGTCCTCGCCGTACGATTCGACGTCGGGATCGTGAAGGTAAATTATGTCGATTCGGTCGAGTTTCAGGCGGACAAGGCTTTCTTCTATCGACCGGTGGACGTCGTCCCGGGTCCACGAGTTAACTGCGACCAGCTCGCCAATGCCGTCTGGATCGTCGGCAGGTGCGACACCTCCTGCGACGGGGTTGAGAACGCGTCCGATCTTGGTCGAGATCACAAAGCTGTCTCTGTCGGCGGCAGCGTAGGCAGACATCCCGACCCGCGCTTCGGCCCGGCCGTTCCCGTAAAGCGGGGCGGTGTCCACGTAGGAGACACCGATATCCCTGGCGCGGTCGATTATCCTGACCGCTTCGTCGTTCGCCGTGCCGCCGTACAGGCCATCGCCAAGCACCATGCCGCTGAGCGGCGCCGTGCCGAGGCCGAGTCGGGGAACTTCTACTCCCGTATCGCCGATCGCTATTTTTTCGAATGGGTCCATGATCGAGCTCTTACGTTTTCGGTTGTTGGAACCTGTTTAACTGGAGACAATCTCGGCGATCGCGTCGCCAACGCCCTCGGTCGTCGACGATCCGCCAAGATCTGGCGTAATCGTTTCGCCACGCTCAAGCAACTGGAGCACTGCAGCATCGACATCGGCAGCTGCGGCGTCTTCACCCAGGTGCCGCAGCATCATGGCTCCGGTCAGTATTTGTGCCATCGGGTTGGCAATGCCCATGCCTGCGATGTCGGGGGCCGACCCGTGAGTTGGTTCGAACATCGAAGGGACAGATGTGTCGGGGTTGATGTTGGCGCTCGAGGCCAGACCCAGGCTCCCGCTGATGATTGCCGCGACATCTGTGATGATGTCGCCAAACAGGTTGGGGGCGACCATCACATCGAACATTTCCGGTCTTCGCACCAGGTCCATGCACGCGGCGTCGATAAGCAATGATGTGGTATCGACATCCGGGTATTCCTCAGCCACATCTGCAAATGTGCGGTCCCAGATCGTCATGTAGCCGAGAGCGTTCGACTTTGTCACCGACGTCACGTGGTTTTTCTTGCCACGCTCGCGGGCGAGGTCGAAGGCATACCGAATGGCCCGCTCGCAGCCTTTTCGCGTGAATACTGCGGTTTGAATCGCGACCTCGTCTGGCGAGCCATAATAGGCGAACCCGCCGATGTTCAGGTACTCACCCTCGGTGTTCTCGCGGACCACGGCGAGATCGATGTCGTAGGGTTTTTTGCCTGAGAGAGGCGATGTAACACCGGGGTAAAGTACCGACGGCCTGAGGCAGATGTACTGATCGAACCGCCGCCTGATAGGCAGGAGCAGGCCGTCCAGCGTGATGTTGTCCTGTATATCCGGGTGACCTACAGCACCGAGAAAGACCGCATTGAAATCGGCAAGGGTGTCGAGTGCGTTCCCCGGCATCATTTCATCATGCTCGAAGTAGTAGTCCGAGCCCCACGGGAACTCGGTGTAGTCCCACGTGATTCCATATTTCGAGGCCAGGGCATCGAGGACTTTCATGCCCTCGTTTACCACATCCACGCCGATGCCATCGCCCTTGACGATCGCGATTTTATGAGTTGCCATTCGTGCGTATTCCTGTAAGTACGTGTTTGAGTTGGCTATTTCCCGGAGCGTTCTTCGATGACTTCGAGCACGCCAGCAATGTCGTGCTCGGTATTTCCCTGCTCGATCATGTAGTGGAACATTTCATACGACTTCAGTGTCAGTTCGAGCGATAGTCCCTCGTCGAGGGCGAGGTCCCTGATGATCCCCAGGTCCTTGTCGAGGTTGCGTACCGGAGCTGATGAATTGGAGAAATCCCTGGCGGCGGTTATCGGTGCGCTCCGCGCGGCCATGACACTGTTGCCCCAGCTCACTGCCAGGAGATCGGCGGCAGCGGTTATGTCTACCCCAGCCGAGTTAGCCAGTGCAAACGCCTCGGCTGCGGCGACTGTGTTGATTCCCACAAGGAGCTGGTTGATGAGCTTCATCGCGGTGCCCGCGCCGCTGGGCCCCATCAACCTGACGTTCGCTCCCATCTTGCCAAGGTACTCGTAAGCGGTTTCGAACGCGTCCTCGGCCCCGCCGACCATGATCGCAAGCGTCCCCCCTGCGGCGCCTCCCGGTCCGCCCGAGATAGGGGCATCGAGAAAGTGAACGCCTTTCGCCTCGGCAGCCCCGGCGCATGCCCTTGATGTGGCGATGTCGACGGTGCTGTGGTCAACGACGACCTGGCCGGGCCTTGCGTTGGCGATGACTCCGTCTTCACCGAGCAACAGATCGCGGGAGGTCTGGACATCGGGGAGGCAGACGAGGACCACGTCGACGTTCTGTGCGAGGTCGGCGACGGAGCTTGCGCCCTTGGCACCGCGGTCGATCATCGCTTCGATCTTCGACCGGGTACGGGTAAAGACCATAAGGTCGGCCTCTTTTTCGAGGAGGTTGTCGACCATTCCCTGTCCCATGTTGCCAAGGCCGATAAATCCGACTGTCATTCTCTGAATACTCCTCCTGGGTCGGAATTAGACCCGTTCATATATCTTGATTTTGATTTGCGTCGATGAAATCTGGGACCGTTCGAAATATAAGAAGTTTCGAGCGGCGGGGCGATTATATCGGCTGGCCAGCTGACATTTGCGGGGCGCTCGGTCGAATAATCTCTTTCCACGCTGCCTCTCCGGGCGCCGCACGCTTGAGCCGGGGGCTAAAGAATCAATGAATCTCGGCCGAACTAAAAAGGGCCGGAAAATCCGGCGCCTCTTGAGGTCGGTCTGAGATGGGCTCAGTCAAGCTGTCGCAACCTCGGGTCGAGCCGGTCTCGCAGCCAGTCGCCGAAGAAGTTCAATGCCATTACAACCAGGAAGATTGCAAAACCGGGGAAGACCGAAATCCACCACGCCTCTTCGATAAAGCCCCTGCCGTCATTAACGCTCTTGCCCCACGCCGGGATCGGGTCGGGAATGCCTGCGCCAAGGAACGATAGCGTCGCCTCGGTCAGGATCAACTGGCCGACACGGAGTGTAGCCACAACGAGAATCGTACTGAACGTGCCGGGGAGTATATGTCGTCTGAGCACCCGCAAACTGGAGGCCCCGGCCACCCTGGCTGCCATAACGTAGTCCTGGCTACGAATAGTCAGGACGTCTGCTCTGACCTGCCGTACAAACGGAGTCCACGCGACAAGCGCGATTAACAAGATGACCACCCCAACGGACGCTCCGCCCTGGTGCAGGAACAGCTGCGCAATAACAAGTGCGATCAGGATGAATGGAAGAGCCAGCCATACGTCGACAAGCCGCATCAGGATTTCGTCGGTCCAACCCCCGAAGTAACCCGCTACAAGACCGAGCAAGGTACCGATGATAATTCCCGATGTGAGTGCCCAGCCGGTGACCTGAAGCGATATGCGTGCGCCCCAGACCACTCGCGAGAGCACATCACGCCCCAGGTTGTCGGCACCGAGAACGAACTTCTGTCGAGGAAATGCGTTCTTTTTTGCCCGCGAAAAATCAGACCTGCCTTTAGTGGTTTCAAGATCGAAATCTGCAGCATCAGGCGTCACATTAAATTCTGGATTCGCACGGCCCCATGTCGGTGGGAAGTTACGGAATCCGAGCGATTGTTCGATCGGATCACTCGGTGACACGATAGGGGCGAAAACACCCGCGACCAAGAGCACAATCATGACGAATATCGGGAGGAGTGGCCACCTGCGGAGTAGATACCAGGCCTGAGATCCGAACGCCCGCTGTGAAATTGCCCGCTCGCCAGCATCTCTGCCTGTTTCGGCGGCAATCGTCGTTTTTTGTATTTCTACCTGTTCAGCCATATGCCTTCACTAAGAACTAAAAGAACTGATCATCTCTCTAGAGCGGGTGGGCCTAGTCGTACCGAATTCTCGGGTCAATGAATGCGTACAGGAGATCGGTAATGAACGTCATCGAAACAAACAGGATAGTGAAAAAGAACACCACGGCCTGCAAAACCGGGAAGTCATTGTTGTTCACCGCGGTAATTGCCATATTTCCCATGCCTGGCCAGGCGAATACTGTCTCGACAAGTACAGAGCCAGTCAGGAAGAATGTCAGCGCAAGCGTCATTCCTGTCAGTGGCTGGATCAGGGCGTTCTTGAACGCATGTTTCCAGATGACGATATTGTTTCCAACGCCTTTTGCGCGGGCCAACCTGACGTATTCCGACTCAAGCACTTCGAGCATCGCGGTGCGGGTGATTCTCATGTAGAACGCGAAACCGCCGGCGGCCAGTGTGATCGTCGGGAGTACCAGGTGTTTTACGTCCCAGAATCCGTCACCTTTTAGAGCCGCCGGGAATATTTGCCAGTGAACAGCAAATAAAAGGATTAGGACCAGCCCCAACCAGAACGAAGGGACTGCCTGACCAAGTAGCGCGAAAAACCTGCCTGTGTAGTCCCAGATTGTGCCGCGTTTGACGGCCGAGAGCACCCCGAGCGGTATACCGATCATGAACGAAAGCAGGAATGCCGCCGCGCCAAGATGGATCGTCGCCGGGAGTCTCTGCGTCACCACGCGAAACACAGGCTTCCGGTCGAGGATCGTCTCTCCCATATCACCCTTGAGTGTGCGCCCAAGCCACAGGGCATACTGCACCGGGATGGGCCGGTCTAGGGCGAGCCTCTTGCGCAGCGCCCGTTCGCCTTCTTCCGTGATTCCATACCCAGAATTTGCGTACAGGAGCAGCGGGTCGCCAGCTGCTCGCGACAGCACGAAGACGATGGCCGTCGCCACGAGGATGCTAACGAGCGAAAAGAAGAATCTACGAATAATAAAACGCCGCATTACGTTCCTTGGAACAAACGAGAAAAAAGCCCGGTATCCGAGCCCGCTGAGAGTACCATAAATCCGGCGGCACACGGTGGCGTCACACAATATCCGTCGACCTATTTTATGCAGCTTTCATACTGTAGGTTCACTTAAATGCGAAGGGGCCCGCCAATTGGCGGGCCCCTTCTTATTTCAGGTCAACTGCATGTTCAATTGAACTGCTCGGGACACCAAACTATTTCAGTTCGAGGTTCCAGAGAGAGTTCAGGTTGCTGGCAGCTGCCAGGTCCATCTTGAAGCCTTTTATCTTTTTGTTGTTGAAGTAAAAAGCGTCCGGGATGGAGACTACGCCGGGCTGAAGGTTCTGCTCGTAGACGTAGGCGAGGTACTCGTTTGCAGCAATCGTTGCGGTAGCGGAGTCAGGTGCCTCGGCCATCCGCGTGTAAAGGCTCAGGATGACTGGCGACTCGAAACCACATGCGAAACCACCACGTGTGAGAGTTGTCTGCACAAGGCCCTTCGGGAAGTGCCATGGGTTCGACTCTCGACCCTTGTCACATGAAGTGATCCAGGGGTGCGTGTTGGCCCGGCCAACAACAGTTGGTCGGAACGTTGCGTACGAGAACTTCAGGGAGAAGGTAGTGAGACCGATGTCGGCCCAGAAGCCGGCAACCGCGTCAGCAACTTCACCCGTGATGGAACCACCACCACCAAGCTCGGGTCCGGCGTAAATGGAGATCTCAAAGGCCCATGCGCCAAGAGGTCCGTCTTTACCGGCCTGACCGTGGTTGTAGTCGTTGTCCTGTGCCTTGATCAGCGCAATCGCGCCGTCCGGGTCATAGGGGTACTCGAACTTCGCGTCCCAGTTCGGGCTGGCAGTTGAGAAGTACTCAACGTGCACTACGCGACCGAGTCCGGCCACCAGAGTTTCGTTCACGAGGTCGCGGTCGACAGCGATGGCCAGCGCACGGCGAATCTGTCTCGCCTGCTCAAGGTCATCGGCACCATGCGACGTGCCGGGCTTGCCAATCCACGGTAAGTCGTGGACAAACGTCGCCTTGGTCGGGAGTGGCTGGCCTGCCCGTTCACCACCGGCGTAAACGTCTTCCCAGAGGTTGCCTGAGAAGAAGATACCAAGCTGAACAGCGCCGCCAGCCGTGGTCTGAGTGAACTCAGTCAGGTCTAGCTTGGCTGCGTCCTTAGGCTCAAGGTGGGCCATGTCAACCTGACCGTTGCGGAGAAGCGACAGTCGGGTCGTGGGCTCACTGACTTGAACAATCTGGATGCGGTCAGTCTTGGGTTCGAGTTCCGCAAGCCAGTGTGTACCGGCCCGGTTGGCGATCGTGTAAGACTCGTCTCGGAGCCATTCTTCGATCTGGTAAGGACCGGTGGCCACAACGTGGTCAGCGACCCAGTCAGCACCCTGGTCGTCAAAAGCCTTCTTTGACAGGACCACGAATGCCTGACCTGACTGGTTGACGTAGTCGTCTTTCCATGTCGAGTCATATGCCGTGAAGTCGAAAGTGATGTGCGTATCGTCTATAGCGGTCCATTCGCCCCAGAGACCGGCGAAGTCACCAGCCTGTCCATGAATGGACTCAGGGTTTGTGATGCTATTGGCGTCGTTCATCGTCCACGCAACATCAGCGGCAGTCATCATTCCAGCGTCGTAGCCATCAACAACCTGAAACGGCACACCAGAAACGATCGTGACGGTTGCGCTTGAAAGGTCAGCCGCAATCGTAAAGTCCGTTGCCAGCCAGTTGAGAGTGCTGTCGTCTGCAGCTCGGCGGTACAGAGTTTCGCCGACACCAGTGTTTTTCATGCCTTCGCAGCACTGGTTGGCGCCACGTCCGTTTTCACTACCGATACCTGTACCGCCAACGGCGATAACCGCGATGCCGGCCGGGGTCTTGGGGTCCGGGGCCGTAATAAGGTCTTCAACGACCTCGGGTGCGATCGCCTGTGCGGTCGCCGTTACGACGACCTCAACGGTCTCGGTGTCACCTTTTTTGGTCACGATGACGGTCTCTCGGACGATTACGTCTTCACCCTTTTCGGTCACGATGACGGTTTCTCGGATGATTATCGGCTCGGCCGATACACCATCTTCGCCACCACAAGCGACCGTGGCGATTACCGCACCGCCTACGAGAAGCCCGAACAAGAGCTTCAATTTTCCATTAGTAAACAATCAATTCCTCCTCAGACGTGTATTGACCCGAGGTTTGGGCCTTGTTTGGAGACCAAACTTCAAGGTCAGATCCCCACGCCTATCGCGTCTCCAACCCACCTGCCCGCAACTTTGCGCCCAACTACCCGCACGCGTTCTAAAACGTGAAAGCAAGAAAGGCACCCGCCGCGGGAGGTGCGTTAGAACTTAGCCGTGGAATTATATGAAGCCTGATTTCAGGGTGTCAACATCCCAGCAAGACTTCTTGCTCGCTCAAATTGTTCTTTTAGGTCAACTAGCTGACCCGGTGACGAACACGGTCCTGGAGAAAATCGATTACGTTGTCGATCACCATGTTCAGAGAAACGTTCAGGGCTTCACTTGTATTGGCGGCGATGTGTGGTGTGAGGATCACGTTGGGCAGGCGTGTCAACGGCGAGTCCCGGTCGAGGGGTTCATTGTTGAACACGTCCAGCGCCGCCCCGGCGATCGTTTCGTTTGCAAGGGCTTCGGCCAGCGCACGCGAATTAACCAACTGACCGCGGGCGGTATTGATAAAGAGTGCGGTTGGTTTCATTCGTGCAAATTCGGAGGCTCCGAACATAGAACGGGTGCGTGGTGTTAGTCGGGCATGCAGAGAAATCGCATCAGAATTTTCGAGCAATTCCGTAAAACTGACCTCTGTCCAATTTGAACTGTCACTGCTCTCTACGGCCTCGCTCATAGAGCTCATCAATATTCGCATCCCAATGCCTTCGGCAATGCGGGCCAGGCGAATTCCCACTGCACCCGTACCGATAATTCCCAGCGTTCTCCCAGCGAGTTGAGTGAGCTGCCCCCCGGGCCATTCGCCATTCCTGACCCTCAGGTCGAGTTGGGGTATTTTCCTGGCAAGCGCAAGAAGCAGGGCCAGGGCATGTTCGGCTACCGCAACCG
>Ga0066376_10003857_pt1 | contig 13232 bp, 11 predicted proteins | sample Knorr_S15_td_Bot_FD_77009 | JGI IMG/M metagenome (GOLD analysis project Ga0066376, IMG submission 77009) | Marine microbial communities from Southern Atlantic Ocean transect - Knorr_S15_td_Bottom_ad_5009_LV_A | ecosystem: Environmental > Aquatic > Marine > Oceanic | place: Southern Atlantic... | reverse complement strand
GGCCCCCTATAATTCGATGTACGGGCCCAATCAGGTCCTGCCGGCCAACCGCCGCGCGGCGGAACGCGACGCCGCGCATCCGGTCATGGCCGCCTTCATGAACCATACCCAAAGCCACAGTTTCCAGCGCGAAGCGGTGCGCCAGGCGGTGATCCCGGTCTATATGGGCCTGATCAGCCAGATCGACGCGCATCTGGGCCGGCTGTTCGCGCATCTGGCGGCGCGCGGCCGGCTCGACGACACCATGATCGTCTTTACCAGCGACCATGGCGACTATCTGGGCGATCACTGGCTGGGCGAAAAGGAGCTGTTTCACGACGCGTCGGTCGCCATTCCGATGATCCTGGTCGATCCGGACCCGGCCGCCGATGCGACCCGGGGGAGCGTCGATAACCGCCTTGTCGAAGCAATCGATCTGTTGCCGACCTTCGTCGATGCGCTTGGCGGCGACGCCATGCCGCACCGGCTGGAAGGGCGTTCGCTGTTGGCGCTGACGCGCGGCCGCGCCGCCGAAGGCTGGCGCGACGCGGTGTTCGCCGAAGCCGATTATGCGTGGCGCGCCGCCCGGCTTGAACTGAACGTCGCGCCGCACGATGCGCGCGCGATCATGGTCCGCACCGATCGGTGGAAATACGTCCATTTCGAGAATTTCCGCCCGCAGCTTTTCGACCTTGCCGAAGACCCGGGCGAATTGTGCGATCTTGGCGCCAGCGACGGCCATGCCGCGGTGCGCGCCGAACTGCATGAACGCATCTTCGCCTGGCTGCGCGCGCGGCGCACCCGCACCACGATTTCCGACGACGAAGTCGTCCGCCGCACGAATAAAAGCCGCAAGCAGGGTTTCATCATCGGCGAGTGGTGATACCATTGTCCCCTGAAAAAGGAGGCGCGCCATGGCGAAAACGATGTTCGAGAAAATCTGGGACCGGCACGTGGTGCTGGAACGCGACGATGGGCAGGTGCTGCTGTATATCGACCGGCATCTGTGCCATGACGGGTCGCGCGCCGGTTTCACCAAGCTGAAGTCGCTGGGGCTGAAACTGCGGCGGCCCGAACAGACCTTCGCCACGCCGGATCACTACCGCCCGTCCACGGTCAAGACGGTGGCGCAGATCGAGGACCCGACGATGCGCGGAATCCTCGAACAACTGGTCGCCAACGCGGCCGAATTCGGCATCCATCATTTCGGCCTCGACAGCGGCAAGCAGGGCATCGCCCATGTCGTCGGCCCGGAGCTGGGCATCACCTTGCCGGGCATTCTGCTGGTCTGCGGCGACAGCCACACCGCGACCCACGGCGCGCTTGGCGCATTTGCGTTCGGCATCGGCGCCTCGGAAGTCGCCCATGTGATGGCGACCCAGACCTTGTGGCAACGCAAGCCAAAATCGATGCGCATTACGGTCGATGGCGCACTTGGTTTCGGGGTTGCCGCCAAGGATGTCATCCTCGCCATCATCGGCCAGATCGGCACGGCGGGCGCGACCGGTCACGCGGTCGAATATGCCGGGTCGGTGATTCGCGACATGGGCATGGAAGGGCGCATGACGATCTGCAACATGACCATCGAAGCCGGTGGCCGCGCCGGCATGATCGCCCCGGACGACAAGACTTTGGCCTATTGCAAGGGCCGGGAATTCGCCCCTAAGGGCGCCGATTGGGATGCGGCGGTGGAATATTGGAAAACCCTGCCAAGCGACGCCGATGCGGTGTTCGATACCGACATTGCGGTCGATGGCGATGCCATCGCACCGATGGTGACGTGGGGCACCAGCCCCGAGAACGTGGTGCCGGTCACCGGTGCGGTGCCCGACCCTGTGGCCGAACCGGACCCCGTAAAGCGCAAATCCCTGGAAGGGGCGCTGGCTTATATGGATCTTAAACCGGGCACCCGGATGACCGATATCGCGGTCGATAAAGTGTTCATCGGGTCCTGCACCAACGGGCGGATCGAGGATCTGCGGATCGCCGCCAAGGTCGCCAAGGGCCGCCGGGCTGCGGTCGCCACGTTGATTGTGCCGGGTTCGACACTGGTCAAGCGGCAGGCCGAAGCCGAGGGGCTGGACCGTATCTTCATCGATGCCGGGATGGAATGGCGCGAATCCGCCTGTTCGATGTGCGTCGCGCAGAACGGCGATTATCTGGAACCGGGCAAGCGCAGCGCCTCGACCTCGAACCGCAACTTCATGGGCCGCCAGGGCGAAGGCGGGCGCACCCATCTGGTCGGCCCGGCGATGGCCGCGGCCGCCGCCGTAACCGGCCGCATCACCGATGTCCGCCAGATGATGGAGGAAAACTGACATGGATGCCTTCACCACATTCACCGCCGTTGCGGTGCCGCTCGATGCGGCCAATGTCGATACCGACCAGATTATTCCAGCGCCGTTCCTGTCGCGGCCGCGCGCCGACGGCTATCGCGATCTGCTGTTCTACCGCGTGCGGCGCGATGCCGACGGCGAAATGAATCCGGATTTCACCCTCAATCAAGACGCCTATAAGGATGCCGGCATCATCGTCGCCGACCGAAATTTCGGCTGCGGTTCATCGCGCGAGAACGCGGCCTGGACCCTGCTCGATAATGGCTTTCGTTCGGTGATCGCGCCCAGCTTCGGCGATATCCACTACAATAATCAGATGAATAACGGCATGGTGCCGGTGATCCTGCGGGACGCGGTCTGCGCCACGATACGGGCCCAGCTTCACGCCGGCCCCGGCGCGCGGATCACGGTCGATCTGCAATCGAACAGGGTCACCGGCCCGGACGGCACGAAATATGAATTCGCCATACCCGAATTCAACCGCTACCGCCTGCTGGAAGGTCTTGACGATATCGCCATGACGCTGGATCTGGAGGCCGATATCGCGGCCTGCGAGGCCCGCCGCCGGGCGCAGGAAGGCTGGCTTTTTCGCTGAATTCCGGGCCGGGCGGTTTGACGTTTACATCGCGTCACGAACGCCCATATTACAATTTGACGGCCCGTTCATGTCTTAGCGAGGATCGAAACAATCGAGAACATGCCGGAAATACCAAAAAGCGTTCAACCCAGGCCGGGCGATGTTTCCTACGACCTCGACCGGGCGTTGTCGGCGATCGTCTCCGTCCGCACCCAGATTCCCGATGACGCGATGACCGCGCAGATGCTGGGCACCGAGCGGGTCGGGCACGGCGCCGTGATCCGCGACGACGGCTTGATCCTCACCATCGGCTATCTGGTCACCGAAGCGCGCACGATCTGGCTGATCGACGGCGCCGGCAAGGCGACCGAAGGGCATGCGCTTGCCTACGATCAGGAAACCGGCTTCGCCCTGGTGCAGGCGTTGGGAAAGCTCGACCTGCCGGCCTTGCCGCTGGGCAGCGCCGCCGATCTGGAACAAGGCGAGGCGGTTATTCTGGCTGGCCATGGCGGCCGGGCGCAGGCGATTTGCGCCCGGGTTCGGGCCAAGCGGGAATTTGCCGGCTACTGGGAATATCTGCTGGACGAGGCGATCTTCACCGCGCCGCCGCACCCAACCTGGGGCGGGGCCGGGCTGATCGGCCATGACGGCACGTTGCGTGGCATCGGCTCGCTGTTCGTACAGCAAATCGTCCCCAATAAAGGCCCGGTCAATGGCAACATGATCGTGCCGATCGATATCCTGAAGCCGATCATGGGCGACATGCTGAAATTCGGCCGGACCAACCGGCCGCCGCGCCCCTGGCTCGGCATGATGACGACGGAAATGGATGAAAATCTGGTCGTCGCCGGACTGGTCGATGGCGGGCCGGCGCAACAAGCCAATGTCCAGGTCGGCGATTTCGTGATCGGCGTCAACGGCCAGCCAGTCAGTGAACTGGCCTATATGTTCCGCACCATCTGGGCGACGGGCGAGGCCGGCGTCGAGATACCGTTGACCTTGTCGCGCGACGGCGAATTATTCGACCTGTCGATAAAATCGGTCAACCGCGCCGATCTGCTGAAATCGCCGCAGGTGCATTAAGGAAAAAATTACAGCCACGGCGCCCGCCCGCGGCGTTCCATGAAGATCATCGTCGAGCCCAGCGCCGGCGGAACTTCGGTGCGCAGGACGCCCGGCGCGCTTTGGGTGAAGGCGATATCCATCGATTCCAGATATGCCGCCGTCGCCGCGATATCGCCGGATATCAAGGTCGAGGCGGCGATGAAGGGCAGGGCTGGAATGACGATGCCCGGCAGCGCCGCCGCCAGCGCCGAGGCGCTCAATATCGTCAGCCCGCCGCGCGCCAGCGCGATATGCCAGCCGCCCGGCACGGTCATTGCCGACCGGCCGAGATAGCGCCCGAAGCGCACGGCTGCCTCATCGGGGTCGGCGCTGGCCAGGACGACTTCGCGCATGGCGACAACCCGGTTGGGATGATCGAGCAGGTCTTCGCGCCACAGCAGGTCTGGCGTCTCATGGGTGAGGAACTGAATCCGGCCCTCCTGCATCGCCTGGCCGGCGTCGAGCCGCACGACGGAAAACCGCAAACGCCCGCCTTCGGCCGCGCGCGACAGATGCACCAGCGGCTGCAAAGCGAAACCCAGGTCCGATAGCCGGGCATGTTCGGCCGCCGCGTCGGCGGCGCTGAAGGCCAGCAGATGCAGGCCGGTATAGCGCGCTACTACCTCGCGCAGTTGCCGCGCCATCGGCGCATCGCCGACTGCGCTCAACACCTCGATATAGCTTTCGCGCAGCATGATGCAGCGGTTGGCCGTGCCCGAAGGTTGCGGCGGCCGGTCCGGGTCGGTGGTCAGGCTGTGTTCGGTATAGGGCGTCAAGCGGAATCCGAGCCGGGCCAGCGCCGCCGAGGCGGCAGCCATGTCGGGCACGAAATGGCCGTGATGGTCAAGAAAAACCTCACCGCCTTGCGGCAACTGGCGAAAGCCGGTTACGCGGTCCACTGGGTCATGTCCGATTGCCCGTCTGGCGTGACCTCGACGACCTTGCCGCCTGACGCCATCGTTCAGGCGACTTCGAACAACCCGGCCGCCCCCATGCCGCCGCCGATGCACATCGTGCATACGACCAGCTTGGCGCCGCGCCGCTTGCCTTCGATCAAGGCGTGGCCGACCATGCGGGCGCCGCTCATGCCGAACGGATGGCCGATGGCGATGGCGCCGCCATTGACGTTGAGGATTTCGTTGGGAATGCCCAGCTTGTCGCGGCAATAGACGACCTGCACCGCAAACGCTTCGTTCAGTTCCCACAAATCGATGTCGTCCATCTTCAGCCCGTGCCGTTCCAGCAGCCGGGGCACCGCGTAGATCGGGCCGATGCCCATTTCGTCCGGCTCGCAGCCGGCGACCGCGAGGCCGCGGAAATAGCCGAGCGGCGACAGCCCGCGCTGTTCGGCCAGCTTGGCGTTCATCACCACCGCCGCCGAAGCGCCGTCGGAAAGCTGGCTGGCGTTGCCGGCGGTGATGAAGCCGTCTTCGCTGACTACCGGCTTGAGCCCGGCCAGCCCTTCCAGGGTCGTGGTCGGCCGGTTGCCTTCGTCCTGGGTCAAGGTGACGGTTTCTTCGTGAGTTTCGCCGGTTTCCCGGTTGGTGACGATCTTGGTTGCGGTCAAGGGCACGATCTCATCGTCGAATTTGCCGGCCTGCTGGGCGGCGGCGATGCGCAACTGGCTTTGCACCGAATATTCGTCCTGCGCTTCGCGGCTGATGCCGTAGCGGGTGGCCACGGTCTCGGCCGTCTTCAGCATGGAATCATACAGCGACGGCTTGTTTTCGAGGATCCATTCGTTTTCGGCGCGGTAGGCGTTTTTGTGTTCATTGACGACAAGGCTGACCGATTCCAGCCCGCCGCCGACCATGACCGGCACGTTATCGACGATAACCCGCTGCGCCGCCATGGCGATGGTCTGCATCCCCGACGAACAGAACCGGTTGACGGTCGCGCCCGCCGTGGTTTCGGGCAGGCCGGCGCGAAGTGCGATCTGGCGGGCGATATTGCTGCCGGTGGCGCCTTCGGGCTGGGCGCAGCCCATCAGCACGTCTTCGATTTCGGCCGGATCGACGCCGGACCGCTCGACCGCGTTCTTGACCGCATGTGCGCCCAGATCGGCACCGTGCGTGTTGTTGAAGGCACCACGATAGGCCTTGCCGATGGCGGTGCGCGCGGTGGAAACGATGACGGCTTCGTTCATGGCGAAACTCCCTGACTGCGGTCGCGTAAAACGGTTTTCCCCACCCTAGAGCAAATCACGGGTCGATGGAAATCGCCGTCGGCGATGGCTAAGCCGGTGCGCTGCCGGTACAATGCCGCCGAACGCACAATCGAGCGCGGACACGCGAGACGCCGATGAAAACAGCGACCCTTTTCAATTCGCGCGGCTGGCGCGCCATGGCGCTGGCCCTGACCTTGATGGCGCCGGCGGCGGCAAGCGCCGCGCCGGCCAAGGATACGCTGGTCATCGGCATCAGCCAGTTCCCGCGCAACTTCAATCCCAACATCGAATCGATGCTGGCGAAATCCTATATCCTGGCGATGGCGCGCCGCCCGCTGACCGCCTACGACGCGGACTGGAAGCTGATCTGCATGTTGTGTACGCAAGTGCCGAGCTACGCCAATGGCCGGGCCAAAAACGAGACCACCGCCGACGGCAAGCCTGGCATCGCGGTCACCTACACGATCCGCCCCGGCGCGACGTGGGGCGACGGCGTGCCGGTCACCACCAAGGACGTGGTCTTTACCTGGAATGTCGGGCGCAACGCCAAAAGCGGTTTCGGCAATCTGGAACTGTTCCAGCGTATCGTCGCCATCGACATGGTGGACGACAAGACCTTCACATTGCATGTCAACAAGCGGACCTGCGAATTCGCCGCGATGAGCGGGCTGCAACTGCTGCCGGCCCATATAGAGCGCGCCAATTTCAGCGACCCGGCGCAGTACCGCAAGCGCAGCGCCTATGAGACCGACACCACGAATCCGGGCCTGTGGTACGGGCCTTACCGGATATCCCAGGTCGTGACCGGTTCCTATGTCGTGCTGGAACGCAATCCGACATGGTGGGGCAAAAAGCCGGCCTTTGCGCGCATCGTCGTCAAGGCGATCGAGAACACCGCGGCGCTGAGCGCCAATCTGCTATCGGGCGATATCGACTATATCGCCGGCGAGCTGGGCCTCACCGTCGATCAGGCTTTGGCCTTCGAGAAACGCGCTGGCGGCGCGTTCGATTTCAGCTACAAGCCGGGGCTGATCTATGAACATATCGACCTTAATCTCGACAATCCGGTGCTGGCCGACCGGCGGGTGCGCCGCGCCTTGCTGCACGCCATCGACCGCCAGACGATCAACCGGCAGCTTTTCGCCGGGCATCAGCCCGTCGCCCACGGCCAGACCAACCCGCTGGATACCGTCTATGACAAGGGCGCACCGAAATACGCCTATGATCCGGCCCGCGCCAAGGCGCTGCTCGACGCCGCCGGCTGGTCGCAAATTCGCAACGGCATCCGCCATGACGCCACGGGAAAGCGCCTGCAACTCGAACTCATGACCACGGCCGGCAATAAATCGCGCGAGCTGATCCAGCAGGTGTTGCAAAGCCAGCTTCGTCAGGTCGGCATCGATTTGCGCCTGCGCAACGAACCGGCGCGGGTGTTTTTCGGCGACACCATCACCTACCGCAAGTTCCGCGATATGGTGATGTATGCCTGGATTTCCGCGCCCAAGGGCGTCCCGCGCACGACGTTGCATTCGACCCAGATCCCGTCCGAGGCCAATGGCTGGTCGGGCCAGAACTATACCGGCTTCAAAAACCCGGCCATGGACAAGGTGCTGGACGAAGTCGAAATCGTCTGCGAACCAAAAGCCAACAAGGCCTTGTGGCGCGATCTGCAACGCATCTATGGCGAGGAACTGCCGGTGCTGCCGCTGTATTTTCGCGCCAACCCCTACATTATCCCGAAATGGCTGAAGGGCGTGCGCCCGACCGGCCATCAATTTACCAGCACCTTGTGGATCGAAGACTGGCGGGTTGGAAACTAACCGATGTTGCGATACATCGCCGGCCGATTGTTGGAAAGCCTCGCCGTGCTGCTGGTGGTGTCGTTTGCGATCTATGGCCTGATCGGGCTGATGCCGGGCGACCCGATCGACATGATGGTCCAGGGCGACCCCAATTTGACCCCGGACGACGCCAAGCGCCTGAAGGCGCTGTACGGGCTCGACCGGCCGATCATGGAACGCTACGCCGCCTGGCTCGGCAATGCGGTGCAGGGCGAATTCGGCTATTCGCGCCACCACGGCCAGCCGGTCGCAAGCGTGGTCGGGGCGCGTATCGGCAACACCGCGTTGCTGCTGGGCGTCAGTCTGATTCTGGCGCTGGGGCTGGCGGTTCCGGTTGGCATTTACGCCGCCTTGCGGCCCTATTCGCCGCTCGACTACGCCATCAACATGGCGTGCTTTGCCGGAATTTCGGTGCCGCCCTTCTGGTTGGCGCTGCTGCTGATAATCCTGTTTTCGGTCACCCTGGGCTGGCTGCCGGCGGGCGGCATGGAAACCATCGGCGATGGCGGCATGGCCGACCGGCTGCGGCACATGATCTTGCCTGTCGTCACCTTGACTGTCGCTTCGGTCGGCGATTTCACCCGTTTCATGCGCGCCAGCATGATCCAGACCCTGCGCCAGGACTATATCCGCACCGCGCGCGCCAAGGGCGTGAGTGCTACCCGCATGGTCATCGGCCACGCGCTGCGCAACGCCATGATTCCGCTGACGACGGTGATCGCGCTTAGCTTCGGGCGGCTGTTTTCCGGCGCGCTGATCGTCGAGACGATGTTCGGCTGGCTCGGCATGGGCAAGATGATCTACGACGCCATTCTGGGCAACGACTACAACCTCGCCTTGGTCGGGCTGATGATCGCGACGGCGCTGACGTTGTTTTGCAATTTTCTTGCCGATATCGGCTATGTCTGGCTCGACCCCCGGGTGACGCTGGCCAGCCGGGCGGCCAGCCGGTGAGCCGGCGCCAAAGCATTGCGAGGCGCATGTCGCGCCGTTTTGCGCGCCACCGGCTGGCCGTCGCCAGCCTGGCGGTGCTGGCGGCGCTGGTGCTGGCGGCGGCCGGCGCGCCGCTGATCGAGGCGCTGCTGGATTTGGACGCGCAGACGACCAACCTGTTCCAGCGCTTCCAGCCGCCCAGCGCCGCCCATCCGATGGGCACCGACGAGGCCGGGCGCGATCTGCTGGCGCGGCTGCTGCGCGGCGGGCGGGTGTCGCTCGCCGTGGCCTTGGCGGCGGCGCTGACCTCGGCGGTCATCGGCACCGCCATCGGCCTGGTCGCGGGCTATTATGGCGGCTGGTTCGATGCCGCGCTGATGCGCCTTACCGACGGCGTGATCGCCTTGCCGCTGTTGCCGCTGCTGATCGTGCTGGCGGCGGTCGATCTGTCCAAACTCGGCCTGCCGGACGCCATTGTTCAGTCCGAGGATATCAGCCTGTACCGCATCGTGCTGATTATCTCGATGGTGGGCTGGACCACCGTCGCCCGGCTGGTGCGGGCCGAAACCCTGTCGCTGAAGCACCGCGAATTCGTGCGCGCGGCGGTGGCGCAAGGGGCCACCGGCGGGCGCATCATGCGGCTGCATATCCTGCCCAACGCGGTCTCGCCGATCATCGTCGCAACAACCCTTTCGGTCGGCAACATCATCCTTTTCGAATCGGTGCTGAGCTTCCTTGGCCTGGGTATTCAGCCGCCGACGCCAAGCTGGGGCAATATGCTCACCAACGCGCAGGATCTGGTCTGGCAGGCGCCGGAACTGGCGGTCTGGCCGGGCTTGGCGATCTTCGCCACCGTGATCGCGTTCAATTTCCTTGGCGACGGGCTACAGGATGCGCTCGATCCGCGCGCGGTGGATTAAGTATAAGCCGGACCGAACGCCTGGCGCCGGCGGGGCTGGCACGGGCTGAAATTACGCCACCGCCTCGACCGTGCCGGATGCGGCCGATTTTACGATCGCCTCGAACACGGCGATGCCATGGATCGCTTCGCCGGCCGGCACCGGGTAGGGCGCATTGCCGGCAATCGCCGCCGCGAAGGCTTCGAGTTCGGCTTTTTCCTTGTCGAAGGGGCCAAAATCGATGCTTTGCGCCTCGCCTTCGACCGGGCGGAATTCGAAATAACGTTCCTGGCGGATTTCGGCCGAACCCTTGGTCCCGAACACCTGAATACGTTGGGTGGGCACCGTCGCGCCCAGCGTGACCAGAGTGCCGGTCATGCCCGATTCGAAGGTGAACAGCATCGATGTGGTATCGTCGATATCCACCATCACCGCGCGTTGCCGGCTGATGCAGCGGACATCGGCGATTGGCCCGAACAGTCCGATCATCAGATCGACCATGTGGATGCCCATGGCCCCCATGCCGCCGGCCGGATTTTCGAGCCGGTTGCCGCGCCAGTTGCCGGCTTGCGCCTTCAGGCCGCCGCTGCCGGAAAAATTACCCTCGACATGCAGCAGCGTGCCGACCGATCCGCTGTCGATGCGGCTTTTCAGTTCGGCCTGCGACGGCATGAAGCGCCGGTTATGGCCAAGCGCCAGGACGATCCCGGCGGCGTCCGCCACGGCCACCGCTTGCGCGGCGCTGGCGCTGGTCAGGGTGAAGGGCTTTTCGACGAAAATATGCTTGCCGGCGGCGGCCGCCTTGTCGATCTGTTCGGCGTGCTGGGAATGGGGCGTCGCCAGCACGACGGCGTCGATATCCCGGTCGGCGAGCACCGCGTCATAATCGTCGCCTATTGGAAATCCCTGGCGTTCGGCATACTCCGATGCGCGCGATACGGTGCGCGTTACCCCGGCGGTAAAGACGATGGCGTCGCTTTTGCCCTGCACCGAGTCGACCAGAACCTGGCCCCAGCGCCCCATGCCGATAATTGCCGCTTTAATCACCTAAATTTCTCCTTGTTTTTTACGCTAATTCGGTGCCGCGCGGTCAGCCATATTGCACCGCGACCCGGCCAATTTGTTCGCGCGCGATGATCAGTTTCATGATCTGGGCGGTGCCGTCGCCGATCTCCAGGCCGATCACGTCGCGCAACCGTTGCTGATGCGGCAGGTCGCGCGAATAACCGGCATGGCCATGCGTCAGCAGGCATTGGTGGATGATATCGACCGCCGTCTTGGGGCCAAGCCATTTTACCATCGCCGCTTCGCTGGTATGCGGCTGGCCGGTATCGCGCCGCCATAGCGTCTCGTAGCACAATAGCCGTACCGATCTGTAGCGCGCCTCGGCTTCGGCCAAGGGAAAGCTCACGCCCTGATATTGCGCCAGCGGCCGGCCAAAGGATTCGCGTTCGGCGATATGCGGCCAGGTCTCGTCCAGCGAAGCGCGCGCCGGGGCCAGGCATTGCAGACCGATCAATGCGCGGCTGTAATCGAACCCGCCCATCACCTGGATGAACCCGCCGCCTTCTTCGCCCAGCAGCGCCGAACCCGGCACCCGCACTTGATCGAAGAACAACGAGCCGCGCCCGACCGCCGCCGATCCCAGATCGTCGAAGCGGGTGCGGGTCACGCCGCCCCCGTTCAGCGGCACGAAAAAGGCGCTGACGCCGCGCGCGCCCGCGTCCGCATTGCCGGTGCGCGCGAAGATGACCGAGACATCGGCCTGCTCGGCCAGCGAAATCGAGGTTTTCTCGCCGTTCAGGATAAAGCCGCCCTTGCCGTCGGGCGCGGCAACGAGTTGCAGATTGGCGGCGTCGGAGCCGCCGCGCGGTTCGGTCAGGCCAAGTGCTATCAAGGTTTCGCCGGAAATAATTTTCGGCAGCCATTCGCGGGCCAGTTCGGGCCGGGCATGATCGGCCAGAATCCGGCCGATCAGCGAGCCAAGCAACTGGATATAGGCGACGCTGAGATCGGCATAGGCGATTTCCTCGATGATGATCCCGGCGCTCACGCTGTCCAGACCGATGCCGCCGAATTCTTCGGGCATATCGGCGGCGATCAGGCCAAGCGCGCCCATTTCGCGCACCAGGTCGCGGTCGATGACGCCGCTTTCCTCGCGCGCCTTGTAGCCTGGGGCGAGTTTGTCGGCGGCGAAACGGCGCGCGGTGTCGCGGATCGCCTCCTGTTCTTCGCTGAATCCGAATTCCATGCACCTGTTCCCAAGACTGTTTGACGCCAGCGCGCTATCCTATGCCGGGCGAGCAGGGAAAGGCGACGACTTATGAGCGAGCGAAGCGATAAATTTGGCCTTGGCGACGATGAATTGCTGGCGCTGCCGACGGTTTATGCGCCTGACCTGTTCAAGGGCCAGGTGGCGCTGGTATCGGGTGGTGGCAGCGGGCTTGGCAAGGCGATCGCGGTGCTGTTCGCCCGGCTTGGCGCGAGTTTGGCGATCTGCGGGCGCGATGGTGCCAAGCTGGACCGGGCGGCGGCGCTGCTGCGCGGGCTGAATGCAGACGTGTCCTGCCATGCGATGACGATCCGCGATCCGGGTGCCGTGGCGGCGTTGATGGCGGCCGTGCATGAACAACATGGGCGGCTCGATATCCTGATCAACAATGCCGGCGGCCAGTTTCCGCAAGCCGCGATCGATTTTTCGGTGAAAGGCTGGAATGCGGTCGTGGACACCAATCTGAACGGCACCTGGTATATGATGCAACACGCTGCCCGGCGCTGGCGCGACGGCGCTAAAGCGGGCTGCATCGTCAATATCGTCGCCGATATCTGGCGCGGGATGCCGGGCATCGCCCATACCTGCGCCGCGCGGGCCGGGGTGATCTATCTGTCCAAGAGTGTCGCGGTGGAATGGGCGCCGCTCGATATCCGGGTCAATTGTGTGGCACCGGGCTGCGTCGAAACCGAAGCCTTCGCTTTGTATCCGCCCGAAGGCAGCGCCACATTCTATGAATCCAACCCGCAGCGCCGCGCCGGCGACGTGCAGGATATCGCCGAAGCCTGCGTCTATCTGGCCGCATCGTCGGGCAAGTTCGTCACCGGGGAAGTCCTCACCGTGGATGGCGGCCAGCAGCTCTGGGGCGATCCCTGGCCGGCCGGCCGGCCAGGCTATTTCAAACTTTAAGTTCCCAATGCAATGGGGCGGCGCCGGCGACCGGGGCCTTGAAGCTGTAGAGCCGGTCATCGAGCAGATTGCCAAGATAGGCTGTGCGCCGGTCCGGGCCGCCAAAGGCAATCGACGAGATCGAGCGCGCGCGCTGGGAAACCACCCTGCCCATATGCGCGCTGCTCATGTCACCGGCCTGAAAAGCGTCCTCGACCGCGGCCAGCGCATCGGCG
>Ga0066376_10003855_pt1 | contig 13238 bp, 6 predicted proteins | sample Knorr_S15_td_Bot_FD_77009 | JGI IMG/M metagenome (GOLD analysis project Ga0066376, IMG submission 77009) | Marine microbial communities from Southern Atlantic Ocean transect - Knorr_S15_td_Bottom_ad_5009_LV_A | ecosystem: Environmental > Aquatic > Marine > Oceanic | place: Southern Atlantic... | reverse complement strand
GGTGCACCGATGTACAACTATGCTCCTGACACCAACTTTGGTGCTGCGCATATCTACCATTACAATGAGAGTACTGGCTGGGAGCTTGACTCTTCACTATTACCGTGGGGTGACCCACCACAGAACGATGATGAATATTTAGGGATGAGTGTGGCACTGAGTGACACAGTTGCTGCGGTTGCTTCAAGTCGTTCAATTTTGTTATATGACATTACGGGGCCAACACCAACCGAAATGCAACATCTCAAAGATATACGTGGGAATTATCATCCAGGACACCGTGGAATAGATCTTGAAAATGATCGACTCATGTCAAATGTCGGATTTATTATGGATGGAGCTGATTTTGATAACGAAACCATTGGTTCCCGCATTTTTGAATACGATGGTTCGCAGTGGGTTGAAACAGCAGCTCTAGTACCATTTGATGTAGCATCAAGTGATTGGGCAGGATATATCGTTGAATTACAGGGCAATCGCGCACTCATGACTTCTCCTCGTGATAACGATTTAGGAGTCGAAACCGGCTCGGCATATATCTGGGAATATGACGGAGAGAATTGGCACTTCATCTCAAAATTATGGTCTGACCGAGCGGTAGGTGGAGATCAATTCGGGATTGGCGGAACACTTCATGGTTCAAATGCATATCTCACTGGCATTGTTGAAGAGGCTGAAGGGGACGGTGTAAAAGTCTTTTGGCCTCGAGGGATTTCATGGATTACGCCAGAGGGTGGTTCAATTTCGGATTCATCTAATTGGGATCCACTGATGCCAACAATCAGTGATTCAGTTTCGTTCTCGTTACGTTCGCAGACTTCAATCTCGGTTGATGACGATTTCCCATTCCAACAAATGTTCATAGGTCCTGGAAAATACGTATTTGATTTAGAAGGTATCGATCGCTCCCTTGGTGATGGTGGAGAGACGATCAATTTGCAAGGAGTGCCAGGACTTGAAGCAGAATTTAAATTACGCGGTGGCATTCTGACAGTAAACGGAGAAATACACATTGGTGAAGGCGACCTTCCTGGAAAAATTGCAATTGGCTCTAACAGTGAGGGGCAATTAGGGCAGTTACTAGTCAATGGTTTGTATTTGCAACATGATGCGGGCGAATTAATCGTTGAATTAAAGACGGAACGTCCTCCTCTTATCCAACTCAAAAATGTTTCACCTCAATTAGACGGCATCCTTGCGCTTCATTTTGCAAATGGATATGTACCAGCATACCGTGACATTATTCCGTTGTTGACATCCGAAGTCGTTGATGATAATGCAGGTCAATTCTCGATGGTAGTGATTAGAGATCCACTACCAGATGGTCTCTATATAAAACTAAATTATGAAGGAGGCGACCAAGGAGGTAGCGGGTCAATTTCAGCGGAAGTTGATTTACTTGAAAACTTGTTTGGGTATGGTGAACCAAATGGTGAGTCTGTCTCGGGTATTGCAACAGATTTGGTCATCGCTGAATTGGAAGGAAGCACCCGAACTGATGGTGTCAATGAAGATATTGCAGTAATTACTCAAGATACTTTGTATGTTTTCCTTAGCGATGGGCATGGAGGAACATCAACTCAAGCAATCTATTATCTTGCAAAAGACGGTTATAGTTCTCTTGCTGCAATCGATGCAGGCGATCTTGATGGGAATGGAACCATTGACCTTGTTGTTGTAAATTCTGATACGAACGAATTCATCCCAATCTTCAATGAGTCCAACGATATCTCATCATTTACAATCGGCAATCCAGTCAGTACCGGACCAAACCCTGTAGATGTTCTTGCAATGAATCTTGACACAGATGATGATGATGATGTTGTTGTTGCGTGTTCTGGTTACTCACTATCTGATGGGCAAATTGACTTCTTTGAAGCCGTTCCAGGTTTACTCGGTGGATTTAGCGGTGGAGGTTCATTGCTCTCACCAGGTAATCCAAAAGAAATTGACCCTGGAGATGTCAACAATGATAAAGATTTCCAAATTTACGTTTCATTTGGTTCAGGCAATAGTGTTGGCAAGGCTGAAGGCAATGCAACGATTCGAGGGTTTACGTGGGCATATACTGCAATGGTAAATGTCGCCATTGGTCCTTCCAAATTAGTCAGTGGTGACTTGAATGGCGATTTAATTGACGATGTGGTCGTTGCTTGTCCAGAATCAGATGTGATTTGTATCCTTAGAGGATTACCAGATGGTTCAATGGCTCAACCCTTACTGCTGGATGTTGGAGATGAACCGACGAGTCTAGTGCTTCTTGATTTCGATAATGATGGTGATAAAGATATTGCAGTCATCGCAACGAATATGAACTCGGGTCAGCGAGTTATCTTCATGTACCGGAACGACACATCAATCAATGGAGGCAACTTCATGTTTGCACTTGACGCAACATTCGATGAAGGATTCAATCCTATCCTCGTTGCAAAAGGTGACATCGATGGAGATCACCACGATGACCTAATCTCGATTACGCAAGCTACTTCATTCAGAGGTGCGACTGGAAATAACGTCTTTCTTCGGAACTCAGAAGTACAACTCGCGTGTCCTGCTGACTTTGATGGTAATGGTGATGTCAATGTGCTTGACCTCTTAACAGTCATTGCTGCTTGGGGTAACACTGGAGTAACTCCAGAGGATTTAGACGAAAATGGTGTCGTGAATGTGCTGGATTTACTTATATTGATTGCAGCATGGGGACCTTGTCCATAACAATACCACTCAACTGGAGTACACTCTGAATTAAAGGAGTGACTCTATGCATCTCACAAGGCGTACATTTGTCAAAGCGACTGCAACGATACCCTTTTTGCCATCGTTGAGTTTTGCAAGAATTTTAGGTTCTAACGAACGATTAAATGTTGCGTTTATTGGAACTGGTGGAATGGGGACATCTCATGCAAGTAATCTTGCAAAGCGAATTGAATCAGAAAATGTAAATATTACGCATGTTTGTGATGTTTATCGGAAACGTCTCATCGCTGCAGCCAAAATCACAGGCGGTGTACCGACGATGGAGTATCGAGAAATCCTCGATAGCAACGATGTCGATGCTGTTGTGATTGCGACGCCTGACCACTGGCATACAAAGATTGCAATTGAAGCGATGGAAAGTGGTAAGGATGTGTACTGTGAAAAGCCATTGTCACACACGATTGAACAGGCATTGGAATGTCGTGATGCAGTGCACCGAACAGGTCGAATACTGCAGGTTGGCCCGCAGGGGACAAGCAGTGGCACTACTTGGGCAGCACAAGATGCAATTAAGAATGACCGCATCGGCAAAATCTCTTGGTCACAAGCCTCATACTGTAGAAACAGTCGTGGAGGTCAATTTAATTGGCCAATTGATGGAGATGCAGGACCGCATCAGGCAAAAGACCGTGATGGGTATGTGTGGTGGGATAGGTGGTTGGGTCATGAATGGAAACTTGCTCCAAAAATCGATTGGAACGCTGATCATTTCTTCCGTTTCCGTAAATACCTTGTCTACAACGGAGGACTTGCTACTGATTTGTTGTATCACCGACTCGCTCCATTTTTAAGAGCAATTGAAGGATCTAACGGAGCATACCCATCACGTGTTGTTGCATCGGGCGGAATCTACCTAGAAAAAGACGAGCGTGACATACCAGATACCTTCCTAATGGTTGCTGATTACCCAAATGAGCACTCAATCGTTCTTGCAAGTGTAATGACCAACGATGTGGGACTCCCAACAATAATTCGTGGTCAACACGGCACTATGTTTTTGGACGATGGCCCCAAACTTGTTGGCCAAGGCACTTGGGCAGAAGAATTCAAAGCGAAAAATGGTGGGGTGATGGAAGCCATTTTAGAGCGACCTCCACGACGTGATCATATGGGAAATTTCTTTGATGCAATTCGCAATGGCGACGAACTCGCCTGCAATGTTAATCTTGGTTGCGCGACAATGGTTGGAATCAAGATGGCGGTCGATGCGTTACAACAAGATAAGGTTCTTCGCTGGAATGAACAAAATGAAAAAGTTGTTGCGTCAACGGAATCACCGCGTCAAATTCTTGCAGGCATACCTCTTCCTTTGTTTATGTGTTGATATGAAATTTCTCATTTTTATAGTGTGTTTCAGTTCGGTTTTTGGATGTCAAACTAACATTCAGAAACGCCCCAATATCATTTTCTTCCTGGTCGATGACCACGCACTCAAAGCGGTGAGTAGTTACGAGGGGTCACTCATTGAAACTCCAAACCTAGACCGAATTGCAAATCATGGCATGCGTTTCGACGCTGCATGTGTTACGAATGCAATATGTGCGCCGAGTCGAACAGTGATTCTCACGGGAACGCATAGCCACATCAACGGAGTTATCGATAACGGTTCACGATTCGATTCTTCGCAGCCGACATTTCCGCTGCTGTTGCAAGAGTCGGGGTATCAAACCGCGCTGATAGGAAAGTGGCACCTTAAATCAAATCCGGTTGGATTTGACTATTGGGAAATTTTGCGAGGACAGGGTCAATATTATTCTCCAGAGTTTATGAAAAGCGAGAAGGGTAGTGAGCCAGTCACAAACGTTTTAGATGGGTATTGCACTGACATCACAACAGATTTGACGATTGATTGGTTGAATGAGAAACGTAGTACAGAAGAACCATTTTTACTTCTTTGCCATCACAAGGCACCACACCGAACATGGATGCCTGGACCAAATCAGTTGCCGCTATTTAACGATACAGAATTCCCAGAACCTGAAACATTATTTGATGATTTTGAAGGAAGGGCAAGTCCCGCAACAACGCAAGAAATGACAATCAGTAACCACATGTATCTGTGGCATGACCTTATGGTTCCTCCTGAAGTAGGTGCGACTTTAGAAGGTCCAGACAAGTGGGCACAGGGAAATATTGATCGCATGAATGCTTCACAACTCACTGCTTGGAATGAAACATTTGACGCCGACAATGAAGCGTTCAAAGAAAGTAATTTGAAGGGCGACGATTTAACACGTTGGAAGTATCAGCGATACATGAAGAATTATCTTCGATGCATAAAGGGTATTGATGACAATGTTGGTCGGATTCTTGATTACTTAGAAGAAAACAATTTGGAGGACAACACAATTGTTATTTATATGTCTGATCAAGGGTTTTTCTTAGGTGAACATGGTTGGTATGACAAGCGATTTATGTATGAACCATGTTTGAGAATTCCTTTACTCATTTCATGGCCGAATGTGACGAGTGAAGGTTCTTCAACATCCGCCCTCGTACAAAATCTCGATCTCGCACCTACCATCCTTGAAATTGCTGGTATCGAGATTCCAGCTCGGATGCAAGGCGAAAGTATTGTCCCAATTCTAAAAGGGGACACTCCAGAGTGGCGAGATTCAATGTATTACCATTACTACGAATATCCGGGAGCACATTCAGTACAAAAACATGAAGGCGTTAGAACCAACCGATACAAACTCATTTGGTATTATGAAATTGATGAATGGGAAATGTTCGATTTCAAGAACGACCCAAATGAAGTGCATAATCTGTATGACAAACCAGCGTATTCTGGAATCCAAACCAAATTGAACGAGCAACTTGAAGCATTAAAAGTGCAATATAAAGTCCAATGATTAAACGAATATTAATGTTTTGCATATGTGTTTTACAACTTGGTTGTTCGTTTTCAAAAACAACTCAGAATCATCCCTACCCAAACATCGTCATTGTCTTTATAGATGATATGGGGTGGGCTGACGTGGGGTTCAACGGAGGCACACATGTAACAACACCGCGACTTGACCAAATGGCAAAAGAAGGGATGGTACTGACAGACTTTTACGTTGCTCAACCAGTTTGTTCAGCATCACGATCAGCATTGTTGACAGGGTGTTATCCAAACCGAATTGGTATTAGTGGAGCATTGGGTCCTCATGCAACCCATGGAATCAATCAAGATGAAGTAACAATCGCTGAGATTTGTAAACAGCAAGGGTATGCAACCGCAATTTTTGGCAAGTGGCACATTGGTCATCTTGATCCCTTTTTGCCAACGAATCATGGCTTTGATACCTTTGTCGGTATTCCTTATTCAAATGACATGTGGCCGATGCATCCAGAAGCGCCAAAGAGGACATATCCACCACTCCCGTACTTCAATGATGACAAAATTGTATATTCACAACCAGATCAAACACAATTTACAAAGGACTTTACAAATCTGACCATCGAATTTATCAAAGAACATCAAGACGAACCGTTCTTTGTGTATCTGCCGCATCCAATGGTGCATGTGCCATTGCATGTTTCAAAAGAGTGGGATGGAGCAACAGGCATGGGAATTTATGCAGATGTTGTTGCGGAAATAGATGATGGTGTTGGTCGTATTATTGATACAGTGAATGAACTTCGCATTGAAGACCATACGTTGATTATCTTTACATCAGATAATGGACCGTGGCTTAGTTATGGAGACCATGCTGGGCAAACAGGTATATATAGAGAAGGAAAAGGGACAACGTTTGAGGGCGGTGTCCGCGTGCCATTTGTTGCGTGGTGGCCAGGGACAATTCCTGCTGGTACAACGAGTAGTGAACCGCTCATGACAATTGATATTTTGCCAACAGTTGCAGCGTGGATTGATGCTCCGTTGCCCGAGCACACTATTGACGGGAAAAGTGCAGTTGCTATTTTCGAAGGTAAAGAAGGCGCTACATCACCGCAAGAAGCATATTATTTTTACTACAGACAAAATCACTTAGAAGCAATTCGCTGGGGTAAATGGAAATTGCATTTTCCACATAGTTATAGAAGTATGCTTGATAACCCAGTCGGTTCTGGGGGAGTTCCCGGAAAATATGACTGGTCAGTGAAAACAGGTCTAGAACTATATAACTTAGAAACTGATCCAAGTGAAACAACTAATGTCATCGAGAATCATCCAAATGTGATGAAAACAATGCATCGTTTGGCTGATGACATACGAATCGATTTAGGTGATGCATCCACTGAAGTCGAGGGTGCAAATAACCGTGAAGCGGGAAAAGTTGAACCTATATCGTCTTAAATGTTCTCTTGCTAGTTGACTATAAATTGAGTTTCTGTTCAAGTGGGAGACGTATGATTACAGAACAACAATCAAAGATACCATTTACTATCGTTTCAGACCCTGCTGAAGCGTCTACATGTGTTGCTACCGAGATAGCAAGTCTCATCAAGGCGCGTGCAGCCGAAGGAAAAAACTGTGTTTTGGGGCTTGCAACGGGCTCTACACCTATCGGTGTGTACGATGAACTCATTCGAATGCATGGGGAAGAAGGTTTGTCATTTGCGAATGTCGTGACATTCAATCTTGATGAATATTACCCGATGCATCCGGAATCTTTACAAAGTTATCGCAGGTTTATGCAAGAGCATCTTTTTGATCATGTTGATATCGACCCAGCAAACGCACACGTTCCAGATGGCATGATTGCTGAGGAAAACATCGAATCTTGGTGTGAACACTGGGAACAAGAAATAGAAAAGGCAGGCGGTATTGATTTACAACTGCTTGGCATCGGCAGGACAGGGCACGTTGGTTTTAATGAACCCGGCTCTTCAAGAGAAAGTCGAACTCGTCTTATTACACTTGACAGAGTAACGCGTTGTGATGCAGCGAGTGATTTCTTTGGGGAGTCGCAAGTTCCTCGTCGCGCAATCACGATGGGTGTTGGTACTATTTTAACTGCTCACGCAGTTCGTCTCATCGCTTTTGGAGAAAAGAAAGCGCATGTTGTTCAGCGTGCTATAGAAGGGGAGATTGACAATGCAATTGCAGCAAGTTTCTTGCAAGAACATCCCGATGCGAAGTTTATTCTCGATGAAGCTGCATCAGCACAACTTGCTCAATGTAAATGCCCATGGATTTTAGAAAAAATCGAGTGGAACGAATCGTCAATTCGCAAAGCAGTCGTGTGGCTTGCGCAAAATCAAGAAAAAGCAATTCTGAAATTAACAGATGAAGATTACAACGAGCATCATTTGCAAGAACTTCTAGCATCACACGGTCCTGCGTACAACATCAACCTATCAGTTTTTAGAGCAATTCACAGAACGATTACAGGTTGGCCAGCTGGAAAGCCAAATCATGAAGTGCGACCGGGAGATGCGCCACGATCAGCAAACGAATTCTTCCCAAAACGCATATTAATTTTCTCCCCACATCCAGATGATGATGTCATTTCAATGGGTGGAACATTCATGCGTCTCGTTGATCAAGGGCATGAAGTCCATGTGGCGTATCAGGTTTCTGGGTCAATAGCAGTGTTCGATGAAGATGCGCTCGATAGAGCATCATTCCTTCGAGATGTTATTAAACATTTTGATATAAATGCTGAAGGAATACTCGACCTAGATTCCGAAATTGAATCTTCATTGAAACACAAACAGCCAGGCCAAGTTGATTCAGATGCTGTGCTTTCCATCAAATCACTCATTCGTCGTTGCGAAGCGCGAAGTGCAGCTAGAGTGTGTGGATTAGAAGCAGAGCACTGCCATTTCTTGGACTTACCTTTTTACGAAACAGGTCGAGTACGTAAGAAGCCACTATCCAAAGAAGATGTTGACATTTGTGCATCGCTTCTTCAAGACATACAACCTCATCTGGTCTACGCTGCGGGAGATCTTTCTGACCCGCACGGAACTCACCGCACATGTCTTTCTGCGGTGAAGAAAGCAATCGAGCAAGTCGAACATGAACCTTGGGCGGAGGGCATGGAAACATGGTTGTATCGAGGCGCTTGGCAAGAATGGGAGCCTGAGCGAATTGAAATGGCTGTACCGCTGAGCCCAGATGAACTCAAACGAAAAATTAGTGCGATTCATAGACATGAATCGCAAAAAGACAAGGCGTTATTTCCAGGTGATGATGCCAGAGAGTTTTGGCAACGAGCGGAAGATCGAAACCGAGCAACAGCGAAGTTATATGATGAACTTGGTTTTGCAGAGTACGAAGCAATTGAAGCATTCGTTCGATTATCATCTGTTGAGACAAAGTCGATGAGCGAATATCAATTGACAGACACGGCTTTAAGGTAAAGAACTATCGCGATGATGTTATCCTCACTTTTTCTAGCATCAGGGTTGGGGTGTAAACTATTTGGTAAGTATGAAGTGACAAATCTGGTGTGTGCGTGAGAGGGAATGCGACGCTTCATGCATCAATTCAGTAAGTTCATTCCATTTTTCATTCTTCTTGTGAGTTCTTCTAGTTTTGCACAGATGGGTGACAACGAAGGCGAACCACAATCGGAATTACCTGATCACATGTTGTATATGGACTCGCCGGTGTTATCACCGTCAGAAGCGTTGGAAGCATTTGTAGTGCAAGATGGTTTTCATGTGGTTCTTGTTGCATCCGAGCCCATGATTGAAGATCCAGTGGCCGCTGTGTTTGCTCCCGATGGTTCACTATGGGTGGTTGAGATGCAATCATTCATGCCCGATGTCGATGGGAATAATGAGTTGCAACCAATCAGCCGAATTGTGCACCTGATTGATACCAACCGCGATTTAATCATGGATGAATTCGTTGTCTTTATGGAAGGGTTAGTGTTGCCGCGAGGAATCGCAATTTCCCACGATGGAATTTTGCTCATTGCTCCTCCAAATTTGTTGTACTGCAGGGATCTTGATGGTGATGGAAAATGCGATGACGTCAAAACGTTAACGGGTGGTTTTGGTGGACTTGATTCTATTGAACATGCTGGCAATGGTTTAATCTTCGGTTTGGACAACACCTTTCACAATTCACAACATGGGTACAGTTTTCAGTTTGATGGTGAAACGTTAAAGTCAATTCCTGTTCCAGCGCATGGACAGTGGGGTACAACCCAAGACGATTATGGCAGACAATACTACACGCCAAATTCGTATCCTGTGATTATCGATGATTTACCCAAAGAGTATGCTCATCAACGCGGACAAGCAAGAAACATTGATGGTTTATACCGTGGGATTGCAACAGATAAACGCGTTTGGCCCGCGCATCCAACTCCAGGAATTAATAGGGGGTACCAAAAAGGTCTGCTGAATGACGAATTTAAAATGACGAAATACGATGCGGCTTGTGGACCAGTTATCTATCGCGACACACTCTATGGCGAAGAATTTGAGGGTGATGTTTTCGTATGTGAAACAGTCGGAAACTTGGTATCTCGATTTAACATTGAAGATAATGGTGTCGGTTCAATTCGAGCGGTTCCTGCGTACAACAAAGAAGAATTCCTTGCTTCAACTGATGAACGATTTCGACCAGTCAATCTCATTAATGGTCCAGATGGCGCGTTGTATATCGTTGATATGTACCGCGGGATTACACAACACCGAATGTTTGTCACTTCATTCTTGCGAAAACAAATTAAGGCACGCGGTTTAGAAAGCCCACTTGGATTAGGTCGCATTTGGAGAGTGGTTCCAGATAGGACTTTGCTTAACGCGACCCCCGATTTAACTGCAATGACTTCGGAAGAACTAGTAAGTGAACTTACAGATGGAAACGGCACTATTCGTGATATGGCTCAGCGGTTACTCACCGAATCTTCTGATGAATCCGTTGTTTCTTTACTTGAAGATATTGCAAAGAACGCAAAACTCGACCGAGATCGAATCAAAGCATTGTGGACATTGCAGGGGATGGAGTTCTTGAAGAAAGAACTTGTCATTGCATCCCTCAATGACGTGCATCCTATTGTACGAACAAATGCAATTCGTTTATCAGAATCTTGGATTGATGACAACGAGGTCTTTCACAAGGTGAAGTCACTTTCAGGGGATGAAAATTTTTATGTACATCGTCAAGTTGCATTGTCAATTGGCAGGCGGCAAGGTCCGCAAGCAATTTTCTTTTTACTTGACGAACTTGGGCAAAAAGAAAACCCAAAATATCGTTCGGCTGCAATTGCTTCGTTGATGGGTAGAGAGCACGAAGCACTGGACTTAATTTCACTCAATGCAACTCTCAAAAACGACTCTCCACTGAATAGAAATACACTTGTAGCACTTGTCAATCAAATGCTCAGCGAGAAAAGGGCTAGAACCAATTTATTGCTCCTTGAATTTGCAACAAAACAAGCAAAACAACATGCATGGCAATCAAAAGTCGTAGTTGATACCATTCTGGCGAAACAAAAGAATGTTCAATTGAGATTATCTAGAAAGCCATCGAGATATCAGGGGTTGTTCACTTCAAGCAGTACAGATTTATACGATTCTGCACTTACGTTGAATACTTTACTCTGGTGGAACGGTCGAGAGGATGTGAAAGAATTTATTCCGAAACGAGTAGATAAAAGTATTGCGAATCTCATAGCCCGTGGTAAAAAAGTCTACAACATCTGCAAAACTTGTCACCAAGTCAACGGTTTTGGGTTGCCCCCGATGTATCCACCACTTGTCGATTCACCATTTGTGCTTGATGATAAGAATCGACTGATTAAAATCATGTTGCATGGACTTTCTGGTCCATTGACTAGAGATGGGCGAATGTATGATGAAAGTATGCCTCCATCACCTCTGCAAAACGATTATGACATTGCTGCTGTGACGACGTATATTCGTCAAGCGTGGGGCAATGATGCATCAGCAATTACTCCAACCGAAATAAAGTCGGTGCGAGAGAAATACATTGGTCGACGCGAAACGTGGACAGTTGAAGAATTAAATAATTAGTGTAGCCAACCACACTCAACAAACATGTCAACTTGTTTGCCATGTTCATCGTGATAATCTGGCACCATGATTTCAATATCTTTAAAACGAACTTCAACTTCTTGTCTTTTGTGTAATTGAAACGCGAAGTTGTTGAGGAATTCGCTCTCAGTGAGTTTTTTAGGGCGATTTGGATTGAAAGTATCGCAATCAACAACAAGTTTGTTGTTCAGCCACACCATGACTCCGCTGCCGCAGGTATACACCATCATCTCGTTCCACTTGTCGTACATGCTGAATTGTTCTGTTGGTTTACAGAGCCATCCGCGACCCCCTGATTCGTATAAGCCACCACAATCTGGCAGTCGATCTACTTCTACTTGAATGCCACGTATACCTGTGTTGTCATTTGGAATTTGTTGTGAACGGAAAAAGAAACCGCTGTTTCCTTTGTCGATTTTATATTTCAGTTTAATAGCGAAGTTGTCGTATGGTTGTGTAAACCACATCAAACCGGTTACTTCATCGTCTTTGGATTGCCGACCAACAATGGCCCCATCTTCGACGGTCCATGTACCGCCACCGACAGGTTTCAATCCTTGGAGTGTTTTGCCATCAAAGATTGTTTTTGTTGTTAGTAGCCTAGTCCACTCTGTTGCATATTCTGTAATGGTTGCATTTCTCCACATCACTTTGCTATCACCCGAGTGCACTTGAAAACCGATTTGCCCAGACAAATCCATGAAGTCAAGAAAGTTTGTTGTGACTTTTCCATTGACTTTTGCCTTAATCCGTGGACCGATGCACCAGATTTCGTATGTGTTCCATTCGTCAAGTTTAAAAGCATCACGGACATCCTCTCGTGGAGGTTGAAGCCATGCGCGTCTCCCTTCGTCGTAGAGACCACCAGACCATGCCCGTTTTGATGGGTCTGCCTCAATCTGATAGCCAACGAGTCTATTGTCTACATCATGTGAACGAACTTGAATACCAGAGTTCCCGCGAACAATTTTCAATTCCACCTTGAGGTAAAAATCTTCATAGACTCTCTTACTTGTGAGAAATGAATTTCTCCGTTCTTTCCCTTCACCGGTCAGGACACCATCCTTGACGGTAAAGTCGATATGTGGTCCAACGATATACCAACCCTCGAGGGAATCATCGGGAAACAAGTTGTCTTCTGCCATGGCAGGGGCTATGAAGAGCCCTAGCGTACAGAATAGAAAAATCTTCATCTCTAGAGTGTACCAATCCTCAAACTCAAAGACCATGCTACATGACTTGTTGTATAGTGTATTTTGAATTCAAAACTGTATTGAGTAAATAAACAGACATGAAAAGGGAACAACTATGAAACAACTACTGACCACAACACTCGCTGCAACTCTTGTCATCGGACTTGCTGGATGTAACTCATCCTCTAAGACAGATGGTGATACTCCTGAAAATTCAAGAGCAGCTGAAAACGCAATTGAACGTATTGGTAATGATGCTGTAACTGTAGGCGAAGGCACGTTAGATGCGGTGGGCGCAGGAATCGATGCCGTTGGTAATGTTGGAGCAGCCGGAAT
>Ga0066376_10003852_pt1 | contig 13244 bp, 13 predicted proteins | sample Knorr_S15_td_Bot_FD_77009 | JGI IMG/M metagenome (GOLD analysis project Ga0066376, IMG submission 77009) | Marine microbial communities from Southern Atlantic Ocean transect - Knorr_S15_td_Bottom_ad_5009_LV_A | ecosystem: Environmental > Aquatic > Marine > Oceanic | place: Southern Atlantic... | reverse complement strand
GTAAATTGATTAATTATTTCTTTAAGATATCCTGAATTAAATCCTATATCTAAACTTGGTCCATTATATTTTATATTTATTTCTTCAATACCGCTTCCCCCTTCTTGTAAATTATTTGCTGATATTGTTATTTTATTTTTATTTAAATTTAATTTTATTGCTTTTGATTTTTCTGATGAAATTGTTGATATTCTGTTAATAGATTCTAAAAATTTTTTTTTATCTATAGAAAAACTGTTGTTTGTATTTTTAGGTATTACTTTTTCGTAATCAGGAAATTTACCGTCAATTAATTTTGAAACTATTATTGTTTCATTAAAAGAAAATCTTATTTTTCTGTCTGATAAATCAATTTTTATGTTTTCTTTCAAATCATCTATTAATTTTCTTAATTCAAAAATTAACTTTTTAGGTACTATTACACCGAAATTATTTTTAATAACTGGAGGAGGCATATTTATTTGATACTGAGCAAGTCTATGACCATCGGTTGCAACACATCTTAAATAATTTTTGTTGTTCACAGTAGCCGTGTGTATATAAAGACCATTTAAATAATATCTTGTTTCTTCATTTGAAGAAGCAAAATATGTTTTATCAATTATCTCTCTTAATATATCTGATTTTAAATCAAAACTTATTTTAAAAGTTTCATCTGATAAAATAGGAAATTCATTCTTAGATAAACATGAAAAAACAAACTTTGATTTTGATGACGTTAAATGTAATTTCTTACTATTTTGATCATAACTTAAATCAATAGGGTTATCATCTGGTAGCTCTTTGATAACATTATATAAAGTATGTGCAGGAACGCTTGTTGAACCCTCGACTTCGATATTATTAATTTTTATTTTATCAAAAATTGTTATATCCATGTCAGTTGCAGAAATGTTTAATCGTCCTTGTTTGGCTTCAAGTAAAACATTAGCCAAAATAGGAATTGTTGCTTTACTTTCAACAATATTTTGAACGAATGAAAGTGATTTTACAAAATTAGATTTCGACAGTTGTAATTTCATTAATTTACAAAATAAATTTATTATAGCAGTTTTTTAAATAAATAAAAAATCTTAACTTTGTAAATTACGAGTTAATATTTCTATATCCTCTGAAAGGCTTGAATCATTTTTTACTAATTCTTTTATTTTTTTTATAGCATGAATTACTGTTGTGTGATCTCTACCACCAAACTTTCTACCAATTTCAGGAAGAGATCTTGTTGTTAAGTTTTTAGCTAAAAACATAGCTACTTGTCTTGGCCTCGCCACTGTTCTTGATCTTCTTGCTGAATGCATATCTGACATTTTAACATTGAAATGTTCAGCAACCTTTTTTTGTATTTGATCAATAGTTGCCCTTCTATCACTTGCTCTTAATAAATCTTGAAGCAAATCTTCTGCAACTTCTAGATCGACTGATCTACCAACTAAAGTAACATGCGCAGCTAATCTTGTTAAAGCACCTTCAAGTTCACGGATGCTTGTGGTTATTTTATGAGCTAAAAACTCCATTACATCTTTAGGTAAACCGATATTATATTTTTCAATTTTTGCCTCAATTATACTTAATCTTAATTCATAAGTAGTTGGATGAATATCAGCTACTAATCCCGAACCAAGCCTTGATCTTAATCTTTCTTCTAATCCTTCAAGATCAGAAGGTGATTTATCAGCAGAAATTACCATTTGTCTGTTTTGATCTGCCAGTGCATTAAATGTATGAAAAAATTCCTCTTGTGTAGATTCTTTACCAATAATAAACTGAACATCATCAATCATCAATAAATTAACAGACCTAAACTGATCTTTAAAAGCAACTGTATTTTTTAATCTAAGAGCTTTTACAAATTTGTACATAAATTTTTCTGCTGATAAATACATAATCTTTAGCTTTGGATTTAATTTTCTTTTTTGCCAAGCAATTGCATGCATTAAATGTGTTTTACCTAATCCAACGCCACCGTATAAAAATAAAGGATTAAAAGGAACATCGTTAGAATCTGCAACTCTTCTACAAGCTGAAAAAGCAAGTTCATTAGATTTTCCCACTACAAAATCTTTAAATGTAAATCTTGGATCTAAATTATTGTCAAATTCATCTTTTTCTTTATTTGATATAGTATTTTCAAAACTTTTATAATTTTTATTTTTTTTATCAGCTTCTTTATCTCTATATACAAGTATAGATATATCTTTTACTGATTTACTTTTTTCTCTCCACATTGATAATATTTTTTTTCCATAATGAGAAAGTATCCAATCACACATAAACTTGGTCGGTGCATAAAATATTATTATATTTTTCTCAATTTTATTAAATATTAATAATTTAAGCCAATTAGAATATTCCGCTTCTCCAAATATATCTTTTAACTGGATTTTGATACTGGACCATATAATTTCATCTGAATTTATATTTTTTTTCAATTCTTCCATATCTGACAAAATAATATGTGCCCTTACTACTTAGACATGCATATAATTCATGTGCACATTAAAAATTATAAAAAAATATCCCCCGACACGTTTTATCGTATTATTCAACTTCAAATAAGTATATTTGAATTGAATAAATCTACCTAAATCTAATTTTAAAATATGGAAATATAAATATTGATGTTGCAAAAATACAACACAGATAAAATAGCATCAAATTGCTTTTATTTTGCTATTTAGTGAAGAAATTTTTCTTGAAATCTTTTTTTTTTTTAATATTCCTCTATTTCCAGCAATTGTTAGTTGTTTTTCACAGATTTTGAAAAGTTCTTGAGATTTTGTTTTATTTTTTTTAGCTATATGTTCCAAGAGCTCCTTTATATTTGCTTTATATTTCAAAGAAACTATTTTATTTCTCGCTTTTCTAGTTTTTTCTTGTCTAACTCTTTTTTTAGCTGATTTTGTTATAGGCATAAAATTAATAAAAATAAATATCTTAACCGTTATAAACAAAATTATGAAATAATCCAATAATTTTTGTATTTTTTATATATTACAAATTCTAGTAAGCCTAGTATAGAAATATTTTAAAATTATAATTTTAATTAAAATAATTAAAAAATGAAAAAAGAAAATGTAAATAAAATCTTTCAAAGTATTGCAGACAAATATGATTTCATGAATGATCTTATGAGTTTTGGATTACACAGAAAATGGAAAAGAAAGTTTATTGATCTTATAGATTTAAATTTAAAAAATAAGAATATTATTTTAGATTTGGGATGTGGTACTGGAGATATTATTTCTCAAATTAATAATAAATCTGAACTAAATTCTAATTCTTTAGTTTATTTAGTAGATCCAAATATAAAAATGATGCAACAAGGGATAAAAAAAATTAAAAAAAAAAATGTTCTATGGGTAGCTTCGTATGGTGAAAAGCTTCCTTTTAAAGATAATAAATTTGATTTAGTAACAATGTCATTTAGTTTAAGAAATGTTGAAAATATCAAAATAACTTTAAATGAAATTAATAGAATTTTAAAAAAAAATGGACAATTTCTTTGTCTAGAATTTGGCAAAGTTAAAAATTTAACAATTAATTCAATTTATAAAATATATTCTGATAATTTTATACCTGAACTGGGAAAAAATATTACAGGTAATAAAGAGGCTTATAAATATCTAGTTGAAAGTATAAAAAGATTTCCTTCACAAGAAGAAATTTGTAAAATTTTAAAGTTGAGAAAATTTTATAATATTGATTATTATAACCTTAACTTTGGAATCGCAGTCATATACTCCTGTAGAAAAAAATAAAAATTCATAATTATTTAATTTTGTTAATTTATCGTTATAATTTACATATTTATTTAGTAAATTAAAGAATTGAAAAAAATATTATTTATAATAAGCGGAAGTATTTCCGCGTATAAGTCATTGGATTTACTTAAAGATCTTATAAAAGATAAATTTGATATAAATGTAATTTTAACAAAATCAGGACAAAAATTTCTTACACCATTATCTCTTTCTTCGTTAATAAATAAAGAAATTCATACTGATATTTTTTCTAAAAAAGAATCTACAGATCATATGAAACATATTAATTTAACAAGAAATTCAGATTTAATAGTTGTATGTCCAGCTAGCGCAAATATTATTGCAAAATTATCAAATGGTTACGCAGATGATTTGGCCTCAACAACATTAGCTGCTTCTAATAAAAAAATTTTTATTATTCCTGCTATGAATAAAAAGATGTGGGAAAATCCAGCAAACAAAAAAAATATAAAAGATTTAAAGCTCAGAGGAATAAAAATTATTGGCCCAATTAAAGGAAGTTTAGCATGCGGTGAAATTGGTTTTGGAAGAATGGAAGATATTAAAATAATTAAAAAAGAAATTAAAAATTTTTTTATTTTAAAAAAAAATATAAAAGGAAAAAAAATATTAATAACAGCTGGACCAACAATAGAGGCAATAGATCCCGTAAGATATTTATCTAATTTTTCTTCCGGAAAACAAGGATATGAAATTGCAAATTGTGCTTATACATATGGAGCTGAAACAATTCTTATAACTGGTCCAACAAATATTGAAGCTCCTGAAGTGAATAAAATAATTAAAGTTGAATCAGCAGAACAAATGTTTAATGAAAGTATGAATATATGCAAAAAATATGGTTCAATTGATATAGCTTTTTTAACTGCCGCTGTATCTGATTGGAAAATAAATAAAACTGAAAAAAAATATAAAAAAAATGAAAATATTTTTAAACAAATAAAATTTACAGAAAACAAAGATATTTTACATATGATTTCTAATTTAAGAAAAAGTAGACCAAAAATAGTTTGTGGTTTTGCAACTGAAACAAGTTCTTTAATAAATAATGCTAGAAAAAAACTTATAAATAAAAATTGTGATTTTATTTTTGCTAATAAGATATCAAAAAAATTTAATCCTATGGGTAATGATTTCAATGAAATATCAGTAATTGGAAAAAATAATCAAAAAAAATGGAGAAAAATGACAAAGAAAAAAATAGCTGAAAAAATTATTCAAGAAGTTTCTTTATATTTAAATTAATTTTTACAAAATGAAATGATAAATATAGAAATTCAAAGATTGTCACATGGAAAAGACATTCCTCTACCAAATTATAGCTCTGAAAATTGTTCAGGATTAGATTTATATGCTGCAATAAAAAATAAAATAAAAATTAAAAATGGTGAAATTGTAATAATTCCAACAGGTATAAAAATTGGATTAAAAAAAAATTTAGAAGCTCAAGTAAGACCTAGATCTGGTTTGGCAGCAAACTTTGGCATAACAGTTCTTAACACTCCCGGCACAATTGATGCTGATTATAGAGGAGAAATAAAAATAATCTTAATTAATCATGGAAAAAAAATATTTATAATTGAAAGAGGAATGAGAGTAGCACAATTAATAATTTCTAAAATAGAAAAAATAAAATGGAGTGAAAAGAAAAAAATAAATCACAAAACTAAAAGAAAAGAATTGGGTTTAGGATCAACAGGTTTATAAAAAAAATAAAATAAAAGATATGATTATTAATAAAAAATTTCTACATGCAATTGAGGCTGTACTTGATATATCTATTCATTCTTCTCATACTCCAGCAAGTGCTAAAGAAATAACAAAAAGGCAGGGCATACCTTCACGGTACTTAGAAAAAATTTTACAAGAATTAGTTCGCCAAAAAATTTTAAAGGGTACAAGGGGGCCAAATGGAGGTTATGCTCTTGGTAGAGAAAAAAGAAATATATTTCTTATTGATATTTATAATGCAGTTTTAATAATCGAAAGAAATAAAAAAGAAGAAGTTGATACACAAATAAGATCTAAAATTATAAATCCTTTTATAAAAAATATTACAAACGAAATTATAAATTCTTTTAAATTAACTAGTATTCGTGATTTGTATAAAAAGATTGATGAAACTAAAATTAATATTAATAAAAAAAAAATAGATTTTACAATTTAAGTAATGAAAAAATTTAAAACTATAAGAAACAAAATTTACAATAGTATTCTAGAGACAATTGGAAATACTCCTTTAGTAAAAATTCCTAGAATATCAAAAAAATATAATTGTTGTGGAGAACTTATATGTAAACTTGAATTTTTTAATCCATTGTCTTCTGTAAAAGACAGGATTGGTTTAGCAATGATTGAAAAAGGAGAAAAAATGGGATTAGTAAACAAAACAACTTTAATTGTTGAACCTACTTCAGGAAATACAGGTATAAGTTTAGCATTTGTTTGCGCTGCAAAAGGATACAAACTTATTTTAACAATGCCAGAATCAATGTCTGTTGAAAGAAGAAAAATGCTAATCCTTCTTGGTGCAAAACTTGTATTAACACCTGCAGAAAAAGGTATGAAAGGAGCCATAAGAAAAGCATTAGAAATTAAAAAAAAAAAAAGAAACTAATTTATGCCCCAAAAATTTGAAAATTTTGCAAATCCTGAAATACATGAAAAAACAACAGCTATAGAAATTTTAAATGACACAAATAACAATTTGGATGCAGTAGTAATGGGTGTTGGAACAGGTGGTACTCTATCAGGTGTAAGTAAAATATTGAAAAAAAAGAATAAAAAAATAAAAATTATTGCAGTAGAGCCAGAAGATAGTCCTGTTATTTCTGGAGGTTCTGCTGGACCTCATAAAATTCAAGGTATTGGCGCTGGATTTATACCTAAGATACTTGATAAAAAATCAATAGATGAAATAATACAAATTGCCAACGAAACTGCTTTTTCTACAGCAAAAATGGCTGCAAAAACAGAAGGCCTGCCAATTGGTATTTCTTCAGGAGCAGCACTTGCTGCCGGGATTGAAGTTGCTCAGAGAAAGGAAATGAAAAATAAAAAAATAATTGTAGTTATTCCTTCATTTGCAGAACGTTATTTGTCAACTTCATTATTTAGTTAATTTATATGTTAAAAACATTAAGTGAAAAAGATATTCAAAGATACGCTCATCAGATTATTCTAAAAAATATAGGTATTGATGGACAAAAAAAATTATTGATATCTAAAGTTTTTATTTTAGGCATGGGAGGTTTAGGTTCTCCTGTTTCCATGTACCTAACCTCTGCAGGCATAGGTACTCTTGGTATTGCAGATTTTGATAATGTTGAGATTTCAAATCTGCAAAGACAAGTGCTTTTTGACCAAAAAAGTATTAATAAATCTAAAGTAGAAATCGCAAAAAAAAAATTATTATTAATGAACCCAAAATTAAAAATTAATATTTACAAAAAGAAAATAACAAAAATAAATATAGATAAAATTATAAAAAATTATGACGTGATTGTTGATGGATCCGATAATTTTCAAACTAAATATTTAATTAATGATAGTTGTATAAAAAATAAAAAAACTCTAGTATCTGCAGCATTGAGAGGTTTCGAGGCTCAAATAACAACTATAAAAGGATGGGTAAAATCAGAAAATAATCCTTGCTATAGATGCATATTTCCTCAACTAACTAAAAATATTCTGGGTGAAACTTATCAAGATTGTGGCATTGTAGGTGGAATTGCTGGAATTGCTGGGTCATTGCAATCTGTTGAAGTAATAAAAGATATCCTTGGAATAGGAAAAAATTTGGTTGGAGAATTACTTATTATAGATTTACTTTTTAACAGATTTAAAAAACTAAAGTTTAAAAAAAATAAAAAATGCACCATATGTAATTAATATGAAAAAAATATTTTTTATACTTTTTTTAATCATACCAATAAATGTTTATTCAATCATTTATCCTATTGAACCAAAATATGCTTCATTAAAAAAGGATAGAGTATATTTAAGATGGAATGCAAGTTTCGATGCACCAATTAAGTTTATTTATCAAAAGAAAAATTTACCAATTTTAATAATTGATAAATATGATGTTTGGAAAAAAGTAAGAGATATAGAAGGTATGGAAGGTTGGATTCATACAAGTATGATTTCAAATAAAAAAACTTTTATAAATAATAAAGAACAAAATTTACTTAAATACAAAGATAATAGTAATATCGTGAATGCAATTGTTAAAAAAGGTGTAGTTGGAAAAATTATAAATTGCGATGAAATATATTGTAAAGTAAAAATTAAACCTTATAGAGGTTGGGTAGAAAAAAAATATTTATGGGGAATAAAAAAAGACTAGCTCTTTGTATTTAAGTTAATTGTAATCTCAATATTATCTATCTTGGTTCCTTTTGGTGGTTTTGGTAATTTTTTAATTTTTATTTTTTCATAAGGTATATCAGTTAATTTTCCAGTTTTTGAATTAAAAAAATGGTAATGGTTTTTCATATTAGTACAAAAAATTGTTTTACCTTCTTTAACAGAAATAAGTTTTAAAATTTTTTTTTCCACAAAGCTATGAAGAGTATTATAAATAGTTGCTAAAGAAATATTTGTTTTCTTTAACCTCATTTCATCATACAAATCTTCTGCTGTAAAATGTCTATCTTTTCCATTTAAAAGTTGTTTTACAATTAAATTTCTTTGAGATGTAGGTTTTAAACCATTTTTTTTCAAAAAAGAAAAAAAATTATTTTTAGTTTTTGTTGTCATATAAAGTTAAATTAAGTTAATTAAACAAAAATTTCAAGTTTTTTCCGGTGGTTTTATCATACCTATAACATTATATCCAGCATCAACATAGTGAATTTCACCTGTAACACCGCTAGATTTACTGCTTAATAAATAATTACTTGATCCTGATAAATCTTGAAAATTAATACTTTTACCTAGAGGACTATTTTTTTCTGCCCAATTATATATATATCTAGCATCTTTAATAGCTGCACCTGATAATGTTCTCATTGGTCCAAGAGAAATACAATTAACTCTAATTTTTTTCTCCCCTAAATCTACCGCTAAGTATTTAATACTTGTTTCAAGCGCTGCCTTTGCTACACCCATTACATTATAATTAGGTATTACTTTTTGAGATCCAAAATATGATAAAGTTAGTAAGGATCCATTATCATTAATTATATCTGAAAATTTCTGTGCTATTTCAGTAAAAGAATAACAAGAAACTAACATTGTATTTAAAAAGTTATTTTTAGAAGTATTTAAATATTCTCCTGATAATTCATTCTTATCTGAATAAGCAACAGAATGAACAATAAAATCTATTTTACCCCATTCATTCTTTATTTTTTGATATAAAGTATCAATATCATTTGATTCAGATACATCACATTTTAAAATATGTTTAACATTTTTTGATTTACATAAATTTTCTACTCTTTTTTTTAATAAATCATTTTGGTAAGTAACACATAGCTTTGCTCCTTTTTCTAATAAACCATTAGCTATACCCCAAGCACATGAGTGGTCATTTGCTACTCCAAATATAATTCCTTTTTTACCTTCAAATTCATTTTGAATATCAACTTTTTTTTCAACAAAATTATTTTTTTCTTCACTATCAAATTTTTTAAAAACTAAAGAGGCGTTTGTACCACCAAAACCAAAACTATTACTTAATAATGTATTAAAATCACAATCTTTTTTTGTTTCCAATACAATAGGTAAACCTTCTACTTCAGGATCTAAGTTTTCAATATTTGCAGATTTACAAATAAAATTATTACTCATCATTAAAATTGAATAAATTGCTTCTTGTACGCCTGTTCCACCTAATGAATGACCAGTTAATGATTTTGTTGAACTAAAAGGTGGCATGTCTTCTTTGAATAACTCTTTCATTGCTTCAATTTCTTTAATATCTCCAATTGGTGTGCTTGTTCCGTGCGTATTGATATAATCAATTTTGGAATTTAAATTATTTAATGATAGTTTCATACATCTCACAGCACCTTCACCGGATGGTTGTACCATATCAAACCCATCTGAGTTTGCACCATATCCTACAATTTCAGCATAAATTTTTGCAGATCTTTTAAGAGCGTTTTCCAACTCTTCCATTACTAAAACTCCTGCTCCTCCTGAAATAATAAAACCATCTCTATCTTTATCATATGCACGCGATGATTTTTCAGGTTCTGAATTATGTTTTGATGATAAAGCTCCCATAGCATCAAATAATACAGATAAAGTTGGATCTAATTCTTCCCCTCCACCTGCAAAAATTATTTTTTGTTTTCCAATTTGAATAAGCTCATAAGCATTACCAATGCAATGTGCACTTGTAGAACAAGCTGAACTAATTGAATAATTTACTCCTTTAATTTTAAAAGTTGTTGCTAAAGTTGCAGAATTGGTACTACTCATTGCTCTAGGTACTCTAAAAGGACCTACTTTTTTACTACTTTTTTCTCTTTTTAAAATTTCTGCCGCTTCAACTATATTTTTTGTTGATGGACCCCCTGATCCCATAATTATTCCTGTATCAACATTAGAAACTAAATCGTCCGATAAATTTGCATCTTTAATTGCATCCTCCATTGCAATATGATTGAAAGCAGCGCCATCTCCCATAAATCTTAATACTCTACGATCTATTTTTTCTTTTAAATTAATTTGAGGTTTACCGTGGACATGGCTTCTAAAACCAAGTTTTTTGTATTCATCACTAAAAGTAATTCCCGATTTAGCATTATATAGTGAGTCTGTTACATCTTTAATAGTATTTCCGATGCATGAAACTATGCCAATTCCTGTTACAACAACTCTTTTCAATTGAGAACCTCGATTTTATTTTTCTGATTTAAAAAGACCCACTTTAAGATCTTTTGCGCTATAAATATTTTTTCCATCTACAGACATAATGCCATCAGCAATTGCAAGTGCCAGTCTTTTTACAATTACTCTTTTTATGTGAAGTGTATATTTTACTTTTTTTGCAAATTCTAATACTTCTCCTGAAAATTTAACTTCTCCAACTCCTAGCGCTCTTCCTTTTCCATGTGCTCCAAGCCAACCTAAAAAAAAACCTACTAATTGCCATAGTGCATCCAATCCCAAACAACCAGGCATTACAGGATCTTTTTTAAAATGACACTCAAAAAACCATAATTTAGGTTTAATATCCAATTCTGCTATAATCTCTCCTTTATTATACATCCCTCCGTCTTTTGTAATTTTTACAATTCTATCCATCATTAACATAGGAGGAAGTGGTAATTTTGCATTTCCTTCTCCAAAAAGCTTTCCTTTCGCACATTCAATTAAATCTTTATATGAATAACTATTTTTTTGCACTTTAGGCCCTATTGAAATTCTTCTCTGTCTTTTGTTTGTGATCTTTCTTTTGTTTGAGATCTTTCATACTTAATTTAATTTTTCCTCTATTATCAAATCCTATAACTTTTACTGTAACTTTATCTCCTTCTTTGACAACATCTGTTGTTCTTGCAACTCTTTTATCCGATAATTCAGATATATGAACCAATCCATCTTTTGAACCCATAAAATTAACAAATGCACCAAAATCCATAATTTTCACAACAGTGCCAGTATAAATTTCATTTAATTCCGGTTCTGCAGTAATATTTTCAATTTTTTCTAAAGCAAGCTTTCCACCTTCTGCATCCGTAGATGCTATTTTTATAGTACCATCATCTTCTATGTCAATCTTAGCTCCTGTTTCTTCAGTTATAGATTTTATAACTTTTCCACCAGATCCAATCACATCTTTAATTTTCGATGGGTCTATTTTTATAACTTCTATTTGTGGAGCATTGCTATTTAATTCTTTACGCGATGAAGTAATTGCTTTATCCATTTCTGATAAAATTTTAATTCTTCCATCTAAAGCTTGTGCAAGCGCTTTTTCCATAATTTCTTTAGTTATACTTGTAATTTTTATATCCATTTGAAGTGCAGTAATTCCATCTTTTGTTCCAGCAACTTTAAAATCCATATCACCCAAATGATCTTCATCCCCCAATATATCTGAAAGAATAGCATAATCCTCTTTTTCTTTAATTAATCCCATAGCAATTCCTGCTATAGGTTTTTCTAATGGAACTCCTGCATCCATTAATGATAATGAAGTTCCGCAAACAGTTGCCATAGAGGAAGAGCCGTTAGATTCTGTAATTTCAGAAACCACTCTAATTGTATAAGGAAATTTATCTTTAATAGGCATAAGGGGTTTAATTGCTCTCCATGCTAATTTTCCATGACCAATCTCTCGTCTACCAGGTGGCCTAAGCATACTAGCTTCACCAACAGAATATGGTGGAAAATTATAATGCAACATAAATCTCTCTTTATACTCTCCTTCTAAATTATCTATTATTTGTTCATCTAAACCTGTTCCTAATGTAGTTACAACTAATGCCTGAGTTTCGCCTCTTGTAAAAAGTGAACTTCCATGAACTCTACTAAGTATACCAACTTCAGCTTTAATTGGTCTAACAGTCTTAGTATCTCTTTCATCAATCCTTTTTCCAGTCTTTAAAATACTAGATCTAACTAATTCTTTTTCTACTTTTTTTGTTACAGAAGAAACTAAATTTTCTGTAATTTCTTCATTATCTTCTATAAAAAATTCATCGATAATATTTTTTCTAATTTCAGATAATGCATCTGATCTAATTGATTTATCTTTTTCTTTATAAGCTTTAACAAATTTATCTTTATATTTTTTTTCAATATTATTAAATAAATGTTTTAAATTTTTATCTACATTTTCATCTTTATATTTTATTTCAGATACTTTTTTACCTTTTGCAAAAGTTTCAATAAACTTAATAACGCTTTGGAATTCTTTATGTGCAAACATGACTGCATCTAACATTGTTTTTTCTGACAACTCTTTTACTTCTGATTCAACCATTAATACTCCATCCTTTGTACCTGCAACAATTAATTCTAAATCTGAATTTTCAAGTTGTAAATTAGACGGATTTAATACAAATTTTTTATCAATGTAGCCTACTTTAGCAGCAGCAACTGTTGATTGAACCGGTGCTCCTGCTAATGCTAATGCGGCAGAAGCGCCTACGAAAGCAACTATATCAGGACTAGTTTCTTTGTCTAAATTTAATAAAGTACAAATAATTTGTATTTCATTAAAATAATTTTCAGGAAATAAAGGTCTGATGGGCCTATCTATTAATCTTGATATTAAAGTTTCTTTGTCTGATGGTCTTGCTTCTCTTTTAAAAAATCCACCTGGTATTTTCCCTGCAGCAAATGTTTTTTCCTGATAATTTACTGTTAATGGTAAAAAATCTATCCCCTCTTTAGGTTCTTTAGAAGCAACAACGGTACATAATACTACAGTTTCTCCATATGTAGCCAAGACTGCCCCATCTGCTTGCCTTGCAATTCTACCTGTTTCAAGGGTTAATT
>Ga0066376_10003851_pt1 | contig 13245 bp, 19 predicted proteins | sample Knorr_S15_td_Bot_FD_77009 | JGI IMG/M metagenome (GOLD analysis project Ga0066376, IMG submission 77009) | Marine microbial communities from Southern Atlantic Ocean transect - Knorr_S15_td_Bottom_ad_5009_LV_A | ecosystem: Environmental > Aquatic > Marine > Oceanic | place: Southern Atlantic... | reverse complement strand
TCTCGAGATAGAAGCCATGCTGGATGTCTCCAACGTCGCCCACATAGATCCCAAGCTCGATAAGCCGACCCGGGTCGGCTATCGCGTGCTCGAGAACGGGCGCAAGGTGCGCTACGCGAAGCTCTCGGGCGAAGTGATCGACGTCTAAGGAGCTGGAGGAAAAAATGGCTTCGCGCTTTCGTGAGCTTTACGACAATGTCGTTAGAGGCGAACTGCAAAAGAAGTTCGCCTACAAGAACCCCATGCAGGTTCCCAAGGTCGAGAAAATCATCATCAACATGGGTGTTGGCGAGGCGACCGGGGACAGCAAGGTGATTTCGGCGGCGGTCGCCGACATGACAGCGATTTCCGGCCGCAAGCCGGTGGTCATTCGCGCCAAGCGTTCGGTATCGACCTTCAAGCTGCGTGAAGGCATGCCGATCGGCTGCAAGGTGACCCTCAGGCGCGAGCAGATGTATGACTTTTTCGACCGCCTGATTACCATCGCGCTGCCGCGCGTGCGCGATTTCCGGGGAGTCTCGGAGAAGAGTTTCGACGGGCGTGGCAATTACGCCCTGGGGCTTACGGAGCAGATCGTGTTTCCGGAAGTCGACTACGACAAAATCGACACCATCCGCGGGATGGACATCGTCATTGTTACCTCGGCGAAGACCGACGAGGAAGCCATGGCGTTGCTCGCGGGTTTTCAAATGCCCTTCCCGAGCCTGTCCAGCGACACGGCCGAAGCGGCATCGGAATAAGGAGAGGTCTCGTCCATGGCGAAGATAAGTTCAATCGAGAAGAACAAGCGGCGTCGGCGGCTGGTGGCGAAGTTCGCCGCCAAGCGCCAGGCGCTCAAGGATACCGCGAAAGATTTGTCGCTGCCTCCGGAGGAGCGGTTTGCCGCAAGGCTCAAGCTCGCCGAGCTGCCGCGCAATTCGGCGAAGATAAGGATACGGAACCGTTGCGAGATCACCGGACGGCCGCGCGGTTTTTACCGCAAATTTCGCATGTCGCGCATCGCGCTTCGGGAACTCGCCTCGGCGGGGCTGGTTCCCGGCGTCGTGAAGTCGAGTTGGTAAGGGAGATCGCGCGATGATGACAGACCCTATCGGCGATATGCTGACCCGCATACGCAACGGTCAACGGGCGAAAAAGGCCCAGGTGAACAGTCCGGCGTCGAAGCTGCGCGCGCGCCTGCTCGATGTGTTGCAGCGCGAAGGCTATATCCGCGGCTACACCAAGTTCGAAATGGACTCGGGCAAGCCGGAATTGCAGATCGAACTGAAATACCACGAAGGCGAGCCGGTGATCCGCGAGATCAGCCGGGTCTCCAAACCGGGCCGCCGGGTCTATTCGTCGATCAAGGATTTGCCGACGATCTATAACGGTCTCGGCATCTCGATCCTGTCGACTCCGCAAGGCGTCATGTCGGACAGTGAAGCGCGGCTCGCGAATGTGGGCGGCGAAGTCCTGTGCCGCGTATTCTAGAGACTTTGGGAGCGTCAAGATGTCTCGTGTAGGCAAACATCCCGTGGTCGTCCCCAGCGGCGTCGATGTCGCCGTTGTCGGCCGGGAAATCAAGATCAAGGGTAAGCTCGGCGAGCTTACCGCCGTGCTCACGGACGATGTCATTATCGACATCGGCGACGGGCATGTGACGGTGACGCCGATCAACCAGGGCAAGCGCGCCCGTTCCATGTGGGGAACCTCGCGCAGCCTGATCAACAATATGGTCACCGGGGTGTCCGAGGGCTTCAAGGTCGAGCTGGAAATTCAGGGCGTCGGTTACCGCGCGGCGGTCGCCGGCAAGACCCTGACCCTGCAGCTCGGCTATAGCCACGATATCGTCTTTCCCATGCCGGATGGCATCAGCATCGAATGCGAGAAGCCGACCCAGATTGTGGTCTCGGGAATAGACCGCCAGCGTGTCGGGCAGGTGGCCGCGGAAATTCGCCAGTTCCGTAAACCCGAACCCTACAAGGGCAAGGGAATCCGCTATTTGGGCGAATGGGTCCGTCGCAAGGAAGGCAAGAAGAAGTAGGTGATGAAGTCATGAAATCAACCAAACATCTCTACGAACGCCGCAAGCGGCGGGTACGTACCACCCTGAGAAAAGTCTCCGGCGATCGTCCTCGTCTGTCGGTGTTCCGCTCGAACTGCCATATCTACGCGCAGGTCATCGATGATGCCAAGGGTGTCACCCTGGCGGCGGCGTCGTCGCTCGATCAATCCTTACGCGGCAAGCTCAAGGGCGGCGCCGACAAGGCGGCCGCCGAGCAGGTCGGAACGTTGATCGCCAAGCGGGCAATTGCGGCGGGGGTCACCGAGGTGGTGTTCGATCGCGGCGGCTATCTCTTTCACGGACGGGTTAAATCCCTGGCGGACGCCGTCCGCGAGGGCGGGCTCTCATTCTAGTTTAGGTAAGGTCAAAGGCAGTATCCATGGCATATTTCGACAAGCGCAACGCCGAGGAAGGCGATCTCGTCGACAAGCTGGTCGGCATCAACCGGGTCGCCAAGGTGGTCAAGGGCGGCCGTCGTTTCGGCTTCGCGGCGCTGGTTGTGGTCGGCGATACCAAGGGCCGGGTCGGCTTCGGCAAGGGCAAGGCGCGGGAAGTTCCCGAGGCGATCCGCAAGGCGACCGAACAGGCGAAGCGGCAGATGATCAGGGTGGCACTCCGTGAAGGCCGCACCCTGCATCACGACATCGAGGGCCGCTTCGGCGCCAGCCATGTGGTGCTGCGCGCCGCCCCTCCGGGCACCGGCATCATCGCCGGCGGGCCCATGCGCGCCGTCTTCGAGACCGTCGGGGTTCAGGATGTGGTGACCAAATCGATCGGCAGCTCGAACCCCTACAACATGGTGCGCGCCACCTTCGATGCGCTGTCCCGGCTCAATTCACCGCGGGCCATCGCCGCCAAGCGCGGCAAGAAGGTCAGCGACATAATCAGCCGCCGCGATGTGGACAGCGCGGCATCGCCCCCGGCAAGCGCGCCGGCCAAGGGCTAAGGGTTGAATCATGGCCAGCAAATCACCAGCTAAGACGCTTAGAGTCACGCAGATCGGCAGCCCGATCGGACGCCAGGAAGTCCAGCTCCAGACCCTCATCGGTCTCGGCCTGAATAAGATGCACCGTACGCGCGAACGCGAAGATACGCCCGCGGTACGCGGCATGATAAATAAAATTTCGCACCTCGTGCGGATCGAAGAAGCCGAATAAGACGCCTCCAGCCGCGTCGTGAAAGGGTTACCATGAACCTCAACGAACTCTCCGATAACCCTGGCGCCCGCAAGCCGCGCACCCGCGTCGGCCGCGGCATCGGCTCGGGCAAGGGCAAGACATCGGGCCGCGGAACCAAGGGGCAGAAGTCGCGCAGCGGCGTCGCCATCAAGGGTTTCGAGGGCGGCCAGATGCCGCTGTACCGTCGCCTGCCCAAGCGCGGCTTCCACAATAAATTCAGGAAGCATTTCGAGATCGTCAATCTCGACAGCCTGCAGGCGGCCCTCGACGACGGCAGGCTGGCGGCCAAGAAGCCGGTCGACCGCGCGGCGCTCAACGCCATCGGCCTGGTTCGCGACAACGGCAACGGCCTGCGCCTGCTGGCCCGGGGCGAGATCAAATCAGCGTTGACCATCCAGGTGGACGGTGCGTCGAAGGCCGCCGTGGCGGCCATCGATAAGGCCGGCGGCAAGGTGGTGATGAGCGAAAAGACGGCGCCCAAGGAGTCGAAAAAGTCCAAGAAAACTATCGTCGAAGCCGGCGGGTCCGGCGATAAACAGGAGTAGAACGGGATGGCGTCAGCCGCCGAACAGCTTGCAGCAAATCTGAATTTCGGCGCTTTGTCTAAGGCGACGGAGCTGAAGAAGCGCCTGTGGTTTACCCTCTTCGCGCTGATCATTTACCGGCTGGGAACCTATATTCCCATACCGGGCGTCGATCCGGCCATTCTTGAGGACGTGTTTTCGCGGACCTCCGGCGGCATTCTGGACATGTTCAACATGCTGTCCGGCGGCGCCTTGCAGCGCATGACGATCTTCGCGCTGAACATCATGCCCTACATCTCGGCGTCGATCATCATGCAGCTCATGACGACCGTATCGCCGAAGCTCGAACAGCTTAAGAAGGAAGGCGAGGCGGGGCGCAAGAAGATCAACCAATACACCCGTTACGGCACGGTGCTGTTGTCGGTGCTGCAGGGCTACGGCATCGCCGTCGGCCTCGAGGGCATGTCCGGTTCGGTCGGCTCCGCGGTCATCGATCCGGGTTTTGTCTTCCGCTTCACCACCGTGGTCACCCTGACCGGCGGAACGGTTTTCCTGATGTGGCTTGGCGAGCAGATTACCGCCCGCGGGGTCGGCAACGGTATTTCACTGATCATCTTTTCCGGCATCGTCGCCCAGTTGCCCAGCGCCATGGCCAGTACCCTGGAATTGGGCCGCACCGGCGCGCTGTCGACCTTCTTCATCCTGTTCATCATCGTCATGGTCATCGTCGTGGTGACCTTCATCGTCTTCATTGAACGCGCCCAGCGGCGCATCGTGGTGCAGTATCCGAAGCGCCAGGTCGGCCAGCGCATGTTCGGCGGCGAGAGTTCGCATCTGCCCTTGAAGCTCAATACCGCCGGCGTCATTCCGCCGATCTTCGCCTCATCCATCCTGCTGCTGCCGATCACTGTCGCCGGATTCAACGCCGGCACGGGGCCTGAATGGCTGTCGCTGGTAACCACCTATCTGGGGCGCGGGCAGCCGTTGTTCATCGCCCTCTATATGGCGGGGATCATGTTCTTCGCCTTCTTCTACACCTCGGTCGTCTTCAACCCCGAGGATACCGCCGATAACCTCAAGAAGAACGGCGGATTCATTCCCGGAATCCGTCCGGGCAAGAACACGGCTCATTATCTGGATTATGTGTTGACCCGCCTGACCATGGTCGGCGCGCTCTATCTCTCGGCGGTCTGTCTGCTGCCCGAAATCATGGCCGCCCAATATTCCCTGCCGTTCTATTTCGGCGGCACCTCGCTGCTGATCGTGATCTCGGTGACCATGGATACGGTGGCGCAGATTCATTCCCATATGTTGGCCCACCAGTACGAGGGGCTGATCAAGAAATCCAAGCTCAGAGGAAGGCGCGGGTGAATTTGATCTTCATGGGCCCCCCAGGCGCCGGCAAGGGCACCCAGGCTAAGCGCATCGCCGCGGCCTATGATCTGGTGCAGTTATCGACCGGCGATATGCTGCGCCACGCGATCGAGGAAGGCACCGAGGTCGGTCGTCACGCCAAGGCCGTGATGGACGCCGGCGAGTATGTATCCGACGACATCGTTGTCGCCATCGTCTCCGAACGGATCGGCCAGCCTGAATGTTCCAGCGGCTTCATTCTCGACGGCTTTCCGCGCACCCTCAACCAGGCGCATTCCCTCGACGAGGTGCTCGACGGCAAGGGCATGATAATCGACCATGTGGTGATGATCAGGGTCGACGATGAGAAGCTCATCGCGCGTATCGCGGGGCGGTTTTCCTGCAGCACCTGCGACGCCGCCTATCACGACCAGTTCAACCGCCCCAAACACAAGAACGTTTGCGACATATGCGGCGGCGTGCAATTTTCCCGGCGTAGCGACGACAATGCGGAAGCGGTGGCCGTGCGTCTCGAAGTTTATTACGGACAGACAGCGCCGCTGCTGCCCTATTACGAAACCAAGAAAAGCCTTCGCACCGTCGATGGCATGGCGGACATCGATGCGGTGACCGAGCAGATCAAATCCGCCATAAACCAGCACGGAAGCGATTGACTAGATGCGCTATCTTTCTATAATCACGCTCCGTCCCCATCATAGCCTGCTTGCGGTCATATCGGACTCTTGGCCCGCATTCTTTTGTCGCGAATCAGACGCGCCTTGTCATGAATAAGGAGACCTAGCCGTGGCCCGAATTTCCGGTGTCAACATACCCACGAACAAGCGTGTCGAGATCGCCTTGACCTATATCTTCGGAATCGGCCGCGCCAAGGCGCTGGAGATCTGCCGGACGGTCGGCCTGCCGCGCGAACGCCGGGTCAGCGAGCTGGCCGAGGCCGAGGTCATCCATATCCGCGAGACCATCGATAGCAGCTATGTGGTCGAGGGCGACCTCAGGCGAAGCACCGCGATGAATATCAAGCGCATGATGGACATGGGCTGCTACCGGGGCCTGCGTCACCGCCGCGGCCTGCCGGTTCGCGGCCAGAGGACACATACCAACGCGCGGACCCGCAAGGGCCCGGCCCGGCCCATCGCCGGCAAGAAGAAATAGGAGAGGGCATGGCCAAGGAACAGACACGCGTAAAACGCCGCGAACGCAAGAACATCTCGTCGGGCGTGGCCCATGTCAGCGCCACGTTCAACAACACCATCATCACCATCACCGATGCCCAGGGCAACACCATCGCTTGGGCGTCGGCGGGAGGACAGGGGTTCAAGGGGTCGCGGAAATCGACCCCCTATGCCGCCCAGATGGCCGCGGAAAGCGCTGGACGAAAGGCCCAGGAACATGGCATGAAGACGCTTGAAGTCCAGGTCAGGGGTCCCGGATCGGGCCGTGAATCGGCGTTGCGCGCGTTGCAGGCCGTGGGTCTTACGGTGACGTCGATCCGCGATGTCAGCCGCATACCGCACAACGGTTGTCGGCCGCCGAAACGCCGTCGCGTTTAATCAGCGCGCGGCTTTGCGCGTAATTTTCGTCTCTGCGCGGTACGCGCAAGTATTGAAATCTTTCCCGGCGGCGTTGTCCGCCCATCGTTCGTGAGGTCAAATTCGTGATTCAGAAGAACTGGCAAGAACTCATCAAACCCTCCAAGCTCGATATCGACGCGGGCGACAATGCGGCAACAGTGGCGACCATCGTCGCCGAGCCGCTGGAACGGGGATTCGGACTCACTCTCGGCAATGCGCTCAGGCGCATCCTGCTGTCGTCGCTCCAGGGGGCCGCGATCACCTCGGTGCAGATCGATGGCGTGCTGCATGAGTTCTCCTCCATTCCCGGGGTGCGCGAGGACGTGACCGATCTCGTCCTCAACCTGAAATCCACCGGGCTTCGCATGCATGGCGAGGGCTCGCGTCGGATGACCCTGAAGGCGACCGGACCCGGCGAGGTCACCGCCTCTTCCCTCGATACCGGCCCCGACATCGAGGTGCTCGACCCCGACCACCATATCTGCACCTTGGACAAGGGCGCCAAGCTGAGCATGGAGTTGACCGTCGAATCCGGTAAGGGCTATGTGCCGGCGGTGCATAATCGCTCCGAGGATTCGCCGATCGGCATGATCCCCGTCGATGCGCTGTTCAGTCCGATTTCCAAGGTTTCCTACAAGGTCGACAACACGCGCGTCGGTCAGGTGACCAACTACGACAAGCTGTCGATGAAGGTCGAGACCAACGGAGCGATTACGCCCGAGGATGCAGTCGCCCTGGCGGCGCGTATCCTGCAGGACCAGCTTCAGCTGTTCATCAACTTCGAAGAGCCCCGCGTTGCCCAGGCCGAGAGCGATGTGCTGGCGCCGGCCTTCAACCCCAATCTGCTGCGCAAGGTCGACGAGCTCGAACTTTCCGTGCGGTCGGCCAACTGCCTCAAGAACGACAATATCGTCTACATCGGCGATCTGGTGCAGAAGACCGAACAGGAAATGCTGCGGACCCCGAATTTCGGCCGCAAGTCACTGAACGAGATCAAGGAAGTCCTCACCCAAATGAGCCTTCATCTGGGCACGGAGGTTGTCGAGTGGCCGCCCGAGAATGTCGAGGAACTCGCCAAGCGGCTCGACGAGCCCTACTAGTCATTAAGGATATTTCGCCATGCGTCATCGCCTAAGCGGCCGCAAGCTCAACCGTACCTCGAGCCATCGTAAGGCTCTGTTCGCCAACATGGCGGCGGCCTTGCTCAAGCATGAGCAGATCACCACCACCCTGCCCAAGGCGAAGGAGCTCCGCCCGGTGGTCGAGAAATTAATCACCCTCGGCAAGAAGGGCGATCTCTCGGCCCGCCGCCGGGCCATGGCGGTGCTGCGCGACGAGACCGTCACCGGCAAGCTGTTCGCGACCATTGCCCCGCGCTATAGCGATCGCGCCGGCGGCTACACCCGGGTGATGCGCGCCGGTTTCCGCCACGGCGACATGGCGCCGCTCGCGGTCATCGAGCTGGTCGACCGCGATCCGGACGCCAAGGGCCTCGATTCCGGGCCGGTCCAGAGTGACGAGGACCAAGCGGAGGCATAATACCAAGGAGCAATGATAAAGACCCATAGAAACGGCTTCCCGTGGTTTTCGGCTAGGCGCGCGCGGCGCCGCGATGTGTGCGCATCGCAAGACGGGCGGAACGACGTCCGAAGGCCTCGGGAAGCCGCCTGCGGTCGTGTCCGCTCACCCCCGGAGTGCGTCAGAAAGCCTAACCGATGCGGCTTGCATCGCCCGCGGCTTGCTTCCTTCCCGGGAATAAGCGGACACGATCTCTATGGGTCTTTATCATTGTTCCTTGGTATATCCCGTCGCGGGTCTTGTCCCGTGACGCCCGGCCCGGCCCTGGTTCCTGACGCCGTGATTCGTACACGTGACATCCCTGTTTGAATCGAACGCGCCCCGGCCGCTTGCCGACCGTCTGCGCCCCACCGAATTGTCCCAGGTGGTCGGCCAGGATCACATCCTCGGCGCGCAGGCGCCGGTCGGTCGCATGGTCGCCGAGGGCCGGCTCGCCTCGATCGTGCTGTGGGGGCCGCCGGGCTGCGGCAAGACGACCATCGCGCGGCTGATCGCCGATCATACGGATCATGCCTTCGAAGCCATATCGGCGGTGTTCGCCGGGGTCGCGGACCTGCGCAAGATCTTCGCGGCGGCGCGCGAACGCCGCGAGGCGGGCCGCGGAACGGTCCTGTTTGTCGATGAAATTCATCGTTTCAACCGGGCCCAGCAGGACGGCATGCTGCCCTATGTGGAGGACGGCACGGTTATTCTCATCGGGGCGACCACCGAGAACCCGTCGTTCGAGGTCATCTCGCCCCTGCTGTCGCGCTCCCAGGTGCTGGTGCTCAAGCGGCTCGACGACGACGCCCTTGAGACCCTGCTGGTCCGCGCCGAGGCCGAGCAGGGAGCCGAGCTGCCGCTCGACGACGGCGCCCGCGACGCGCTTCGCGACATCGCCGATGGTGACGGCCGCTACCTGCTCAATCTGGCCGAGGAACTGTTCGCCATGGCGAGCGCCGTGAAACTCGACCGGGCCGGCCTCGCCGAGGCGGTGCAGCAGCGCGCGCCGCTCTACGACAAGGCCCAGGAGGGTCACTACAACCTCATCAGCGCGCTGCACAAATCCCTGCGCGGCTCCGATTGCGACGCCGCGCTCTACTGGCTGGCCCGCATGCTGGCGGCCGGCGGGGCGCCGCTCTACATCGCGCGGCGCATGGTGCGTTTCGCCTCGGAGGATATCGGCCTGGCCGATCCCCAGGCGCTGGTCCAGGCGTTGGCCGCCAAGCAGGCCTATGATTTCCTCGGCACCCCCGAAGGCGATCTCGCCCTCGCCCAATGCATCGTCTATCTCGCCACCGCGCCCAAATCGAACGCCGCCTATCGGGCCTATGGCGCGGCCCGGCGCAGCGCCCGCGACAGGGGCTCGCTCATGCCGCCGAAGCATATCCTCAACGCGCCGACCCGGCTGATGAAGGATATCGGCTACGGCAAGGGATATGAGTATGACCATGACGCGCCCGACGGTTTTTCGGGCCAGGACTATTTCCCCGACGAGATGGCGCGCGAGAGCTACTACCGGCCCAGCGAGCGTGGCTTCGAGCGCGAGGTTGCCAAGCGGCTGGCCTATTGGGCCAAGCTGCGCCATAAACGCACCCAGGTTGGGGAGGGAGAAGGCGAGTCATGAGCACGGTCCTGGCGATCGCCGCCGGCGGCGCGGTCGGCGCGGTGGCGCGCTATCTGTTGACCATTCAGATCGGCCATCTTCTGGGCCTGGGTTTTCCTTACGGCACCATGATCATCAACATCCTGGGCTCGATGATGCTCGGCGCGCTGATCGAGGGCCTGGCGCTGTTCTGGTCCGTGGGGACTGATTTCCGCGCCTTCCTGGTGGTCGGCATTCTGGGCAGCTTCACCACCTTTTCGACGTTCTCTCTCGACGTCATGGTGCTGATCAACCGCGGCGAATTCCTGCCCGCATCGCTCTATGTATTGGCCTCGGTCGGGCTTGCCCTGGCCGCCTTCCTGGGTGGCATGGCCGCCGTCCGACTGGCGTTTTGACCCTGGTTGAGATACGGGAAGTGTCCGGCGACGAGGCCGATATCCGCCTCGACCGTTGGTTCAAGCGGCATTATCCCAACCTCGGCCACGGCCGCCTGGAGAAGCTGTTGCGCAAGGGTCAGGTGCGCGTCGACGGCGGTCGGGTCAAGGCCGGCGAGCGCCTGCGCCCCGGCCAGCGGATCCGCATCCCGCCGCTCGGCGATGGCGCGGCCAAGGGCCGCCCGCCCCGGCCAATGGTCAGCGCCGCCGACGCCGACGCCCTCCGCGCCAGGGTGCTCTATCGGGACGACCACATCATCGCCATCGACAAACCGGCGGGGCTCGCGGTCCAGGGCGGCAGCAAGACGACGCGCCATCTCGACGCCATGCTCGATGCGCTCGGCGATCAGCGGGATGAGCGGCCGCGCCTGGTCCACCGCCTCGACCGCGACACCTCGGGAGTGCTGGTCCTGGCGCGCAGCGTCTCGGCGGCGGCCTGGCTGGGCGCGTTGTTTCGCGGCCGAGAGGTGCAAAAGCTTTACTGGGCCCTGGTGATCGGCGCGCCGGAACTCGATCAAGGGCGCATCAATCTGGCCCTGTCCAAGCGTCCGGGACCGCGCGGTGAGCGCATGGCCGGCGATGCTGAAGGCCAGGCCGCGATGACCGATTTCAAGGTCATCGACCGGGTCGGCCGCCAGGCGGCATGGCTGGCGCTGAGGCCCTTGACCGGGCGCACCCATCAGCTTCGCGTCCATTGCGCGGCCATGGGTACGCCGATCATGGGCGACGGTAAATATGGCGGCGCCGACGCCTACCTGCCCGGCGGCGGCTTCTCGAAGCAGCTTCACCTCCATGCCCGCGCCCTGACCCTGCCCAAGCGGGGCGGCGGCGTTGTCCGGTTGACCGCGCCGCTGCCCGACCATATGGCCGAGACCTGGCGGCTGTTCGGCTTCGACGCGAGCTACGACGAAGACCCCTTCGCGGATATCGAGCCGTGAAGCCCCGCCTCATCGTCTTCGATTGCGACGGCACCCTGGTCGACAGCCAGCACAACATCGTCGCGGCCATGCGCCGGGCCTTCGCGCTCAATGACCTGCCCGAGCCCGAGGCGCTGGCGGTGCGCCGTACGGTGGGCCTGTCGCTGGATGCCGCCATGACCATCCTGTGGCCGGCCGGCGGCTTCGAGACGCGCCTCAGCCTGGTCGAGGATTATCGCCGGGCGGCCCAGGAGATGCGCGCCCGGGGGGTGCTCGAGAGTCCGCTCTATGACGGCGCCGCCGAGGCCATCGCGGCGCTCGACGCGGCGGGTTATCTGCTCGGCGTGGCAACCGGGAAATCCCAGCTAGGCCTGCGGGCGATGCTCGAGACTTTCGATCTGGCGGGGCATTTCGTCACCCTGCAGACCGCCGACGACGCGCCCAGCAAGCCCCATCCCGGCATGGTCGAGCGGGCCATGGCCGAAGCCGGCGCGGCGCCCGATGAGACCGTCGTGGTCGGCGACACCAGCTTCGACATGGAGATGGCGATCAACGCCGGTGCGCGCGCCATCGGCGTCGGCTGGGGCTATCATGAGGCCGATGAGCTGTATCGCGCCGGCGCGCTGACCGTCATTGACGGGTTCGCGGCCTTGTCCGGCGTCATCGAGGGGATGGATCAATGAAGCGTTTTTACGACCGGGCCGAATTCGAAGCCGTAGACGACGGCGTCGCCGTCACCCTCGATGGCAAGATCGTCAAGACCCCGGCCCGGCGGCCCCTGGTGCTGCCCAATGATTTGATCGCCGGCGCGATCGCCAGGGAATGGTCGGCGCAGGGCGAGACCATCGAGCCCGACAGCATGCCGCTGATGCGCCTGGCGGCCACCGCCATCGATCGCATCGCCGATAACCGGGAAGCGGTGATCGATGAAATCGCCGCCTATGGCGAGACCGATTTGTTGTGTTATCGCACCGCCGAACCCGAAGACCTCAACGCCCGTCAGGCCGAAGGCTGGCAACCACTGCTCGATTGGTGCGCGGAGCATCTCGGCGCCGAGCTCGAGGTCACCGAAGGGGTGATCGCCGAACCCCAGGACAGCGCCGCCACGGAGGCCCTGCGGGCCGCGGTCGATGGCCATGACGGCATGTCCCTGGCGGCGCTCCATACGATAACCACGGCGACCGGTTCGCTGATCCTCGCCCTGGCCTTGTCCGAGGGGCGTATCGACGCCAAGACCGCGTGGCGGCTCAGCCGGATCGATGAAATGTTTCAGGCCGAGCGCTGGGGCCTTGACCAGGAAACCCTGGCAAAGACCGAGCGGTTGCGGGCAACCCTGTTCGCTTCGGCGCGGTTCCTCAGGCTGTGCAATCACGGTAAGATTACCGCCGAGAGGGGAGACCCATGAGAGAGATCATCGATAAACTCGAGGCCAAGCGGGCGGCGGCGCGCCTCGGCGGCGGCCAGCGGCGTATCGACATCCAGCACGGCAAGGGCAAGCTGACCGCGCGGGAACGCATCGAGCTTCTGCTCGACGAGGGCTCCTTCGAGGAGTTCGACATGTTCGTCGAACACGGCTGCTCGGATTTCGGCATGGAAGGCCAGAAGGTTCCCGGCGACGGCGTGGTGACCGGCCATGGCGCCATCAACGGCCGCCTGGTGTTCGTCTTCAGTCAGGATTTCACCGTCTTCGGGGGCTCTCTGAGCCACGCCCACGCGGGCAAGATATGCAAGATCATGGACCATGCGCTCAAGGTCGGCGCGCCGCTGATCGGACTCAATGATTCGGGCGGCGCACGCATCCAGGAAGGCATCGATTCCCTGGCCGGATACGCCGAGGTGTTCAATCGCAACGTGCTGGCCTCGGGGGTGGTGCCGCAGATTTCCGTCATCATGGGGCCCTGCGCCGGGGGCGCGGTGTATTCCCCGGCGATGACCGATTTCATCTTCATGGTCGCCGATACCTCCTACATGTTCGTCACCGGCCCCGAGGTGGTGAAGACCGTGACCCACGAGGAAGTCAGCCTCGAGGAACTCGGCGGC
>Ga0066376_10003850_pt1 | contig 13246 bp, 8 predicted proteins | sample Knorr_S15_td_Bot_FD_77009 | JGI IMG/M metagenome (GOLD analysis project Ga0066376, IMG submission 77009) | Marine microbial communities from Southern Atlantic Ocean transect - Knorr_S15_td_Bottom_ad_5009_LV_A | ecosystem: Environmental > Aquatic > Marine > Oceanic | place: Southern Atlantic... | reverse complement strand
GCAATCCGCCGACCGTCGGCGCCGGGTGCTGACGCTGCGCTACCGGCCGCACCACCGCCAGGAAGGCCTCATTCCGGCGGCGGTCAAAGAGCGGCTAGCGCCCGAAACCCGCGAGCTGGTCGAAACGGCGCACTATACCCACGAAAAGGACATCGCCGCGCGGGAGATCGTGGAATTGAGCCCATAGCCGGGCCGCACCAAGGACGGGCCTGAAAAGCTTGCCGTGTTGCGTGAGAGTTTGCCATAAGAACTAATATGCGACCAGCTCAACCAGCGCGGCGGCGTCACCATCTACCGACAAGGATTCTGCAATGGGCAAGGATTTAGTTGGAGAACGATTTGAATTCTATGATGAAGCGGTCAGGCTTTTTAATGCCGTACCAAAGGGAGGGGACATTATAGCAGATAAAACCCAGCGCGGCCAGATGGCGTATGGACAGGGAAGCCCGGCCAGGCATTTCCGGCGAGACTACACAGATAAAATGGCGGGTGACTTCAGTGTCTTGTTTGAATCACCCGGCAGTGACGATGCAAAGTTAATTGGTTTTACGCCAGGTCCCTGGCTTCATTCCTGGCCCGTGACAGTGAATTATAATTTACACCTGAAATTAAAGGTGATAGGAGACTTTGACGGGGTTCGGCTGGCGCTGCTTGATGCTCATAAGAAACGCAGTTTTTTTGATATCGAAAATTTCAAAGCGGATGGGAATTGGCTGCAGATAAATGCTGCCCTTGGTGATTTTCAATCTGAACCGAGTTTTAGTTTTACCAAGGGCATAATTGGATGTGAGCTTTATATGCCTCTGTCTTTGGGGACAAAAGTCTGGTTTGATGATATATATTTTGCAGGGACTGATTCAAACCAGCTTATTGGTGTTACGGAAAAACCGTTGGCTCAGCGAATCGAAGAAACAAGGGATACCAGACCCCAACGCAATATTTCGGCCTTCAGGGGAATGGTTTCAAAGGGCGAAACCATTTATCCGCCGACTACCTTTCAATTATGTTTAGCCTGGATTGAACTGGGGGAAAACCTGGATCAGGCCAATGCCAAATTGATGGAAATCCTGCTGGATGGATATGAGACTGAACGTCTATTTGGAACAGGCATTGCCCAGGGGAACGGTAGTTACTGGCTTCCTGTGGATTACGGCGCAAATGGGCGAATCGCAGCAGGGCGGCTATACCCGGAAACTGAAGCGCTGTTTCTCGAGCGGCTGTGGGAAGGGATGAGGATTGATAATGATATCGCATTGACTCGCAAAAGCACCTGGTGGTTGATGGGTAGCGAAAATCATGATCTGGGCTACAAAATTAATGCGCTTATGACTTCACAAATTTTCATGAAACATCCTGATTATGCTGATAAAATCTACCCAAACTATGGCTATGGAGGCAGCTATGGATACGGTAAGCACTCTGGTGTCCTGGCAGGAAGGGCCCAATGGGCCGATGGGAAAGACTACAATCCGCGTGATCATTGTAAGGCATGGGTAACGTTCTTTCGTGAGTTTCTGCATCAGCGAGCGAAAAGAGGGTTCTGGGTTGAAGTACGTTCTCCGATATATATGCGAGCCCAGATTTCGCAGATGAACGAGTTGTATACCTATTGCGATGATAAAAAGGTCCGTAAGCTGGCGGGGATGATGCTTGATCTAATTTGGGCAGATTGGGCACAGGATCAGGTTTCCGGCCTGCAAGGCGGATCAAAAACACGTTGGGGTAAAGGTCGTACCGGCATGCGTGACTTTATGAATTATACGCTTGGTAGCCCGGCGACACTTCCTTATCCCGGCTTTCGAACCATGTTGTTCGGCGCATATGAATTGCCGCCGATTATCTGGGCGTTGGCGCTGGACCGGGAAAGCCTTGGTGATTTTGCTTTCCTCTCCCGCCGACCAGGTGAAGAAGAGAACCTGTGGCCCAGACCCAAAGGCAACGAACGCACACTGATGTGTGATACTGAGTCTCGTTTTCTGAGATACAGTTGGGTTACACCGGATTATGTAATCGGTACACAAATGGATCATCCTGCAGCGGTACATAGCCACTTAAGTTCTGCAGCGAGGTTTAATGGTGTGGTGTTTAGTGCCGCTAATCCAAGGCCGAGTTCGAACTTTAGTCAAGTCTACCCCTATTCACTCGACGATTCAGACTCGAATAAATGGAAAAGTGATTATGGGAATTTTATGTATCGTAGTGTACAACATCGAAATGTCCTGATAACTCAGCAATCGCGAGGTTTTACACATATAGATCCAACCTGGTTTCCGATGTATAGTGAGACTCTTGGTCAGGAAGTTGGGGTCTATATGGAAGATGTCGACCTCATTGCCGAACTTGATGGGTGGATATTTGTTCAGAAGGGCAATGCTTATGTGGCCATAAGACCGCTTATGGGCAAAGTGCCTGATGAGTATCAGCGACTGTGGGATGCCGGCAAACGCGGCGCTGATCTGCCGCCTAGAGATAGGAAACTCCAACTTGTAGAAGATAGCTATACGTGGAACAAGGATAAGACAATTATCAAATTGAAAAATAAACACAGCCCAATAATTTTTGAGGCTGGCCGTAAGGCTGTGCACGGATCTTTTGAGGAGTTTCAGGAAATTATCATATCCAACCCGCTGCAATTACTGGCTACTGTGGTGCCAGACTATGATGTGGTTGTTTACAAAGGCTCTGATCAGATAGCAGAGGAAATTATTTATAATGCTGCTAATAATTCCATGCCCACGATTGGCGGTGAAGTGATAGACTATAGCTATCCCAATGTTTTTGAGAGTCCGTATCTGTATTCCAAATACGGCAGCGGTGTGGTTACCATTAAGCGTAACTCAGAAAGATTGAAGTTGGATTTTAACCTCGCGTAAAAACAATAAAGAAATTAGTAACCGTTCACGGGATTGCGTCAGGGCGGTAGTGAGGAAGGTGCCATCGTGCCTTGGAAATAGGCGTGGACGGCTTGCTGTACGAAACGACACCAGCTGAGTCCTTGCTTCCGACAGGTTTGGCGTATCGTCCGGAAACGCTCACACCACTGCTGGCCCTTTTGTCTGCGCGTGCCCTGGGTGATCCGCCGATCAATCACGCAAAAGCGCTAAGTGCGCTCGGCGACATTGTTGGTCGGCTCGATATCGGGGCAGGTGATAAACGGCCGTCCCCCCTCAGTGTTCAGCTGTGGGTGCCGGACCTTACTGGTGGGAACCAGCCGCCCGGCACTACCTGTCTGCAGACGGGCACCTGGATGATTGCTATCTGTTGCCCGAGCGCCGTTTTGCCGAAGCAGCGGCCTGGCAGCGCGCCAATGGGCACTACGTACCGGAAGATATTGGCTGAGGTTTTTGCGCCGATCAGGTATCCGGGTATGGGCGGCTTGTGGGAGAGAGCCCGCCCATATGCGGATCAGACCCTGCGGCTTGGCCCCGGGCTATTGACCTAGGATCGACGGCCGACAGCCCTCTTTCAACTCGTCCCCCAATCCTTCCATTTCTCCGGATCGGCCCATTCCTGGCCCAGATCGAGGAAGCCTCTCGGGCCTCGCTTCCCGTACTCGAATGGGTCGCCGGTGGCTTCCATCCATCGGTGCAGGCGCTCTTCCATCTCCTCGACAACTGGTCCGGCATCGTCCGATTCGGCGAGGTTGGTCATCTCCAGCGGATCCCTTTCCCGGTCGAACAGCCACGGGCCTCGCTCATTGTGGTACCAACGAGCATAGGTATACCGTTGGGTCCGCACGCCTCTCCACCGACCCACCCAACCGTATCGGTTCGGCCACCCGTTGGCCATGTTCATCATGTAGGCGGATTCGGATCCGCCGGGTGCGTGTTCCGGGTCGGCCGGGGCCGCTCCTCCACGCCAGACGGGCGAGAGATCTCGGCCCTGCATACAGGTAGGTATCTCCAGACCGCAGGCTCCCAGCAATGAAGGAACAATATCGATTGCGCCGAGGAATGCATCACTCCGCGATCCCGCAGGTGTCACGCCTGGCCAGCGGACAATGAAGGGTACGTGGCACGACTCCTCATAGGGCGTTGCCTTTGAAGCGCGCATGGAGTGATGCATCCAGTTGTCGGAGGGCTTGCCGTAGCCGTGGCTCGACAGGTGATCGCCGTGGTCCGATGTGTAGCAGACGATCGTATCGTCGGCGACCCCCATCTCATCCAGCGCCGCTAGCAGTCGCCCCATCTGCGCGTCCAGACCCGTGCAGCAGCCATAGTAGTCGGCCATCTCGCGCCGGGCAAAGTCGGCCATCTGGGGCGGCACGTTGCCTGGAAGATCCATAGCCGCAGGATCGTAGCCGCCGAATTCTTCCGGGTACTGTGGGTAAGGCCAGTGAGGGGGGCGCCACGACAGAAACACGGCAAAGGGGTCTTCCGCACGCGCCGACAGGTGCTTTTCGACAAAGCCAATCGCAAGATCGGTCTCGGCCTGGGGTGCCCAACCTCGATAAGTGGTGGGACCGGCCTCGTTCTCCCAATAACTCCGGTCGAAAAATCGCGGGCCATCGTGCAGCCCCGCCAGGTAGTCGATCCCGTATCGGTCCGCTTCGGGATAGGGTCCTCGACCCAGATGGAAGGTGCCGATATGAGCCGTCTGGTAGCCCCTCTCGCCAAGCAGACCGGGCAAGGTCGGGATATCCCGCCTAGGACGATACTCGTTGTCGATGACGCCGTTGCGCCATCCATACTGACCGGTCAGCAGAAGCGCCCGATACGGTGAGCAGAGCGGATGGTTGGAGATGCAGGTGTCACATACCATCCCCTCTGCAGCCATCGCGTCCAGCACTGGCGTCCGCACCACGTTGTTCCCGTTGGCGCCCAGTGCACTGTAGCGCTGCTGATCCGAAAACACGTACAGAATATTAGGTCGGTTTTTTTTCATTTTGGCGAAGTCCTCCCAAAGAATCAATATCTCGCCCGAAACGGCCCATCCTCATCCAGTCGTGAGGTTCGCCCTCAATCCAACTTTCCGCGGGTCTAGGTTCGCCCAACAACCACCGTTCTTCAGGGGTAAAATGAGACATGTCTCCTTCATAAGGCGCCTGTCGGCGTAGTGGTCGAAGCATAGTCAAGCTGTATTGAAAATAGCTTATGGCACGTGGTCTATTGGAACAATTTGCCGAGGTTCTATCATCGACCATCTTCCAAAATCGAAGATCCTCAGACTTTTGCAAACTCTTCCCATTCTCGCTCAATGCCTGCTCGGTTCAGCGCTCCACAGGCAACCAGAAGGCGGTGCCGAAAAACAGCGGCTTCACCCTTTGGGATTTCCCAGGTACCCTCAATGCCACGGCTCGGCCCAATGCCAAGCTGTCCGTCCACCCGCCACGGGGTTGGATATTCGGGATTGGCGGGGTGATCCATAATCGCAATCGAGCAAAGTGGTTCGGGCGTTTGGCTGCGACCGGGAATGGGCATTTCAACACCAACCCACCGGGCCCGCTGTCCTTCCGCATCCTGATTGCTGGCCCCCTCGCTGTTGAAGGCCTGCCCACCGTTCTCCCGGCGAAAGGGCATGCGCAGAAACATCCCGCCGTAGGAAAACCCGCCGATGGCGGTATCGACCTTCGCCTGCCCCGTCCATTCCAGATCGAGTGAGGACTGCTCGTCCTTTTGGTGCATCGACCAGGTTTGGGTTTCGACCAGGATCGCGTCTCCGGCTGCATCGAGCATAGTATACACGGTTTGCCATTTGACCTGGGTGCCAGCTGCTGCAAGAACATCCGCCGATACACGCTGCCAGTACTCACCACCCGGATGGTGGAAAAAATCCCGGCCGATTTGTTTTTGTATATCTGCGGGTTTATCCGGCTTGTAAAACCACTCTTTGAGGGTATCGGGATCAATGTCCATGCCATTGACCCGCGTAAACCCCCAATAAAGGCCGGTCTGGTGTGGGTGGTGGCCCGGACTGTATTCGGTGAGTTCGCCGATACCATCCGGTGCCACGATCGGATGGAGGAAGGGCCGGTGGTCGGGGATGGCATGCTGCGTGAGGATCGGGTCGGGCAAGTCGTCGCGAAATACGTCAATTTGTCGATCTTTGTGCTCGACATGGAATGCGTTGGTTTTCATCGGGTCTCCAGTGCAGGCGTGAATCGCACAGCAATGTACGGCTTGCCGGGCAACTCAACTCTCAAAGCACCGCTGAAGGTGCCGTCCAGCTCGGCGGTACAGGCATTATCAGCACGGGAATCACCCACCTGCTAGTGGACCGCGGCGACCAGGTCGCCACGGCCACGTCGCGTCAGCCGCAGCCAGCCAAATCGTGAGAGCTCACCATTCGCACTTCTATAGGCAATGGATCCGGTCGTACTCTCAGGTTGCGTCGTAGCGGAGAAAAAAGAGGTAGCACAGCATGAAGAAGAGTATGTTAAAAACAACCAATAGCAACAGGTCAAACGACGCGGCAGAAAAACGATCGCGCAGGGATTCTTCAGCGAGGCGTAACCGGGGCACCTCCTCTTTGCTAAACCAGTCGGGGTCTTTGGGCTGCCGCCCTTCGTGGGTCCACACTATCTGATCCTGCAAGTCTTGACGGTATTGCTGGTGGTCCCGCTGTAACCGAGCCCAGGCTTGGTGGAACTCCTGGGAATATTGAGGTCCAGTACCAGCCAGCCGAGTTACCGCAAATAGAAAACTGGCCGAGGGCGAAATGCGCGCCAGATTCTGTGTTAGGGCAACCTGGGCCCTGATCTTGTCCTGGTAAAACGTGTCCAGCAAATGCTGTTCGCGCTCTATATCCCGCTGCAATTCCGCTATTCTTTCTGGGGCTCGTTGGCGTGACCCCCTAACTCGGATACGCTCTATCGACAACGCTCCTTCGCGCTGAAGCGCCTGTTTTTCCGACTCTATAACCTGCGCGTTTGGCACCGGCGCCATCAAGCGGGCGACAATAGGTGCCAGGTTGGGCAATACTAGAATCCAGACGATCCACACCAACAGGGCAATCAACAACGCCGTGGATGAGCGGTGGGTAAGCGTCGAAATAAACAGTCCCAGCGTAAAACAGACGGAAATGTACAATAGCGAACACCCGTAGATCGATGTCAGGCCGAGCAAGAGGGCGCGGTCTACCTCCAGTATGCCCGTAAGGTAGATATAAACGAATCCCCCAAAAACCGCCACGCTGAACGGCCCAACCACCGAAAGCCAGCCGCCGATCCATTTGCCCCCTAGCACAAGGTCCCGCGGTACGGATTGCGCCAATAGCAGTTGAAGGGTACCCTGCTCCTTCTCCCCGGAGATTGCGTCGAAGACAAAGAGCAGGGCCAACAGACTCATGATAATATTGACTACGTAAGCAAAATCCGGCGTCTGAAACACAGCCTTAAGTCGGTTCCTGTCGAGCAGATTCTCACGGCTTTGGAACATCGACCATGCGGTAGCCGATACTTGCAATGGCAGATGGCCTTCCAGGCCTCGTACCAGGACGCTTAAACGAATAGGGGGGCGAAAACCCGAAAAGGATGCCTGCTCGTACTCTTGAAGTTGCCGGTTCGGATCTTCGATCTGATCAATCTGGTCTAATAGCTTCCGCTCTTTGTTTACTCCGGCACTATGTTCCTGTAGAAGCCTGTGATAGTCATGCCCCATTAAGAACAGGGCCATAAATACTAGGATAAGCAGCAGAGTATGGATCACGATGAAGCGGAAACTGAGGACATTCCGAACGATTTCTTTTTTTATAATCAGCCAGAGCATAGGACGATAAGCTTACTTGAATAGGAGAAAACCGAATTTGTCCGCAGACCCGGTCCCATCTCTGAAGTCGATCACCCATTGGTGATGCTCCCAACCACGGAACGACCGCATGACGTTGAAGCCCCATACATCCCCTGGACGAGGACGAGGTAGATCCCGTTCATCAAAGTATATCTGGGATTCAACGGACCAGAAATCGGGCCCCACGAAAGCAGCACTTTCCACCTTATGGGTCCACGATAAGTCAAAGTGGGCTCGCTCGCCATACCAGGCCGTCAATACGGACCCCGTACTGTTGATGATAAAATGCCCGAACGTGCGATGGTCGAAATTCCCATCGATAGCCACTTCGACTTGATCGTCTCGTGGGTACGAGCTCGTGTTGCCTGAAACAATCAGGCTCTCCGGATGGGCTTCATGGCAATAGACCGCTACGTAGAGTGCATCCTGGCGGTAACCCACATAGACCTTGGTGCGTATCTTAGAAGGATAAACGGTATACGCGGCCGAACTCATGCGGTAGATCGTATCAATGGTCGTAGCTTCTTCCCAGGCGCGGTCGTCGATGCGACCGTCGATCTTGGGCATCGTGGCCAAAGGAGAAATCTCCACGAGCATGTTATGTTTCTTCAGCTGCTCCAACCCCTGCTCTCTCTGTCCATTGTCGAAATAAAGTCGCCCCAGTCGATAATTGGCTAACTTGCTGTTGGGAGAATAGGCCAGCGCCTGTTGCAGGAGAGATTCGGCCAAGGCCACATCGCCTTTGAGGGTTTGCTGGCGCGCTTCATCGACCCACTGCTTGACGTATACGCCTACCAGGGCGCGTGCTTCGAGTTGCACTTGGCTATGCTCATCTTTCAGTAGACGCCGGGCAGCCGAGCGCAAGGTATGGCGCTGTACTGCGTCCAGGTCCTTTGTTAGCAGACCCAATGCGCTCAGGGCTTGAAAACGCACCTCGCCATCCCCATCGGATAAGGCGGCGAAAAAAGCTCCCACGGCCTGGAGATGCTTGTGCAAACTCAGCTTTTGGATGATTCGGGCGCGCACCGTTGCGTTGGGATCTGAGCGCAGGTGGTGCTTTAGAGTCGGTAAGATACGGGGGTCTTCGACTCGCATCAGTAGGCTCACTAGCACATCTACGATCTCGGGGCGGGCTACCGCAAAGCGTGGCTCTTCCAGCGCCTTCAGCAAAGGATCGACGGACCGGTCCTTGGCCAGGAGCAACTCGCGTTTAGCCCGGGCCCCTGCTTTGCCACCGTGTCCCAACTGCTCAATGATATCCTCTATCGATGGGCTACAGGCCGAGTAGAGCACTAGCGCAGTCAAGAAAACACAAAGGCGCTGTGTTATTGGTTTTCTCTTCATCCAATCAGGCAAGGCACAGGTCCCTAAACTCGACTCGTAGCCACGTCAGGATGCTCCGGTCTGTGAGTCTGCGGCTGGATGGCCAACGCCCCGCTCGTACAACCGCTCCACGTCCGCATTGTAAAACCCCCGGGCTGATCGTGGCCATCCGTTACGGGCGAGCTGAAGCCACCCACGGACAAGAGTCGACTAGTTTTGCTTGACCGACCAGCGATAATGCCGGTTTATCTTCCTATACGTATCCGTGCTGAACACTCAACAACGCTGAATCCGGTCGATGAAGCGGCCTGGGTTTCAACCAACGACAGCTCTCAGTGGGCACTGGCAGCCATCCAGAATCTGGCCCTGATCCCAGAAGCTCTGTGACTCTGGTGGTTCCCTACTTCTCCTGAGGAGGCAATCTTGTCAGAGTGCAAAGTTGGACTCTTCAGCATCGGCCTCGCCGCCTACTGGCCGCAGTTCGAAGGTCTCCAAGATCGCCTGATGTCCTACGGCACATTTGTCAGCAAGAAGATGTCCGGCATGGGCGTCGACGTCGTCGATGTAGGCATGGTCGACGATCAGCCCAAGGCGCGGGCCGCGCATGATCGATTCGTGCGGGAGGGTGTGGATTTCATTGTCTGTCATGTCACAACATACTCGACCAGCAGTCAGGTACTACCCGCGGTCCAGCAGGTCGGACGCCCTGTTCTGGTCCTGAATCTTCAGCCCGCAGCCAGGATGGAGTACGCGCGGACCGGGACGGGTGAGTGGCTGGCTAACTGCCAGGCATGCTGCATCCCGGAGATCTCCAACGCCTTTGCCCGCTGCGATGTCGACTTCCACGTGGTCACGGGCCTTCTCGGCTTGTCCCAACAGCCGGAAGGCGCACTGGCCAACGAAGTCACCGACCAACACCCGGCGGCCATCGCGGCGTGGCGAGAAATCGAAGACTGGATCGACGCTGTTCGTGCAAAACAAACGCTGAACCGCAGTCGTATCGGTTTCCTGGGCCATACATATCCGGGGATGATGGATATGTACAGCGACTTCACGCAGCATACCGCCTTCCTCGGGACGCACATCGAAGTGCTGGAAATGGAGGACGTGCAGGCACGCGTGGACGCCGTTGAGAATGACGAAATCGACGCCGTTCAGAGAGCAACGGAGAGCCTGTTCGAGATCAGCCAAGACAGCGATGTCGATCCCCTGGCAAAGAGGCCGACGAAGGATGAAATGCGATGGGCGTGCCGTGTAGCAGCAGGAATGGATCGCGTCGTGGCCGACTTTGATCTGCAGGGCCTGACCTACTACTACCGGGGATGGGAGGACAACGAATTCGAGCGGCTCGGCTCGAGCCTGATTCTCGGCTGCTCGCTGCTGACAGCACGCGGGATCCCCTGCAGCGGCGAGGGTGACCTGAAGAATTGCATGGCAATGAAGGTGATGGACGCCTTCGGCGCCGGCGGGAGCTTCACCGAACTGATGGCGATGGACTTCACGGATCGAATCATACTCATGGGTCACGATGGTCCGTTTCACATGGACATCGCCCACGGCAAACCCGTCCTGCGAGGTCTGGGCCTCTTCCACGGCAAACGGGGTGGAGGGGTATCGGTCGAGGCCCAGGTGCGCCAGGGGCCAATCACGATCCTCGGGTTGACGCAGACGCACGATGGGCGACTGGTCTGGCTCTGCGACGAAGGGTGGTCAGTCGCGGGAGAGCTGCTGAGGATCGGCAACACGAATTCTCGCATCCGCTTCGCCGACGATGAGGAAGGTGATTTCGACGTCGCGCAGTGGATGAATCGCTGGGCCGAAGCCGGCCCCACGCACCACGTCGCACTTGGCGTCGGACACCAGGCTGCGAAGCTGGAGAAGCTGGCAAGACTCATGCATATGGATTTCCGCAAAATCGAACGATGAAGCGCGTCTCCCGAGCGCCCCATGCCAGAGACACGAATGAGCATCAATTGTCTTAGAGCAACTGGCAAAGAGAAGCTGATTCTGGCATCCTGGTTGTTTCTCGCGAGCCCGGCCTTTCCCGGCCTCACCAATCATGAGGACAAACACCCTCCTGTTCGCGGAGAAGCTCTGTTGTTTGAGATGGATTTTGAGGATCCACGGGATCTCGAGAATGTCCGTGTCGTGGGTAGATCAATGCAGCTTGACCTCGTCAGGGACGAGTCCATTGCCCATTCTGGACGGGCCAGCCTGCGGCTTGGAGTCAATGAGCCGGGTGGAGGAGGAGAACTACGTCCCTCAATCGATATTGAATTATCCCCGGCGGTCCCCTCATCCGACATCCTGGCAATCAGTTGCTGGGTACATGTGCCCGAGGCACTGGCCGACCATTTCTTCGGTCGCTACGATGCACGCATCCTTGTCAACGGCCGCAGGCCAATGTGGTCCACGCCTGCGATCAAGCCCGGGTGGACCCTCCTTCGCTGGGAGTTAAGCAACCTCTACGAGCATCCCCTCGTGCACTCCATCCGCCTACAGTTTGGACCGATTCTTCCGGGTTTCGACCAAGGGGCGATCCATGTCGATGATTTCGTCCTGGAGGGGATGGAATCCATCGGAGCGGCTGGTATGGAACGATTGCTCGAGCTCGCCGGCGATCGAGCGAAAAGTTGGTCACAACGTCTCCAGGCAATCCGAAGGCTGGAATCGGCGTCCGGGCTGGAGGCGATTCCCTCTCTCTTTGAAGCCGTTGCCGACGGTGCACCCGAGGAGGGTTTCAATCCTGAGAGTGTCGATACCCAGGCGGCCTACATCAACAACCCGCCAGAGGGTTCGGAGGCGGTCCGCAGCGCCGCGAAAGCGGCAATAGGATCCATCACGAGGCGCGTTGCGGCGGAGCAACTTCTGGAGTTGCGGGCATGTCTCGACGAAGCTCTCGGGCATGCCGACGGCAGGATCCGCCTTGCCGCGGTAGAAGCCCTTCTGTTGATGGAACCCGATCCGTGGGTGGTGGAGCGACTCGAACAGTCTCTGCTCGATGACTTGTACTACACCCGTGAAGCGGCACTCGAGGGGCTCGAGGCGTTGGGGCATCCTCCGTCTACGGTGGCGTTAGCTCTTGGGGCGATCCTGCTCGAGTCAGACCTAACGAGGCAGATCGGAGCCGCACGCTGTTTGAGCGAAATCGGAGCACCTGCACGAGGCGTCCTGGCGGAGATTCTGGGCATTCTACGCGATCGTGAGGCGGATCAGAAGCTACGGCTTTGGTGCCTGCGGGCGGCGTGGTGGACGGACGAAAGTGTTCTTCAGCCGGAAGACTGGGTCTTGGGCCTGGAACTGAGACCTGGCGAGATTCACCGCCATCTCCTGAACCGGGCAATGGAACGTCTGCAGAAAGCTGGCCAGGAAGCGATCCCCGCCCTGACCGGTGCACTGGTCTCGCCTGATCCCGAGGTACGCGCCCGGGCGGCGACCCTTCTCAGCAAGACCGGTGCGGCGGCCCGGGCGATCTTGGAAACGGTCCGCAATGACGCCAGTTGGTATGTACGGACCGCGGCCGGGTATCCGACTCCGCTACCTGAAGATCGGCAGATCCCCGTCAACGTGGAGAAAACGGGCAGCCTGGTTCGCTTCAGCAACGGACTCATCGAGATTGAATTCGACATGAGCGGACAGGATCCGGGTCCGTCCTCGGCTCGCCTGCCGGGCGGGAAAAACATGATCGATTCAGCATGGTTGTACAAGCTGCTCTCCTTCAAGGACACCCAGGCGCAAAGCATCATTGAGCGCGTGTGGTTCCAGAAAATCCATGGCGTGCCGCTGAACAAGGCCTTGCAGTGGGAGCTAGGGGAGTCATCCGACCATCAGGCTGAAATGGTCTGCCGCTACCCTGGCGGAGCGGATTTTCCATTGGAATGGGAATTCCACTACGTCCTGCGCGAGGGGGACAGCGGCTTCTACAGCTACATGATCGTCCTGAACGTCGCTGGCAAAGAGCTTCCCGAGAGCACGACAACCAGTGGCGAGGGTTCGATAGGGATGATCAATCAGCTGGTGGCCCCCACGTGGGGTCTGTTCGATACAGCCGTCCTGCACGACAACTTCAAATGGCCCGCATCTTTCAATAGGGGGACGGACTTCAGCCTGTATCCAGACATTTATCAGGCAACGTATCGGATGCCGGATGGCGAGGTAGATGCCAAACATGAAGGATCGAATCACGAGTTGAACAG
>Ga0066376_10003849_pt1 | contig 13247 bp, 13 predicted proteins | sample Knorr_S15_td_Bot_FD_77009 | JGI IMG/M metagenome (GOLD analysis project Ga0066376, IMG submission 77009) | Marine microbial communities from Southern Atlantic Ocean transect - Knorr_S15_td_Bottom_ad_5009_LV_A | ecosystem: Environmental > Aquatic > Marine > Oceanic | place: Southern Atlantic... | reverse complement strand
TGCGCCAATCATTCTTAATGGATTCATGATTGCAGCTGCGTTTGGTCTCGTAGGCATCTTTGACAACCCACTCAATCACATGGCACTCATTGGCGTTTCGGTTGTACTTGCTGGAATAGTACAAGTCGCATGGTCACTGCTCGCACTTCGCAAGTACGGTTGGTTTACGAGCGAAACCGAAGTTGCTCGAGGAGAAGTTAAGATAATGATGCGGCGAATGTTACCGATGATTGTTGGGCTCGGAACGTTGCAAATTAATACGCTGCTCGATGGTTTTGTTGCAAACTGGACAGGCTTATTTGGCAAGTCGTTTTTCTTTGGACTTGAGTACCCTCTTGGCGAAGGCGCATTGGCTTCAATTACATGGGCGCAGCGTTTATATCAGTTTCCTCTTGGCGTGTTTGGCATTGCAGTGGCCACAGCTATTTATCCACTCCTTGCAAAACAATCAAAAGACCATGATACTTTTGCATCGACAATTCAACGTGGGTTGCGACTGGTTATCTTTGTTGGTTTACCAGCAAGCGTGGGTTTAATTTTTGTTCGCGAACCACTCGTAGCAGTAGTATTTCAGGGCGAAAAGTTTACGAGTGACGATGTATTGCAAGTCGCGACAATTTTACTCGGGTATGCAACTGCGGTTTGGGCGTACTCAATGTCACAAGTATTGACAAAGGGTTTTTACGCAAAGGATGATGCAATGACACCAGTAAAAATTGCCATGTTTTGTGTTTGCTTAAATTTCATATTAAATGTACTTCTTATATGGACACCACTCAAAGCCTCTGGGCTCGCTTGGTCAACCGCGATTTGTGGCGTTATTCAAGCGTGCATATTGCTCTTTGTTATTCGTAAACACGTAGCAGTGCCCGTTACTACTGAGGTTATCCGATCTTGGATAGCCACCTCAATTCTCACGCTGATTATGGGTGGAGTTGTTTGGTTTGTTGTTGATCAACTTTGGCAAGTAGGAGGTCAGTGGCACCAAGCGATTATTCCACTAGCAGCTGCCGTTGGGAGCGGCGTGTGCGTCTTTAGCATTGGAAGCGTATTGATGAAACGCCCTGAATTACATTGGGCACTTGGCAGAAGCAAGTGATTATTCGTTATGATTCAAGTTCAACCTCCAAATGACCGTAATTGGAGTTCCTGAATATTCGTTTATGGCACCAACAAAGAAAAAAATTGTAATTACTGGCGGTTCCGGCTTTATCGGAGCATATTTTTGCCGTTTGCTTAAAAAGCGTGGCGATGAAGTGGTGATTCTCGATTTGGTCGAGCCATCAGAAATAAGCCCTTGCGACCGGTTTGTCCATGGCGACATTCGAGACGCATCCGCTGTTGGCGATGCTTTTGAGGGCTGCGATAGTATTATTCACCTTGCAGCAGCGCACCACGATTTTGGCATCGAAGAGGAAACGTATTACACCGTGAACGAGGGTGGACTTGAAGTCATGACCTCTGTGATGGATGAACTTGGCATCAAAGATATGGTTTTCTATTCGACCGTTGCGGTCTATGGAAGTGCTCCACCGCCCCTGACAGAGGAAACAAGACCAGAACCAGAATCGTTCTACGGCAAATCAAAATTAGCGGGTGAAAAAGTTCTTGAACAATGGGTTGCTAAAGGTGAAGGACGGAAGTGCTTGATTATCCGCCCCACGGTAACGTATGGTCCCGAAAACTTTGCGAACATGTACTCGTTGCTTCGCCAAATAGATAGCGGCAAGTTTTTCTTTGCAAGCGGTTCAAGTAACATCAAGAGCTTGTCGTATATTGAAAATATCGTTGATGCTACATTGTTCTTGATGAACAAAGATGGGCTAGAGCAATTCGAGATTTTTAACTACATTGACAAACCTGACCTTACGAGCGTTGAAATTGCAGAAACGTGCTACGCCTCCATTGGAAAGAAACTCCCAAGATGGCGACCGCCAACGTGGCTGTTGCTCCTTGGTGCGAAACCATTTGATCTCATCATAAAAGTAACTGGGAAAAATTTACCAGTTTCAACTGCTCGAGTAAAGAAACTTTTTGTCGATCAAACGAAATTTGAAGCCCAAAAAATACTTGATACTGGATTTAAAGCAGAAGCAAGTGTCCGCGAGGGAATCGACCGTACCGCCCAATGGTATTTGGCTGGCGGCAAGGACGAATCTGCGCAGTGGCACCAACCACCAAAAGAAATTGTAAGAAAAATTTAGCCCCGTGCTAATGTATTTCGTGGGCGAGTAGTTCTGCGACCGGCATCCACTTAAAGTCGCCAAGCAGACGCGACCACCGCTTGTCGCATTTTTTTAGATTTAAGTAATGCCTGAACGTGTGTTGTTTACTGATTCCCTGCACGCGTGGTTGTGCGCCATCAATTTCCCAGGGATGGATATAGAACACGTATGGCTGTTTTTTATTGAGTATTCGTTTTACACCAGCACGAAAAATATTGTAGGGAAGTAAGCGGAAATACCCTCCGCCTGCCCATGGTAATTGTTTGCCCATGACATCAAGGCAGGAAACACAAACCTCATGGAATCCCTCGCGAATTTCTTGGACAACTACGCCGCTCTCTAAACCACTCAAACTTCCGTAGCGATCATGTCCAATAGTTGCAAACGATGAAGAGTCGTACGTGTAGCCCTCTTCTTTAAGTATGTCAATGGTCCAATCAGTAATCGAAAAACAAGGCGCGCGATATCCAACGACCTGCTTGCCCGTTAAGTCTTCAAGTATGTTCTTTGCATCTCGAACATCTTTTCTAAATTGGTCATGGCTTAAATCATAGGCAAGTTCGTGGTTGTAACCGTGGCTTGCGATTTCGTGCCCAGCGGCTGCAATATTTTTAATTGTTTCTGGGTGACGCTCTGCAATCCAACCAAGAATAAAACAAGTGCACGTTACATTATTTTCATCAAGCAATTCCAACATTCGGTTGACGTTTTGTTCCACACGCCGTTCGCTCGATTCCCACAGGGCTGGATCGATGCCGAGGTTCTGCACTTGGAACCAATCTTCCACGTCAATAGACATCGCTGCTGGAGTTGTTTGATTATCTTTCCAACTCATAACATGTTGTGCCCACGCTTGCGAAGCGCGCGAACATCCTTCGGTTTGGGAAACGAAAAATACGAAGCGTTGCTCATATCAAGCGGCGTTGCATCAAAGATGCCACATCGGATATCGCAAAGTACATCAATCATAAGTCGAGCGCCTTCTTGCTTTGTACCAACAATGACACGGTCAAGTGAATCGTGGTCAAGAAGTGGAAACTCTTTTGTTTTGATAATGCCTCCAGCATCAAGTTTTTCTGCCATCTCATGCACCGTAATTGTCGCGTGAGATTCCCCATGAAGCAATTGCCAAAAGTTTGGCATCATGCCTCGATACACAGGAAGCCTTCCGCTGTGAATATTGATGCATTTGATTCGAGGAAGATCGAGAATTCCTCGGCGGAAAATCTCAGGTGCTGCAACCGAAACTATGACATCTGGCAGAAGTGCTTTTGCGGTTTGAAGATATTCAGCATCATTTACAGATGTTGTTGGAACAACGTTTATACCGCTTTCTTGGGCAAGTGCGCTGATGGATTCTCTTTGTATTTTGACGCGCACAAATCGCAGACTCAGTCGAATAAAATCAATAAGTCCATAAAATCGGAACATTCGCCATGCGGTTTTCCAGATTGGTTCATGGAAGGCGTCGACAACGGTAGTTCCGATAATATCAAGTTTGTCCCTTGGATATTCGGCAAAAAAGACCTTAAAGAACTGAATAACGTAGAGCGGGTCGTCTTCGGTCACGAAGAGCACACGAAGCCTATCAGTCATTTCTTGGGTTGTTGTACTGTTTTGCGAACTCATGAATGCGTTTCTAAGTAGTAATGGGCTTAAGGGTCATTCATCGACCCAATATGGGTTACGCATCATACGAATGCTGCGGTGAATGTGTGTTTGTTCACCCCAATTATTCCGATAGAACTACCCTGAGATGGCCATGGAAACAGAGACGCAACAAAAGACCGAACATATCACAGAACACCAAAAATCTGCGATGGAAGAAGCACCTCCACAAAGGCGTACTGTTTGGACACCAAAACAGAAATTGGTCCGCCTTATCTGGGGCACGCTAGGAAAATTAATTTGGACATTTCTTCCGCCTGCGCGATCTTCGGTGCTACGAATGTTTGGTGCAAAAATTGGGCGCGGGTGCACCTTCGCTAGAACCGTCGAAATAATTATTCCATGGAATTTGGTTACAGGCAATAATTGTCATATTTCAGAGCGAGTGATTTTATACACACTTGGCACAATTACGCTTGGCGATAATGTTCGAGTGGATACCAAGGCGCACCTATGTGCGGGAAGTCACGATATGCGGGACACGAAGTTTCCACTAACTCGTCCGCCAATTTCAATTGGTGACGACTCCTTCATTGGAATTGATGCGTACATCGCGCCAGATGTTGCAATTGGACCAAACACAATTGTGCATCCAAGAGCAAGCGTCTACCGCAATGTTGATGGCAATTGTGCTTTACAGGGAAACCCAGCGAGAGTCGTCGAGTGAAATCGTTTCGAAATAGTATGTGGAAGTTTTTCGGATCACCTTTGTTTATGATGATTCCGCATCTTGCATATCCACTACGCACAAATATTTTGAAGTTGTTTGGCATGAAATGTGGAGCAAGAGTTCGTGTTCGTAAAGGAGTTACATTCGACAAACCTTGGAACGTAACAGCAGATGACTTGGTTGTCTTTGGTGACAATGCAATAATTCGAGCTGGCGAGCCAATTGAAATCGGGAAGCGTTGTGTGATTAGTCAGTATGCGATGCTTGTTACTGTTGTTGGAGATAGTCAAACTTCAGGAAACACAAAACGAAGAGCAGCTATTACGATTGAGGACGACGTTTGGGTTGCGACGGATGCGCTTGTTATGCCGGGTTCGCACATTGAATCTGGCGTTGTTGTTGGAGCGAGAGGTATGGTTGATGGCCGACTTCCAAACTGGTCAGTTTGTATTGGGGAACCCGCAGTACCCCGAGCAACCCGAGTGCTGTACCGGCAAAACTAATGTCAAATATTGAAGTCATCATCCCAGTAAAAAATGAAGAGATTAATCTTCCCTTCGCTCTTGCAAGTGTGCAAGAATGGGCAGACCGTGTTTGGGTGATTGATAGCGAATCCACAGATAAAACCTGTGAAATTGCAAAAAATGCAGGAGCGGAAGTCGTTGTTAAACCGTGGCTTGGATATGCAAAGCAAAAAAATTGGGCGCTTGATACGCTAGATTTGAAAGCGGATTGGATTTTCTTTTTAGATGCGGACGAAGCAATTCTTCCAGAACTTCGGGACGAACTTCTTGCGATAGCTTCCAAAGATGTTGACAAAGTCAACGAGTCTGCATTTAACATTAATCGATACTTCATTTTTCTAGGAAAGCGTATTCGACACTGTGGGTATTATCCGAGTTGGAACGTTCGTTTTTTTAAACGGGGCAAAGCACGGTATGAAGAACGCGAAGTTCACGAACACATGGTGGTCGACGGTGAAACGAGTTACACGAAGGGTCACATGGAGCACTATGACCGGCGCGGTTTAGAACTTTACATGGCGAAACACAATCATTATTCGACTCTTGAAGCAATAGAAATTTTGCAGCAAGCAAAAACAAAAGACGAAACTATTGATGCGAAGTTGTTTGGTTCTGCACAACAAAGACGAAGGTGGATAAAAAGGCATATCTACCCACGCCTTCCAGCAAGGTGGCTCTTTCGGTTTTTTTGGATGTACTTATTACGACTCGGTTTTCTTGACGGGATAAATGGACTGCGATTTTGTTTATTTATTTCTTCATACGAATTACTTATTTCGCTTAAAACAGTTGAACTACAACAAGAGGAAACCTCTGATGGCAACTGAAGATAGACATGTCAGCCCCTATTCTTTGCAAGAAAAAATTTGGCGAATGCTTTGGGCAATAGTACAAGCGACCCTCTTTCGTTATTCATTTCATACATGGAATGGCTGGAGAATATTTTTACTCAATTCGTATGGAGCAAAAATTAACCCGACTTGTGTCATTCGGCGCACGGTCACAATTGAGTGCCCGTGGAACCTGAAGATGGGGCACAATAGTTGCCTTGGGGATGGAGTGATTGTGTACTGTCTGGGGAAAGTGACGATTGGCGACCGCGTTTCAATTTCTCAATATGCCCACCTTTGCGCCGGCACGCACGACTACAACCATGTGGAAATGCCACTCCTTCGACCTCCAATTACCGTTGAAGACGATGCATGGCTTGCGGCTGACTCGTTTGTTGGACCCAATGTCACCATTGGCGAGGGCGCGGTTCTTGGCGCCCGTGCAGTTGCCATGCGAGATATTGACCCGTGGACTATTTACTCCGGTAACCCAGCGGTAATTATTCGTACTCGATCTAAAGTATAAAACCGTTGCTTTGACTGTGTATGCAGTGGGGACAGATTCGAGGGGACTGTCCCCTTTCCATTTTTGCTTCAATGGCGTATCCTTTGGGGCTATGCATTATTCAAACAAAATGGTCATTCGTACTTTTCGTGGTTTTACAATGATCGAACTCCTCGTTGTTATCGCAATTATTGTTGTTCTCGTCTCTATTCTGACCCCATCTCTAGGCAGAGCATTTCGATCCGCTCGTTCGGCAGAGGACAAAACACAAGCCAAAGGCGTGTATTCTTCGATGCTGTTGTACTCGACAACTAACGATGGCAAGTTGCCGCTTCCAAGCGAAATCGGAAAACGCTATCAAAATATTCAACATGACGATTCAGACACGACCGCAAACCTAATGTCATATATGCTTGCCCATAGATATTTCAATACGGATTTTTTAATTAGCCCCACTGAATCTAATCTACTAGTTCAGGATATGGATGAGACAGCTGTGCAGTATGACCACGACTCTGTCGATGGTGACAGCATTCTCTGGGACACAAATTTCATTGCGGATATTTCAAGTGCAACATTGGCAGCTCCAGCAAACAATTCTTATGCACACCAAGGTCTTTGCGGAGAACGAGTACGATTAAAATGGCACGCTGGTGCAAGCCCATCTGATATAAATATTTCTAATCGTGGTCCAGAAATAGAAGTGCAAGATGGCGTCATGACCGAAGATCCAGACAGCACCACTCTGAAATTTCATGGTCGTATGGACTCTTGGCTCGGCGTTATTGTTGGCGGAGATGGTTCTTCTCGGTTGGCGCAATCGGTGCACCCCGATGGAGTTTCCTACAAACCGTTAAATGGATTACCACTTGGTCCCGACAACATTTTTTATCTTGATTGGAACGATATTAATGTACCATCGGTACCAAACGGTATGGCATCGGGTGATAATTGGCTTGTAATTTGCAACGAAGTTATTAGTGAAAACGAAATCAACGTTGTTTGGGATTGAGTAACTTCCTTAGTGAGGTTGCAGTATCCGAAATAGGTGAATACCCAAGTAAATCGGTAATTTTTTCGATGTTTGCGCAAGAGGCAAAGACGTCGCCACTTCTTTTTGGTTGGAAGTCAACGGTAACATCTTTGTGCCCCGTCATTGCTTGAAGCAATTCGAGTAACGACAGCATCGAGCCTGTGCCAACATTAAACACTTCACCGCGTAGTGGTTTGTGGTGCGATGCTGCAAGTAAGTTCGCATGAATAATATTTTCGATGTGCGTAAAATCACGCGATTGAGTTCCATCACCAAAAATGATTGGAACGCTATTGTTTTGTATCGCTTCGATGAATGTTGAAACTACAGCCGCATATTGGGAAGTAGGATCCTGACGTTCACCAAAGACATTGAAATACCGAAGGGACGCAGTATCAATACTAGCATCTGACATGAGTTGCTCACCCATGACTTTCGACTGAGCGTATGGAGATTCCGCAGAAATAATATCCGATTCTTTGCTTGGTAAGTTTGGGGAACTTCCATAATTGGCAGCTGATGAAGCAAAAACGACACGGCTACACTTCGCTTTTCTTGCAGCCTTGAGTATGTTACTTGTGCCTTTAATGTTGATTTCAAAACAGGTATCTGGTTGTTCAAAGCTTTTGGGCACCGAGACAAACGCCGCTTCGTGAAAAACATGGGAACACCCCTGAATTGCTTCATCTACTGCTGCAGTGTCAAGTATAGACCCCTCAATGAGTGAAAGTTCAATCCCATCAAGATTCGCTCGAATCCCAGAACTAAAATCATCTAGCACCCGGACTGTTGCACCGAGTCCCGCGAGATGTTGTGTAAGATGTGAGCCTATAAACCCAGCACCTCCAGTGACAAGAACAATGCGACCATCAAAAAAGTTATCGTATCTTTTAGAATCCATATAAGAACCCTATCGTACCATCCATGCAATTAAAACTGTACAACCCACTCACTCGTAAAACGGAAGTGTTTACCCCAATTGACCCTGAAAATAAAGTGGTCACATTTTATTCGTGCGGGCCGACGGTGTATGACTATGCACACATTGGAAACTTCAGAGCGTTTCTCAATGCAGACGTCCTTCGTAGAACACTTGAAGCGATCGGGTACGATGTGAAACAAGTGATGAACATTACCGATGTTGGGCACATGACGGAAGACAATTTGGCCGACGGTGGTGGCGAGGATAAGATGGAAGTGGCAACAGCTCGTTTGATTGAAGCAAAAAAATCGGGAACACTCCCGTCGGATGTGGACATTGACCCAAGTGATCCACTTGCAGTTGCAGAATTTTATGCGAATGCGTTTATGGAAGATGCAAGGGCGCTTGGAATCCGAGTTGTTGACGATGTAGAAACCAACAACGAAGTAATGCCTAGACCAACGCAGTACATCCCACAAATGATTTCGATGGTTGAGTCGTTAATTGAATCTGGCCATGCCTATGTTGCTTCAGATGGCGTCGTGTATTTTGATGTTGCATCTTTTCCTAAGTATGGCAAACTTTCTGGAAATACACTCGACGCACTTCGAAGTGGAGAGGGTGGTCGTGTGGACATGGAAACGCAAGCAGTAAAACGAAACCCAGCGGATTTTATGATGTGGAAACCTGATGAAACGCACGTCATGCGCTGGCCAAGTCCTTGGGGTGAGGGGTATCCGGGATGGCACTTGGAATGTTCTTCGATGGCAACGGAACTTCTTGGTGATGTCATTGATATTCACAGTGGAGGAGAAGATAATATTTTTCCTCATCACGAATGTGAAATTGCACAATCATGTTGCGCGACTGGCAAGGATTCTTTTGCAAATTATTGGTTCCACACACGATTCTTACTTGTTGATGGAACCAAGATGAGCAAGAGCAAGGGAAATTTTTACACTCTTCGGGATTTAGTTAAAAAGGGTGCGACTCCCGCGGCAATCCGCTTGGAACTTATTCGAACGAATTACTGCTCAAATGCAAACTTTACGTTGCAGGGATTAAAAGATTCACAGCGGCAAATTGATAGGTGGTGTAGGCTGGCAGATTGGCTCTGTGAACATGGAAGCGTAAAAATAACAGAAACGCCCTTGCAACAAGCGAGGGATAAATTCATATCGGCTATGTGCGAAGACTTAAATGTCTCAGGTGCTATCGGATTCTTAAGTGAAGCGGTGAGCGAATACGCGGTAGATTCTGCACCAATAAAAGGTGATGGACCAAGCACGCTTACGGATGAACTTGAAGCGCTGCAAGCCATTGATTCCATTTTAGGTGTTATCGATCTTGAATCGTGTGCTTGCACAGAGAGCCTTGATGTTGTAACAATAAATGCACTCATCGAAGATAGACTTAGCGCAAGAGACAATAAAGACTGGTCAAGGGCGGATGAAATTCGCGAAGAGTTGCTTGCACTTGGAGTCTCAATTAAAGATGGCTCCGACGGAACGACTTGGACAAGAATCGTGCAATGAAAAAAACACCGCCAATCATTGGTTTACTAGGTGGGATTGGGTCTGGTAAAAGTGCAGTTGCACTTGCACTACAAGAGTGCGGTTGCATTGTTGCCGACGCAGATGCGAATACAAAAGCCGTGCTTCGCGACCCCGAAGTACGCGACCAATTAGTTGCATGGTGGGGTACTAAGGTGTTACGTACAGATGGGGAAATTGACAGGAAAGCGATTTCAAATATTGTCTTTCATGACGAAGAAGCAAGAAAACAACTTGAGCAACTCATCCACCCAAGAGTTCGTTGTATGCAAGAAGAACAATTTGCAGAAACAGAGGCATCGACTCGAGGACTTGTTATTGATGCCCCATTATTGCTTGAAGCGGGGCTTGATACCCTCTGCGACGTGCTTATATTTGTGGAATCGTCAAGAGAATTGCGACTCTCTAGGGTCTCTGAATCGCGTTGTTGGACCTTGGAGGAACTCGATAGACGAGAAGATGCGCAGTTACCACTTGACACGAAGCGGAATAAAGCCGACTATGTACTTATCAACGAGGGCGAGTTAGACGAGGTTCGCAACCAAGTCAAACAAATACTTGAAGATATTCACAACGGGCGACACATTTGAAACGTCGCTAACACAAACCCCCCTTTCAATACATCAGAGAAAAACAGTTTGTTTCACCGCGCATGGTGAAGCATAAAAAGTAATACCCCTTTTTCGGGGTGAGGAGAATTCTAAGAATGGCTAAGAAACGAAGACGACGAAAAGGCAATCGCAACACAGATGGTGGCATGTCAGCAATGACATTGAAGCCAGGTGAAGTGCCAACGGACGAGGAACTTGAAAGCGAAGCAGCATCGCTCGATACAAAGCTTACTGAGGCTGCGCAAAAAAAATACGATAAAGCAAAAAAAGAAGGCTACGATTTAACAGCGCTTCAGCACATGAAGGGTAAGGATCTTGGTGAGGTTGCGAAAAAAGAAAAAGTTGAGAATTGGTCAGAGATGCCTAAGCAGAAACTTGTTTTTGAAATTCTTAAAGCGCAAGCAACTCGCCAAGGATTAATGATTGGCGAAGGCACTCTTGAGATCATGGCTGATGGGTATGGTTTCCTTCGTAGCCCAGAGTATTCGTACGTTGCTTCGCCAGACGACGTTTACGTCAGTCCATCGCAAATCCGAAGGTTTGGTTTGCGTAAAGGACAGGAAGTTCGTGGGTTAATTCGTCCTCCAAAAGAAACTGAAACGTATTTTGCGATGCTTCGGGTTGAAGCAATTAATGGTCGTGATCCAAAAGATATTCACGACATCGCAACCTTTGAAAACTTAACACCCTTGCACCCAGATTCAAGAATTCACCTTGAAACCGAAAGTGACATTATCGAAACGCGAGTTATTGATTTAGTTGCGCCTATGGGTTTCGGTCAGCGGGCGCTTATTGTCGCTCCTCCTCGAACAGGTAAAACAGTATTACTTCAACGTTTAACAAATGCGATTGCGATAAATCATCCAGAGGTGCATGTTATTGTTCTTCTTGTTGACGAACGTCCCGAGGAAGTGACAGACTTTAAACGAAGCACACCAGATTCAGTAGAAGTTGTTGCAAGTACATTTGACGAAGAAGCAACGAGGCATATTCAAGTTGCTGAAATGGTGATGGAAAAAGCAAGGCGCATGGTTGAGTTCGGTGATCATGTTGTAATCTTGATGGACTCAATTACAAGGCTTGCTCGTGGATACAACAACGGTTTACCCAGCACAGGAAAAATCGGTACTGGTGGTGTAGATTCAAAAGCATTAATTCGCCCAAAGAAATTCTTTGGTTCGGCAAGAAACATTGAAGACGGTGGTTCGCTAACAATTATTGGCACAGCGCTCGTTGACACTGGTTCAAAAGCAGACGAAGTTATTTTTGAAGAATTTAAAGGTACAGGTAACTCAGAGCTCCACCTCACAAGAAAACTTGTTGAGAAACGAATCTGGCCAGCGATTGATATTGCGGCATCGGGAACACGTCGAGAAGAGTTGCTCCTAGATCCAAAAGAACATGAGCTTGTAGGTCGTTTGCGTAAGGTTGTGAGCGATATGAGCCCAGTTGAGGCGATGGAAATGTTGCGTACGAGAATGGTTAAGACGAATTCAAACGCTGAATTCCTCATGACGATGAACTTAGGATAATTAGAAGCCAAATTCACTGTCTATGCGTACAGTGTGGAGTATGAATATGTTACGAAAACCTAAAACAAAAGGTTTCACAATCATTGAACTTCTCGTTGTGATTTCAATTATTGCAGTCCTTGCCGCTATTATTAATGCGACCGTGAACGGAGCAAGGCGTTCCGCCAATACCGCCAAGTCAAAAATAAAACTAAAACAAATTTCAGAGTGGATGCAATTATGGTCGGGGAACAACGATGATCGCGTGCTGCCTAGCCAGTTTGATTTTGTTGAAGAAGCTGCAGCGGGATCAGCAATTGCTGTTCGGAATAATCCAGGGTTAAATTTTTACCCTGGTGATGACGACGATAATCCATACGATCTTTTAAATCGTGGGCAATATGTAGGTACGTGGGCAGACATTTTATGGACGGAAAACAATCTCGCCCAAGCATTTGGTGCAATGAGGCTATTGGATTTTGATCAGACTAAAATAGACGACGCATACGGATCGGATATTACACCAGTTGGGCTGTGGGAAACGGACTCACCAGATATCTACCCAACCGAGCCGGTTATTTTTGAAGTGTACGAAGATTTTGAACATCCATTTCGTTCGACGTTTGAAAATACTCGGGGTCCCGCAAAAGGATTGCCCGGTTTCTTTGCTGCGAATGATTTCTTTGATGCGAGAAGTAATATTGATAGAGACCCTTTTGGTGAAGCAACTTCGCAAGTTGATTGGTATTACACAAACTCTATGATTAAAGCACCTTCGCGTTCGGTCTATCTCGTTGATTCGGTTGCTGGTGAGACAATTTCAAATGAACCAGAACCTTGGGAGTATGCTCTTGAGTACATAGATGACATGCAAATACTCAATCCAGATTCGGACACCCTTGGTGAAGTTGATTTCCGATACGGTGGTTCGACAATGTTGCTTATGCTTGATGGATCAATAAAGAAAGAGAGAACATGGACAGAATTGGGTCCCCCAGATCCGCCGCCCACTGGAGCAGATCAATCACTCTATGGTCGTGGAATTAGAGTCGACAATTTGGATAGCAGATAATGCGTTTTAAGGGGAGCTGCACCACGCATTTTTACGGCTAGAATCGTGATTTTGGAATAATCCTATCATAATGGGGTTGCTAAAACGTTGGGTTTTGCTACACTTTCCTTCCGTCCTTTTGGG
>Ga0066376_10003847_pt1 | contig 13251 bp, 10 predicted proteins | sample Knorr_S15_td_Bot_FD_77009 | JGI IMG/M metagenome (GOLD analysis project Ga0066376, IMG submission 77009) | Marine microbial communities from Southern Atlantic Ocean transect - Knorr_S15_td_Bottom_ad_5009_LV_A | ecosystem: Environmental > Aquatic > Marine > Oceanic | place: Southern Atlantic... | reverse complement strand
TCGTCTTTACTTAAAAATTTCTGTTCATAAAGTTTTACTGAAGATTCATATTTTTTCAGAAGTCGCTGATAGTCTTTATCCGCGGTTTGCAAAGCAAGCTCAATATCTTGTCGCTTTGCAACAACCTCACCCTCTTGCCACGCCTGAAGGGCAAGTGTGGCAAGATCAATATCAAGTTGTTTTACTGCAAGTTCTGAATCCCGCCTTTTCTCAGCAATTGCAAAAGAAGATTCCGCGTTTTGTAAATTATTCGTTGCACTGGTAACATTTAACTCAGAATTTCGGATGTTGTTACGGATTTGTTCATCGTTTAATTTGAGAAGTACATCCCCCTCGTTTACATGCGTTCCTTCTTCAACAAGTTCGATAATCGTGGCACCGGATTCAAGGTGATTATGAATGCCAATTTGTTTTTCGGCTGCGAGTTCTCCAGAGGTTGGGACAGTGATATCAAAAGAACCGATCACCACTTCATAGACTTCCCCAGACAACACCCTAGAGGATCTACTTCCAGCATCACCTCCAAAAAGTAACCATAGCGCCCCCCCAACAAGAATGACCGAAGCCACAATTACAACGGTTGACAATCCTCTTCGTATCATTCTTGTAATTGTAAACCCATTGAGTCACTTTGTTTATCTATTGGTAGCACCAATGTTCCCTCTGAAGAAATCCTTATCTGCCCCGCCCGAAGTAGGTAATCCAAAATAGAGAGCTCAAGGTCCCTTCTTGCGCTATCTCGAGCGTCTTTTGCTCCCTGAAGGTCAGAAATGGCCCTTGTTTGGTCTAAAACAGAGACTCTGTCGGGATCGGCGTTAATAGAGTCAAGACCAAGTTGTGCAATTTCTACGTTTCGCTCCTGTAAATCAAGGGTGAATTGAAATACCTCAATATTTCGTAGCGAGGATCGCACCTCCACCGCTACCGTATCGCGAGTTTCACGGTACGACCTCTTCGCTTTTTCCAATGCAATTTGTTGCTGGCGAACCGCGATTCTTTCCGTTTCTCGATTGAGCGGAAAACTAAACGATAGGCCGGCAACATAATCAATATCTTCACCAGTAAACTTTGCGGGCTTGTGGTCTTCGCTATCAGTGGACGCACTCAGCGTTAGCGTTGCTTCTGGTAACAAGTCATTTATTGCATTAGCAACACTTCGTTTTGTGTCACCAAGTTGATTCAATTCATTTTGTAAATCTAAACGAAACCGCAGGGCTTGTAAAACAGCAGTTGTAACATTCACCTCAGGAGGAAAAATGCCCAATGATGTTGGCACAACATCAATCGGCGTTTCAATAGCCCACCCAATTCTTATTTTGAACCGGTCGAGGGCAAGTCTATATTGTTCCCACGATTGACTTAGGCTTGCAACTGCAGCGAGTGCTTGATTTTCAGCGTCTACGGAATCATAAAGCCTCGTCCGTCCAGACTCATACAACGCAGTTTGTCTTTTTGCGAGTTGGCGCAATGAATCTACACCCATCTGTGCATTATTCAAGGACTGTTTTTGAACAACAAGCGACAAATAGTCACTGACAATATCTCTATAAAAATTTCGACGAAAACGCTCAAACGTACGCGCGGCATAGACAAGATCTCTTTTTGCTTGAATGAGAGACTCTCTTGCAACAGCACCCGCCCCCTGCAGCAGGGGAATCTCGATAACGAGACCAAGCACAGACTTTGAATTGCTTGATGATGTCGTTGTTGTGGAAGAGTGTAGATCCTTAGCAAAAGTAGAGAGTGCAGTTGCCGATATGGTTCCACCGCTATGCAGGCTCTGTGTTATTTTATAATCATTGACCACTTCAATCGCGGTGTCGTACATACCATCTGTTGAATCGGCCTCGAGAGCAGATGTGATTGTGTTTGTAAATCGAGGACCCCAGAGATGAAGTTCACCAAGTAACGACAGGGTTGTGGAAAGATAATCATATTCGGCGAATTCAACCTCTTTGGAGTTACCGTTTGCCCACAACAGTGATTCGTCAAGTGTCAACAACGTACTTGTCAGAGCCAGGTCGTTTTCTGCGTTATCAAGTGACCTAGCTATTGCTTCTGCGTCGATGTCCGCGGCTCTAATGTATTCAAGGTCACCGCTTGATGGATTTATAGTCTGAGGATTTGTATTTTCAATTGAATCTGCGAATGCATCTTGCGTTCTTAAGATGATGTCTGGTTTGATAGCCCCAAAGGAGTGGCTTTTCTCTGCCATGATTTCCTCAACACGTCGATCGATTTGTTGAAACCCACTGTCACAACTTGGGAAAAAACAGAATAAAACTAGGGCTAGACGTTTCACGTTGTTGTGGATTCTAACACCCCCACACCCTGTTATGATGACAAGCACGATAATGCCAACACAATGCATAGAACACCAAAACCTGTGGATTTTTGAACACCCCGTGATTCAAGACAAGTTAACCCGCATTCGAAACATCCACACCGAACACGCAGAGTTCCGTCGTTTATTAAATGAAATTTCCGGTCTGATGTTTTTTCAACTTTCTCGAGGCTTTCAAACAGAAAAAATAGAAGTCGAAACCCCTATTGAACAAACAGGTGGAGTTCAACTTGCACACCCAATTACCCTCGTTCCAATATTACGAGCAGGTGTTGGAATGACAGACGGAATACTGGCGATGATTCCAGAAGCAAGAGTTGGCCATATCGGTGTTTACAGAGATGAGAAAACGAAACAACCGGTTCCCTACTACTGCAAATTGCCAACAGATATTGCAAGCGGACCCGTACTACTTATCGATCCAATGCTTGCAACAGGTGGATCGGCCTCCTACGCCGCAAAAGTGTTACGCGATGAGCACGGTTGTAAAGATTTGCAAATGGTCTGCCTCGTCGCTGCTCCAGAAGGTGTCTCAAAAATGTATGAAGACAATCCAGACCTATCAATTTATACCGCGTCGCTTGACAGATGCTTAAACGAGAACAGCTACATCTGTCCTGGACTTGGTGATGCTGGCGACCGAATATTTGGAACGTTGTAAGAAATGGCAGAACACAAAAACAAATCGTTTGACCGCCCGGGGGGGTACTCCACACCACTGGGAGCCATTGCCTCACAACGAGAAGAAGTTGATGGATCGAAAATTAAACTTTTGGGTGATACTGTTAAACAACATCAACCACCATCAGAAATAGAAATTACACCGGACTATACACAGCAAAACCCAGACACACGATTGTATGTCGGAGATTGCCGAAATGTTCTTCCAGCACTTCCCGATACAGGGACCGTTGATCTCATATTTGCAGATCCGCCATTTAATTGGGATGTTCCCTATGACGGCTGGGAAGACAACATGCCAAGAACAGAATTTGAACGGTTTACATTCGACTGGCTTGATGCTTGCTTAGATGTATTATCTCCAACAGGTTCTATTTGGGTAAGCATTCCCGATGACACCGCTGCCGAAGTTGTGATGCATCTAAAACGCCGCGGATTAACGATGATTAACTGGTGCGTATGGCATTTTCGGTTTGGGCAACATCGAGTGGGGTCGTTCATTATGAGCAAGGTGCACGCGCTCTATTTTGTAAAAGACCCACTCAACCGGACGTGGAATGCTGATGAAATACTAGAACAGTCGGATCGCGCAAGCATATACAACGATAAACGAACCCACGAAAAAGAAGAGCGCAGAGGAATGCGTGTACCCATGGATGTTTGGTATGGAAAGTATTGGGGACGAATTCAGGGAAACAATAAAGAGCGCAGACAAGGACACCACAACCAAAACCCCGAGGTGTACTTAGAACGTATTATCTTGGCATGTACAAATGAGGGCGATTTGGTTCTGGACCCCTTTGCAGGAAGTGGCACCACCAACACCGTAGCCCGTGCACACAACCGCCGCACAATTGGCATAGAACATTCAGGTTTGAATGCCAAAAGCGCATGGGAACGCATTACGGAAATTGGAATGATTCGAAAAAACTGTTCAATGGGTCAAAGTTCCGCAATTTTTAGCAAACGATAATCCATGCCACAACCTTCAATAAATTTTTCTAGCTTTGAAGAGGTTTGTACTGTGTTGCAAACCGCCGCAACCTGTTTGCATGAATTTTCAGGACGCAGAGGCTGTACACATCACCTGCCTTCATCTGGTCAACTGCTAGTCACCGGTGATTTGCACGACAACCCAATTCATTTAACCAAAATAATACAACTTGCCGATCTCGATATTCCAACCAATCACATTGTCTTGCAAGAACTCATCCACTCTGGTGGCGACTCAAAAACGGCAGACTTAAGTTACCGAATGCTCGTTCGAGTCGCGTCCCTGATAGTCGCATACCCCTCGCAAGTACACCCCATTCTTGCCAATCATGAATTATCACAGGCAACTGGACGTGCGATTACAAAAGGTGGCGGAGAACTTGTCAAGAAATTCACTCAAGGTGTACAACAAGTGTTCGGAAAAAATGCTGGCGCAGTGCTTGACGCATTAAACGAAATTATACTTGCGATGCCTCTTGCAGTTAAATCCGAATCAGGACTCATGTGTTTACACAGTCTTCCAAATGAATTGTCGATGGATGAATTTGACATTGACATTCTTCAGCGGGAATTACAACCCCCAGATCGCAGGGGTCCATTTGGTTCCGCATACATGACGGTTTGGGGTCGTCAACACGCAGAAGAACAGGTGAATGCGCTTGCAGAATCTTGGGGTGTCACACTATTTTGTTTAGGACACGCCTGGGTTCCAACGGGAATTGATATTTCAATGCCAAACGTACTCTTGATAAACAGCGATCACAACAGTGGTGTTGTTTTGCCTGTTCAGCTTGACAATATTCAGAATGCAAGGCGCACAATGCAATCAGCGGTGCAACTTTCCTCCGTTTCAATGGACGTGAGCGAATTGTAATGTCTTCCAAACCGATTACCCTGTCGTTAGAACTTTCTGGGCGATATGGAAGCATTGCATTAATGAACAGGGACGGCGAAACAATAACATCCCACCCTATTGGAGGAAAAAGAGAAGAGGATGACGTTTTTCCTTCAATCGAGAAAGGGGCAACGTCACTTTGCATTACCCCCGGAGAGATTGAACTTGTTGCGGTGAGTATTGGTCCCGGTGGATTTACTGGATTAAGAACATCGGTTGCAATTGCGAAAATGGTTGCACTTGCTTCAAATGCAACAATCATTTCAGTTGAAACTGCAATAGTAACCGTGCAACAGGCGAATCGTGGGGATGGGCCATTTTTGGTAATCTCGTGTGTAAAAGGCAATCAATTTTGGCTATCAACCATTGTTCAAAAAGATGGAAATTGGAATTGTGTTTCGAATAACACATCAACCGAAGCACTTGCTTCGGAATTGAATGCTGTCACTGGCGTGTTCGCAGACGAATTTATACCAGTTGAAGCGAGAATGCTCATCGAACAACATGCAGTTCCAATCTATCAAAGCGCCCCAGATGCAATGTCATTACTTAAGATTGGGTTGGACCTCTACCAAGCTGGAAACAGCGTTGACCCCTCCGAACTTCTTCCCCTTTATCCAAGAGAGCCCGAGGCTGTTCGGGTCTGGAAAGCAAGAAAATCCCCAAACCACACATAGGCCGATAATACTCCTCGTGAGCGAAACCATATTGTTTGGGGACCCCCTATCTTTGTTTTTTTACCCATCTTCACCAATCTAGTGTGAAGTTGCGTAGTTTTGAGGACGAAGGGTTTTTCTGTGGCAGTTTAGGAAAACATGTGCCACAACAAAACCAAACCCCATTCGAGGTTCAAGATTATGACGAAAAAGACAAACAAAGACACAGTATCTGACAAGCAAGTATTTACAACTGGAGAAGCCGCAAAAATTTGCAACGTCTCACAACAAACAATCATTCGTTGTTTCGACAGTGGACGCCTTCACGGTTTCAAGGTTCCTGGTTCTCGATTTCGTCGAATTCCACGTAATGAACTCATTCGATTTATGCAACAAAACAACATGGACTCGGGTCGGCTAGAAAGCGGTCCCCTGCAGGTGCTCGTTATTGGTTTGAGTGTTGCCGAAACAGATTCCGTCATTCGAGATCACGCTGCCCAGCACAATATCCAAATTCATCACGCTGAAGATGCTTGGGAAGCAGGATTTTTAGCCCAGCAATGTAAACCAGAACTCGTATTTATAAACTCAAGTGTTCCTGGAATTCAAAAACACGCAGTTCACCGAACTCTTGTAAACGCAAACGGAACCGAACCGATGATTGTAGTTGTTGACAAAAATTATCACAATGGCATGAATATGTCATCGCAAAATGACGAATCTAAAGAGGTTATTAAAAAGGCAGTTTTACAACTCCTATCAGCGTGATAGAGAGATTGTTGGAAACAGGGAGCTTCGAAAGGTCACCATGGATCAGTTTGACAAAGCACTAAAGAATATTGCAAAACCTTCAGTTGAGGTTGGACCCGCAAACGTTCTCATCGTTGGAACAGCCATGAACACGATTGAAGCGATTCGTGCAGCACTTGAAATCCAAGGGCATGCCGTTTCATACGCAAGAACTGTCGCCGAGTATGAAGAGCTCGCTTGCAGCGAATCATTTGGTGTTGTATTTGTGACCACAGAAACCAAAAACATATCAACCGAATTGTTGTTTGAATCCGTTTCATTGATTAATCCAAATACAATTGTCATTGGCTATTCAGCCAATGCAGACCACTCAAGCGCAATTCAATTTATTCGAAACGGTGGATCCGACCACTTTTGTATCCCCGAAGACCTTGACTGTGTTGGTACTCGGATACAAACACTTCTTGTCAATCAACAAAACATCGTGTCAATAAAAAACAGTGCAAACAACGCCCTGCGCCTCTGCGACAAAATGAACAGGGAGCGTCACCGTGTTGAAGAAGAAAACAATTCACTAAACGATAAGCTCGCTCATGCACACTGTGTTGAACAGAAGAAAATGCAACAAGTCGCAATTGGAGCAGAATTCCAAACACTTGTTAGCCAAGAACTAGATGTAGAATCCATGCTACGAACGGCGCTTGGATATGTATTGACACGTGTTGGTGCAATGAATGCAGCGGTGTACTTGCGCGAAGGTGTCATGGATTGGGGTATTGGAGCGTTCATCAATTACGATCGCCAATCAGAACAATTTCAATCATTAATTGACACCATGGGACCCATCGTTTGTCCAGCCATATCTTCAGACGAACAAATTAAACACGTTGTTAATGGTGAAGCATTTGCGAACGCTGCTGGACTTGATACAACTGAATTTTCCGGGAACGAAGTAGTTTCCTTCGGCTGTTTTTCAGATGATCGTTGTATGGCCGTCATCGTATTGTTTCGAGACGACTCTCGTTCCTTTACACCAGAGGCAATAACGACCCTTGAAACAATCAGAACTATTTTCGGGCAACAACTTGGTACTATTTTAAAGATTCATCGCCGAGCAGAATCACAGTGGCCAAGCGAATCAATTGATGACGATGATTGGTCAATCGACAAAGCCGCGTAAAGTGTTTCGGGGGATTTAATTTCCAAGGAATAGAGTTACGCAACAGTTTCTGTGGATTTAAGTTCCATGAAGGGAGATACGCAATAGTTTCGGTAGTTTCTACTATCCAGAAACAGAAATGAGTCGAATATTGTCCGGACCAATGACATCCCCGATTTGTTGCACCAGTTTTGGTTCAACGATTACCCTTTTTTGACTTTTAAGGGTGGTGACATGGTTTCCAGAATTGACATGTACTACAACTTCCGCTGGAGTTGCTCCAGACGAAACTTTTGCCGCACCAGCCTGTGAGAGTAGGCCAGATACAAGTTCCATCTGCCCTCTCGTTGAACCATTTGAAGCTCCCTCATGGAAGGTGAGCTCGATTCGTTTCGACAGATAAAGCGAAGCGTCTTGGAGCGTGCAGACAAGATCCACAAGGATTTGCAACTCTCCCCTTGATCGATCGGTTTTACCGTCAACAAGAATGATGGCATTCTGTTGTAGCAGGTGGGCATATTTACGATATGCATCAGAAAATGCGACGCACTCTATCTTTCCCATCCAATCTTGGATGGTTAGAATTGCCATTTTTTGTCCAGCACTTCGCCCCTTACGGATAATGTGAATCCGTACGTCGGTAAGTATGCCCCCAATAACAATCCTTCTGCCATCACGCACTTCTTGAAGCGTTGTGACTGTATCTGAACACCAAGATTCTAGAAGATTTCCGTATTCATCAAGCGGATGTCCCGAAACATGTATACCAAGCACTTCTTTTTCTTGGTTCAATGTTTCTGTCTTGGACCACGGCGCTATTTTTGGGAGTGTATATTCTGGAGCCGCAATTGCAGTGGCGCTTTCACTCCTAAACAGACCACCTTGCCCACTCTCTTTGTCCTTGGCGGCAGACGCCCCTATTGAAATAGCCTTATCCAATACCGCAAGCAGCGCTGATCTGCTTTGCGAACCATGGATGGAATCAAATGCACCACCCCTGATCAACGATTCTATAGTGGCTCGGTTCACAGAACGGTTACTTACGCGAGAACAAAAATCAAAAATGGATGTAAACGCACTACCCCGCTCCCGTTCTTCAACGATTGCCGAAACAGCAGTGTTTCCAGCACCCTTGACAGCACCAAGACCAAAACGAATGTGACCATTAAGATTCGAAGAATCTTCATCTTCATTAAATACGACAGAGAACAAGGCGTCCGAATGGTTCACATCGGGTGACCCGACATCAAATCCTATATGCGGATTAGATGTGGTGTGATCTGGAAAACGAACTCGCTTACAATCACCGATGTATGGTGCCCAGTCTTCAATTTTCTTTGCACCGCTCTCATATGTAAGAACCGCCGCCATGTATTGCACGGGAAAATACGTTTTGAGATACGCGGTTTGGAAGGCAATAATGGAATAACCGGTGGAGTGACTTTTGTTAAAACCATAACCGGCAAACTTCAAAATGAGATCAAACAAATCATCTGCAAAACCTCTATCTAATCCTTTTTCAACAGCACCATCAACAAACTTGGGTCTGTTTGCATTAATCACCCTGCGTTTTTTCTTCCCGATTGCCTTGATGAGCGTGTACGCATCGCGAAGTGGAATATCGCCAAGCGCATGAACTATTTGCATCACTTGCTCTTGGTACACCATGATGCCATAGGTTTCAGCGGTGAATTGGTCGACAATCTCATGAACGCGCGGTACCGATTCTTCACCATTTTTTCGCTTACAAAACGTTTCAATCAGATCCATTGGCCCCGGTCTAAATAACGCGTTCGCAGCAATCAAATCTTCAAGTTTTGTTGGCTTCATTTTTTTGAGCAATCTTCTCATGCCAGCAGACTCAAATTGAAATATTCCCGTCGTGTCGCCTCTTTTGAATAAATCGAGCACCTTAGCATCCTCTAAATCGATACGATCGAGGTCCAGTGGGTGCGAGCCCTCATCTTTTGTTCGTCCAACAGCAGACCAAATGCACTCATCCAACAAAGTGTCTGTAACAAGTTTTTTACACAACTCAATGGTCGATAAAGTTCGCAGACCCAAGAAATCCATTTTAAGTAGACCGACTTTTTCACATGTTGGACCGTCCCACTGCGTCACAATTTCCGATGAACCGGTCGCTCTGCAAAGTGGAATAATATTATCGAGTGGCTCGGTTGCAATAACGACCCCAGCAGCGTGTACCCCAACATGTCTAGCATGATGTTCAAGTTGTTTTGCAGTATCGACAACAGTGCGCACCTCATCAGATTCAACATAGGCTGCACGGAAATCGTCATTCTTTTTCAGTGAATCTTCAATCGTGATATTCAATTCGGCAGGAATAAAATTGGCAAGCCGTTGACCATCGCCAGGCGTTAACCCGTGGACACGGGCTACATCTTTAATAGCAGCCCTTGCTTTAAGGCGTCCGAACGTGATAATTTGAGCGACGTGCCCATATTTTTTTCGAACAAAACTAATAACATCGCTACGACCGTCTTGGCAAATATCTATATCAATGTCGGGGTATTCTGAACGGTTTGGATCAGTAAACCGTTCAAAAAGAAGCCCATATTTTACTGGGCAGGCGTTGGATAGACCAAGCACATATCCAACCATTGTGCCAACCCCAGAGCCACGAGCGTTCGCTGGAATAGAGTGTTGCCTTGCCCAGTCAACAAAGTCCCACACAATTAAAAAGTAAGCACTAATATTTTTGTCCGCGAGAATTCTAAGTTCGCGGTCAAGTCGCTCTCTTATTCCCTCGGTAATTCCATCGTTTCCATATCGCCAGACTAGCCCAGCCTCACACAAACAAACCAATGCACTGTCGCAATCTTTTTTCAACTCCTCTTTTGAAACATCTGTATGAACTTGCGAATCGTATGGGTGGAGGGTAAATCGCTGGCAGTGTTCCTTAAACCACTCCGTGCTGTCACCACCCTCGAATGGCTCAAATGTTTTTGGACCAGTAACCCTTACAACTGGAGTGTGGCTCTTTGAGAGATTAAAAGAGACCTTGCACCTTTGGGCAATACGTGAACTATTTTCAACCGCCTCGGGCAAATCCTTGAACAGTTCTTCCATTTGCAACGGCGACTTTACATAGAGGTCTCTGGAATAAAGAAGACGATTGTTGTCATCCTTCCGTTTTTGCATGGATATACAACAAAGCGTGTCATGTGCGTCCCAATCATCTTCCGTTAAAAAGTGCGCATCATTATCACACACAATTGGCAAGTCCAGTTCTCTAGCAAGTTTTACAAGGTAGGGATTAATTGCCAGCTGTTCTTGTACATCATGTCTTTGCACTTCAATGTAGAATCGCGGTTCCCCCCGTTCATTTGGAGAAAATGTTTTTGCGTGCCACCGCGCCTCTTCTACTGCATTGGTCCAATCTTCATCATCACCACTTTCAACAAACTTGCAAAGGTGATATGCAATTGAACTGCCAAGGTGACCATTAATGGCAATCAAACCATCTGACCATCGCTCCAAAGTTTCATGGTCCATTCGTGGTTTGTAATAAAAACCCTCTAAGTAAGAATCAGTGCTGAGTTTGACAAGATGCTCCCAACCAATATTGTTTTCTGCGAGAAGGACAAGGTGAAACCCACCATCGCGAATTCCCGTTGGTTTGCGTTCTTTACGATCTTTAACGGCAACATACGCCTCAATCCCAAGAATGGGTTTAATTTTTGCGGATTTTGCTTTTGTGTAAAACTCAAACGCACCAAACAGGTTGCCATGGTCAGTGACAGCAACTGCACTCATTCCCAATTCCTTTACGCGTTTGAGCAACGCATCAATTTTGTTTCCGCCGTCTAGGAGTGAATATTCACTATGAAGGTGAAGGTGAACAAATGCGTTTTGTTGTGTAATATCGTTCAACTTGTGCGTCCTTTGGAATCTCTATGATACCACTCCCGAAAGTGACTATGATTGGTTTGTCATGGAGATGCAACAATTTCAATTTAATGTGAAGCGACCAATGTCAGCACCCGTGAAATTTGCTGCAATTGTGTTTGGCATCGTGCTCTTTTTACCCATCTTCGCACTCGCAATTGTTGCGGGTGTTATTGCCGCACTCGTATTTGGCGTATTATTCGTGATTGGAATTGTGAGGAGTAAAATTAGGTCGATTGCTTCGGGAAAAGACCAAGATGGCCGGAAGAACGTCCGCGTAAAACGGTAGTTCGAACACCCAACAGAAGTGTCGTTATAGAAACCGATGCTCAGAACTGGGGTCTTGGGGTCGCCACGGAGACACAGAGGCACAGAGGTTACATTTTGGTTTTACCAATGGTTTATTGATCAGGTAATTGTTTGCGCCTACAGCCCGAACCCCCAAAAAATCTCCTTTCTGGACTCTGAGTTCTCCGTGCCTCCGTGGCAAAAACAACTACTTAAGAAGTCTCACGGTCTACGCACGCTTCGTAGGCAAGATGAAGTTGCTTGGTGATGGTTCCAACGACCCCATCACCAATCGCTTGATCCTGGGTTCCTGAACCATCCCCGTTTTGAACAGCAGCGCGGATACCGATGACGGGCAATACACCCCAACTCGAGTTCGTGAGAAAAACCTCATCCGAAGAAAGGACATCGTCTACTGTCACTGTTCCCTTACTTGTCCTAATCCCAAGGTCATCAGCGAGTTCGATGATTGCTTGCCGTGTAATTCCTGGTAGCACTGCTGATGGTTCATCGTTTTCACCCTCTTCTCCTTGAGCAATCGGTGTAAGAAGGGCACCATTTTGTACGGTAAAGATGTTACTCACACACCCACCCGTAATGTGTGCATTGGGTGTGAGCCACAACGCCTCTCCACACTGTTGCATTGTTGCAATTTGAAGATTCAATAGTTTTGACCAGTAATTTAGAGTTTTGTGCCCCGCTGAGAATTCATACGGATTCGCCCGACCGCTCGCAAGGGAAACAAGAACACCGTTCTCATAATAGGAGGTGGGATATTCTGTTGGCGGTTGGGATTGAATGACAATTGTTGGGTCGCCAACCTCGCTGAGCCCAGTACGTTGCAACATATTGAGGTCACCACCCGTGAGCGTGAGACGCATTCGAGCATCTGTCTGTTTGTTTTCCTCAAGTGTCAACCGCAATGCTTCAACGAGCGGGTCAACCTGCAGTTTTTCCGTGAGTCGCAACATCGTTGCAGAATCTGCAAGCCGCTCTATGTGCTGTTGTGCACGAAAGACGCACCCATTTCTTGCCAACATCGTCTCGAATATACCAACCCCGTGTTGAAAACCGGCATCGAACACACTAATCACCGCGAGAGTGTCTTCAACGAAGGATCCGTTAATCCAAACCTTCATTGTGCATTGGCTTCTTCAAGAGACCCCGGAAACACACCTGCGATGATGAGTGGATCTGTTTCTGACACACAAATGATTCGCAACCCCGCAATTGGCTCATGATCAACTTCCAATAATGCAACATGCGTTGCGCTACCGTCGCCATAGGTCAAACTATCTCCATCAGTGACAACCACGACAACTTTTTTATTCTTTTGTGTTGAAGTTAATACAACGTGCTGAAGTGATAAGGCGAGGATGGGTTCAAGAATTGGATCAACAACAAACTGTTGTAGTGAAGTCGGATCAGATATGAAGCGAGGAACAAGTTTACTGACCTCTTCTTGAATGTGGTGTACAACCCTTTCCTCGCTCCTTGCAGACCACCAAGAAATCAATCCTGCCAACACCAGAATTATAATAAGAAATATATACCGCCTGATGTTACTCACCGTCTT
>Ga0066376_10003845_pt1 | contig 13259 bp, 9 predicted proteins | sample Knorr_S15_td_Bot_FD_77009 | JGI IMG/M metagenome (GOLD analysis project Ga0066376, IMG submission 77009) | Marine microbial communities from Southern Atlantic Ocean transect - Knorr_S15_td_Bottom_ad_5009_LV_A | ecosystem: Environmental > Aquatic > Marine > Oceanic | place: Southern Atlantic... | reverse complement strand
ATGCGGGGCTTTTTGCTTTTTGGGCGGAGAAAAACCACTCCGCGCATATAAAACAGCGGCTTACTGGCTGACTCACCAAATTATATAAAAGCCTCGCAGCGATGCGGGACTTTTTGCTATCTGCATGCTTTGCTACTTAAGACTGAGCTCGATTCTCCAGACATATTCAAAATGAGGAGTTATGAGAAGTCGTTGTTAATAAACTTACGGCTGATATCTATGAAATCATCGAAATTATTTCAAACCATTTACTACTCACAATATAGAAGGCTGATCTAGTTTTTGAGCTCAATAGTTTGATTAGCACTTTTTTAAAGGGGAGTCTTCGGCTGCTTCTTGGGAGCGAACTAATTTTTTATATTGCCCAGGTGTTTGGTCAGAATGTTTCTTAAATTCGGTATAAAATGAAGATTTACTATTAAAGCCTACCTCATATGCAATATCGATTATTGCCATGTCAGTTTCACTTAAAAGGCGCTTGGCTTCCGTTATTCTAAACATGTTTACTAACTCATAATAGTTCCCTTGAGTTTGCTGATTAATTATTTGTGATAAGTGGTGCGTAGTTAGGTTAAGCTTTGACGCAAGTAGCTTTAATGAAATGGTTGCATCTTTATAAATTCCGGTTTCCAGCAGGGCTGTTAAATCACAAATAACCTCAGATGCCTTTTTATTTGTTACTGAAGAACGGTATGGTTTATTTAGTTTCGAGCCTTGTTCCGTTGATTGAAAGTCATTGATGTTGTGATGTTCTTTATATGACTTGTTTGTAGAAGCTTGTGACCATGGGTGTCCCCAAATTGGTAGGTATTCATAGATAATAATTGCCAGAATAAGCATGGCAATGGTGACTATAGATAAAGCCCAAGTGAATTCACCTGGCAGCCTGATAAGGAAAAAAACAAATACGAGGGAAATGCACACACACATACTAATAAGTGCAGTTTTTAACTTGGTAATTTCCCTAAGCACATCCGTTTTCTTTTGATTTAGTTTGGTGTTTAGCTCCCGCCAGATTAATTGGAAATAGAAGACTCCAATAGTCGCGATAATCCCAAAACGAGTAAAGCGCATTGGCGTCATTGAAAGTAGCCAGGATCTGTTCGTATTATCTAAAAATTCTATTTTTTCGTGATAATCAAGTACGTTATAAGGCAGCATAAGTGCAAGGTAAATCAATGGTAACAATAAATGCTTTAAGTCATTCTTATTGAATTCACTGTTAAGCCTAACGGATGATTTAAAAAATAAATAAAAAAATATCGGAATAGAGGCTGACAAAGGCCCAGAGAAAGAGAGAACGTATACTTTCCACTCCCTTATATTTTCTTCGAATAAAGCAAGCTCCAGCAGCAGGCTAATAAAGCCTAGCATCATCATCGTAAACATGGCTTTGGCTTTACTATTTTGGTGCGTACTTACTATTGCTCTTGCAATCATAAAGCAGCCAACGGCAATAGCTAGACATAAAATTATGGTTATTAGCTTCATCGTAGTTCAGCACGCTTATGCATTCTAATGCCTGTTTGATTAATGCTCATTTTGTGTCGTTTATAAATAGTTACTAAGGTCTGAATTTATCGGGGTGGTTCAACACTTTGTTTTTAAAGTGAATTTACTTGGTGTTTGCCGATTGAAACGGTCGAGTATTTTACTTCACCTTTATAAGATAACTGAGCTGTATTTAAAATAAAAGTGTGATAATTAATGAATAGTAATCTGAATTCGTCTAAAAATTTTACTTGGTTGTTTTCTGTGCTAATGATAGTGCTGGCTATTTTTGTGGCGTTCTCTGCACAATTGCCTTCGGCGGACAATTACCAAAGTGGCAATGAAAAAGAGTTCTCCCAGCAAAATGCATTGAAGCATCTTAAAGTTATCAGTGCCGAGGCACATTATGTCGGGGCACCTGCTCATACTAAAGTGCGTAAATACTTAGTGGATGAATTAGAAGCACTTGGCTTAGAGGTTGAAACTTTCAAGCACCTATCGACCCACGGTCGCAGAACTGTTGCTGCATATACTAATAATATTATTACTAAAATTAAGGGTACTACTGAGGGGAAAGCTCTCGCACTTGTATCACATTATGACTCTGGTACTCACTCATCTTTAGGTGCCAGTGACGCAGGGAGTGGTGTGGTAACTATACTCGAAGCTGTTCGTACCTTTCTTGCCAATGGAAAACAACCAACTAACGATATAATCATCGTTTTGACAGATGCAGAAGAGCAAGGCTTATTGGGTGCTGGTGCCTTTGTTAATTTTCATCCTTGGGCGAAAGATATCGGCTTAGTGCTTAATTTTGAAGCCAGAGGGTCAGGTGGACCAAGCTATATGCTGATCGAAACCAATGGTGGTAATAAAAGGCTTATCCAAGCGTTTAGAGAAGCTGATATTAACATACCCGTCGCTAATTCTTTGATGTATGCCCTATATAAGTTGTTACCCAACTCGACTGATTTAACGGTATTTAGAAAACAAGCGGATATTGATGGTTTAAACTTTGCCTTTATCGATGATCACTTCGATTATCATACTGTCCAAGACTCCTGGGAAAGAATCGATAGGGAGAGCCTTAATCATCAAGCTGATTACTTGATGTCATCACTTAACTACTTTGCGTATGCAGATCTTAGCCAGTTGAAATCTGAACAAGACATGGTTTATTTCAACTTCCCTGGCTTAAACATGGTGATATACCCTAATTCATGGGTTACACCTATGTTGTTATTTGCAACACTGTTATTTGTATTACTCTGCTATTACGGATTTAAACAAAATTCGCTAACGATTAAGCAAGTGGCCCTTGGCTTTGCGCCTCTTTTCACATCATTGGTCCTCGCAGGTTCTATAGGATATTTTGGTTGGCAATTACTATTGTCGCTTTTTCCTCAGTATGCCGATATTCCACACGGCTTTACTTATAATGGCCATTGGATTTTAGCCTGTTTTGTCACTTTCACCTGCGCTACAACACTTTTCATTTATCAATTGTTTAATAAAAAACTGTCGAGTAGTAACCTGTTCGTTGCCCCTATAGTGCTTTGGCTATGCGTGAATGTAATGATTGCTCTTATGCTACCTGGCGCAGGATTTTTTATTCTGCCACTCTATTTAGCTCTAGCCTGCTTTGGATTAAATATTTTTAGTCAGATTGAACGACCTAAGCAGCTCATGTTGGGCACTTTATTAGTAATACCTTCAGTTATGCTTTTGACTCCTTTGATTCCTCTACTTGTTATTGGGTTGGGTCTAAAGATGAGTGTAATAGGCACCCTACTAACCTGCATGACGCTTATTTTACTGATACCGATTTATTGCAACTACCCAAAAGGGAATAGGCTAGCCATTGGTTTTAGTATGTTATCTCTACTCTTTTTGGTTATATCGATCGCTCAGTCTGATTATACTGAGGAGCGCAAAAAGCCTAATAGCGTGAATTATGTCTATGATCAAGATACCGATAGTGCCTTTATGACCAGCTACAATCGTACCCTAGATGCATTTACAAACCAGTTTTTTGATAAAGAGTCATCAGCAACAACTTGGGATGAATCGATCTATCCACAAAGCAGGCGAACAAAGGTGCGCTTTTACCAAGCAACGGACAAACTCGACGTTAAGGCAGCAAAAGTTGAAGTTATAAAGGATGAACTTACCGATAAATCACGAATATTAGAGTTATTAATTAGCCCACAGCTAGAGGTTAATATTATTCAACTTGCCAGCAATAACGAAATGCCTATAAGTAAGTTGTCGGTTAATGGCCAAGCATTTAATAGCCAAGCTTTCAGTAGCGAACCAGGAGCAGTAAAAGAAATTAAAAAAGGCTTTTTCTTTAAGTATGTATTAACTCACTCTCATGAAAAAGTAAGTGTAGAGCTCGTTGTTCCTAAAAATACAGAGGTATCATTAAAGGTATTCGAAACATCATTCGATTTGCTTGAGAGACTAGATGATGTTCAAGCAAGGGACTCAATATATATGCCAGAGCCTTTTGTGATAAATGATGCCGTTATTATTGGCCAGTCTGTGAAAATTTAAACTGAAGTGGTTGAAAAATTTGTTTTAAATTATTTTTATAGAAGCTGTTAATAAGTTGGTTTACTCACTAATTTTCAAAGAAGCCTCGGTATTTACCGAGGCTTTTTGCTTTCTAAATCTTAACTTGATTAAGAAAATGCCACTCGCTTATAAAACAAAACAGCGGATTATTTTTTGCATTAAAGTATACAAGGAGAGTGGGGAGAGCGGAGTTCTTAGCTGATTGCTATTATGGCCTAACCATTATGCTAAATAGTGAAATTTATCATTATTGTTAAACCACCACATTCACCATTTTTAAACAGAGTTTTACCTTTGAGCACTGAGACACGTTCGACGATCCCTAATACACCAAACCCGCCTTTGGAATTTGAGTTTTTATGTTCAGGCAGGCCGATGCCGTTGTCACAAATAATTATCTCAAGTTCATTTTCTTGGTAAGTAATATCTATTGAAAACTCAGTGGCTAGAGAGTGCTTAACAGCATTGGTTGATGCTTCTTGGCATATACGAAAGATAGCGATTTTAAAATCATCATTTAAGCTATCTATCGGTCCACTTATTTTGCATTGATAAGCGATTCCAGCTTCATTTAGGTGCTCAGAGAATAACTCGCTTTTTAATGCTGCTTCTAAACCTAATTCGTCTGATAGACGAGGTCTCAGCCAGTGCATTAACCTGTATACCGAGTCATACATATGGCTTGAAACGTTTTGGAGTCTTGTAATTGTCGATGCTAACTCGTGATGGTTGGCTGTTTTCTTTTCTAATATTGCAATATTTGTTTTTAAAGCTGTCAGGTTTTGACCTATATCATCATGTAATTCTTGTGAAAGCTGGCTTCGCTCAGATTCTTGAACATTAACAACTTTAGTAGCTAAGTTTTGAGTTAACGTACTAAGTTCAATTAATTCTTTATTTTGCTCTAATAATGCGGATTTAGACTTATTTAATTCAGTAACAAATGCACTGAGCAAAAGAGCCAGAACGCTGTAACTTATTATGTAAAGTTGCGTAGTCAGGAGTAATTCGGTTTCATTCACACCATAGACGTTAATGAGCAAGGATATAACAGTTACACTTGCATAGCTCAGAGCCCCTAAGGCCCCGTATCGATAGCTAAACCATATCAACGGAAATATAGCGAGCATTCGCAAGAGGTAGAGTGATTTGGGTTCAAACAGGTAAACCCCAATAAAAACAGTGAGGCAAAAACACAGCTGCACTAAAAGCGTGCCAACCTCTTTAGTTATAAGTTTATTTAATTGCTGGTAAATTGTTTTAGCATGAAACGCGAAAAGCAACATGATAAGTGTCGTTATGATACCGCCAAGCTGATGAGCTAGCATCATTTCAAAGCGATCTTCATCAGCAATAAGCCGGTACTTATTTTGGCTATCACTCGGTAAGATAATGAGCATTGATCGTATAAAGCGATATGAAATTGCAATAAATAATACTGTAACAGCACTTTTAACAGTTTGAATATCTAATCGAACTTTGAATAGTTTTGCGAGTATTAGTGGAGTAAGTATCATATATTCACGGGTTGCAGCCCGTAGTAATCTATATGCTAAATCATTCATTGGCACGTCATAGTAGTACCAAACATAACTGATCTGCCCTAATGTAAAGCCTACTGTCAGTGCAGGCCAATATCGTAGAGGAAAAAACAGATAACAAACTACTCTGAAGCCAACCGGAAAGTACCAACTAACAAAGTCCTCGTACACTACATAGTTAAAGGAAAATAAATAAAGACTATTTTCGATAACTGGCGCAATTAAAACTATTAAGCACGAAAACAGTACAAACTTTACTATGTCACTGCGCTGGGGGCTCTTCAACTTGAGGGCTGGCGGAACAAAGTAATTTTTGTTGAAGACTCTATCCATGAGTAAGCATAACCTTTTTATAATATATAAACTTGCGTCGTATCAAACTGTTGTTTGGCGCTAGGGTTACACAAAGTATAACGTTGAGTAACTTGGATTTCAGCTTTATTTCCAATAAGTTGTAATAAATGCCCTTTAGCAATATCTGACATATTACGCTTATGCTTTACAATCACTTCACGACCTAAAGCTCCTTGCAAGCGTGGTTTAGGGAAAGCTGTTTTGGTTACCGGCTTGATATGCTCGCACTGAGTAAAATAATCTAAACATTGCTGTTTTGCTTTATTGATGGTTTCATCGCTGCTTTTAATTATGTCTACATTTTTAATGAAATGAACAAACGCAGCATTTCGTGAAGTAAAGTTAGCCGTAACATTAGCTAAGGCTTTTGATTCTGGCCATTTACGCATGACTACATATTTATTTTTACCTGTTTTGACTAGGTTAGTAGACCCTTTTGTCATTTTACTTGTCCACTCAATGCGATAATTTGACTCACCAATGTAATGCAGTAATACGGTGATGTTTTGAAAGTGGTTTGTTTCCCCTGCGATCTTCTTCATGGCTATTTCCTTGTCATTTTAGGTAAGCTTACAAGGAGATAAATAATAAAATTATTTCCACTTTTCTTAGTCTTATAAGAATTTTTCTTACCTTAGTGCGCCACTCCCGCGTTATAATCAGATTAATCAATACATGGAGTTGTTATGAAATTTGCGCTTATTGACGATCACCAAATGGTAAGGGAAGGTTTTAAGGCTCTCATCGAAGAAGAAGAGCCTGATTGGCAAGTTAGCTTTGAAGCAAGTAGTTACAGTGAGTGTCTACAAAACTTAGGTGATATTGATATAGATTGCTTCGTCATCGATATTTCGCTGCCAGATAGAAATGGGTTAGAAGTTTCTCAACTAATTGGCAAAAAGCTTCCAAGTGCTAAGCGTATAATTTTGAGTATGTATGAGGAAAAGTCTTATATTCAAAGAGCGCTAGATTTAGGTGTTGATGCTTATCTATCGAAACGAGATGCAGCTGAAGAGTTAATAACAGCAATACACTCTATCTTTAAAAACCAACTATTTTTAAGCCCTTCAATTAATACGCATTTCTTAAAACCTCAAAAAGCTGACAGTATATTAAACAAACTGACGCCAAGAGAATTAGAGGTTTTTAAGCTACTTGCACAGGGCTTTAATGCGAAACAAGTTTCTCAAGTGATTGATATAATGCCTAAAACGGCTCATGTTCATCGTGCCAGTATTATGAGCAAACTGAACTTAACTTCGCAAATTCAAATTACTAAACTGGCTCTTGAACAAGGGGTAATTCTTATTGATGACATAGGGTAAATCCATCCCCGTTTTGTATGCGGTTTATCAATTACTTAAGTTATCAAAAACGAAATTTCCTGTTTAAACGCTATATTTTCTGAATCGTTGTGATTATTGATCTCGGACAAGGTTGCTGCGTTGACTCTGTTTGTTGCAGTGGTACAGTGAAATTGAACTTAAATTCTAGCTAAAGGAGTTGCCCATGCTAGGCGAAAAACACTCGTTATTGAATGAATTCCCTGAGTTTAATGAATTAATCCATAGCCTCGCGAAACACGACGCTCATTTCAAGAAAACCATGCAGCGTTATGATGATATGGATAAAGAAATTCGTGAGCTTGAATTGCAAAATTCGCCGATTGAAGATGCGGATATGCATGAAAAGAAGCATCAACGCGCCGTGCTAAAAGATGAACTTTATGACTTTTTAAAAGCCAATGCTTAATTATTGAATCGAAGCTAATGCCCCTTGCTCTAATGACTCTCGCTGACAAGGGGCATTATATCAACTCGCAATAATAGTTAACCGTATTGATGTTATTTAAAAGCCGATAAGCACCGAAACCTGCAATAAAAGCACCGCTAAAACGATATATACCAACCACAATGGGAAAATAAATTTAGCCCATTCTCCCCATCCCACTCGCGCTGTCGCAAGATACGCAAGTAAAGTTCCTGACGTTGGGGTGAGAATATTCGTGATGCCATTACCAAATAAAAACGCCACTATCGTGGTTTGCTCAGAGACACCCGCTAAACTACCAACTGGGCCTAAAATTGGCATACTGACTGCTGCTTGGCCTGACGTTGAGGGGATCAAAAAGTCTAACAATAATTGCGATACAAACATACCTGTGGCAGCTACATAGGCATTGCCTTCGCCAATAAATGACATTAAAAAGTGCACAATGGAATCAAGTATCATGCCTTGCTTTAAAACAACAGCAACCGCAGTGGCTACGCCTATCAGTATGCTTGCAAGTAGTACTTTTTTCATGCCATCAACAAATGCTTGAGCCGCTTGGTTTGCCGTTAATCCAGACATGGCGGCAAGCACCATGCTAAGGGCAATATAATAAGCACTTAAGGCATGATGTTTCCAATGCCAATGGGTTGATGCATAAACTAATAATGCAATGCCTCCTGCCAGTGTGAGTAGCATAGAAACATGGCGTGTTGATAATTTCTCGGCATGAAAATGCACTTGGGCATTGTTAAAACCATGACGCTTGATCATTAAGAGTACAAAGCTAATACCAACCGCTAAAAAAGCCAGGTAAAAGAAAAATCGCACACTTGCACCACTAAATATTTGTAAACCAAGCAGTGGTTGCGCAATTGTGAGTGGTAAAGGGTTCGTCACTGATGATAAATAACCGGCTTTCACGGCAACACAGACAATCGCAAAACCAATGATATTCGGCAGCCCTAAGCGATTGGCCATGCCAACCATTAAAGGAATAATCAAAAGGTACTCAGACGCTAAGCCCAAAAAGGTGCTACCTGCTGAAAAGGCGATCATAAGAATTATCACCAGCACATAAATATTGCCTTGAACTAGGCTTAATAGCCGCTCAAGGCCCGCATCTACCGTGCCTGCTTTGGTCAAGATACCAAACATACCGCCAATAATAAGCACCATAAATATCAAGTCAGCGCCTTGCTCTAGGCCTGTTGGAATTGCCATAAATGCGCCAATAATACTGACGGGTTCGGCTTTTATTTGATCTGCATTTTCATAATTAAATAAATTGCCGAGGGATTTATCTTTCTCGATAACTTTGTAGCTATTGGCTACAACAACATTGCCTTGCCTATCGTAAGAGCCTGAATCAACAAGGTATGTTAGCAACATGGCTAAAAACAAAATACTGAGCAATATAATTATCGGGTTCATGCCCTTTTTACTGGTGCTGGGATTTTGCGTGCTCATTATTATTGTCCTATTTGAGCCGACACATACGCCGCTAATTGTTTTGCGACAAACGCCGCATCCGATTTAAACGTTTGATAGTTTTCGCTCTTTTCAAACGCTTGTTCATTCATATATAACGCTCGGTTGATTTCAATCTGCACCGAATGACGATTTTGCGCTACATCAGCATAGTTACTGACTAGGTAGCCGCCCTTATAAGGGGTATTTTTTACCACTTTATAGCCTTTGCTAGTAAATGCCTTTGCAATCACATCAACAAACTCAGCGCTGGCTGAAGTGCCATCTTTATCGCCCAAAATAATATCAGGACGAGCCAAACCTGCATCTATGTTCATCCCATTTCCAACGGATTTCATCGAATGGCAATCAACATGCCACACACCCTGATGTTGATTATATAAATCATCAAGCAATTGATTGAGTTGTTGATGATAGGGGTTGTAATAATGACTAATTCGGTGAGCAATCTCTTGTTTAGTCAATGTTTTTTCATACATAGGTTTGCCAGGTAAGGCATAGCGACGAATAAGTCCCATACCACGCTCGCTGTACTTTGTTGGTTTACAAAGCTCCCAAGGCGTATCTAATAGTTCGGGATCAATATCTGTCGGGGCACGGTTAGGATCAATATACATCCGCGAGAAGTGTGCATGTAATAAGTACCCACCTTGCTCTACAACGGGTTGCCAAATATCATCAATAAATGCATCCCAACCGGTTTTTATAAATTCAACAGGCACTTGGGTATTAAAATCCGAAGGACAATGAATACCGCTGTGTGGTGAATCAAACACTAACGGTAAGGCTGCTGTTTGGCTTGGGGTTAATAAACTGAAAGCCGGCTCCATAGGTTATTCTCCTAACTACTTCATAAAGTTGCCTGCCACTTCGGCAGGCATCGCGACTTTCATTACAGTGAGTAAGTCAGCTGTAAATACATATAACGGCCCGTTGGGTTATAGGTATTTTGATCAAAGTTAATGTTTAAATTAGTCAATGAAGCGGGTGGCTGCTTATCAGCTAAATTATTAATCCCTAATTTCACCGCTAAGTTATTCTCAAACTGATATCCGCCCGAAATATTATGATACGTCACAGAGCCAATATCGCGTGGTTCGCCTGATACTTGCTCGGTTGTTGAACCGATATAACGGAGATTATAGTTGGCTGACCAGGCATCATGTTTCCAAGTGCTAGAGAAGGTGCCGCGCCACTCAGGATATGATTCCCTCGAAGCTGCTGTGCCTGCTAAATCTTCACGTTCAACAGAACCATCAGACAAGGTCGTGTATTCGGTTAATTCATTTAGTTTAGAAACATTGGCGTTAAACGACCAATCACCATGATCTGTTTGTAAGCTGTAGTAAGTGACAAAGTCGACCCCAGAAACGCGAGTTGCGTTTAAGTTGACTGGGCCATCTAAAATATCAAGGATTTCACCACTGCTATCACGGGTAATAGTGTCGCAGTTTTTGTTTTGATAGGCACATAAATCGAGGTTGTTTTGTGCGCCAAATTCACTGATGGTGTCATTTATTTTTATTTCGTACCAATCTAAGCTAAAGCTCAGGTTTTCGATTAAATTAGATTCGTAAACCAAGCCAACGGTCTTATTTTTAGAGGTTTCAGGCACTAACTGACGATTGCCGCCCGTGGTTACTTGAACATTCGTAAACGGTTGCGTGTAGCCACTAGGTACACCGCTACAACCGGGTAGGCTGGCATCTGTTGAGCACGGATCTGTGACAGCGCTGTAGGTCAAACGTTCGCCTTCAAACAGCTCTAAAATTGACGGTGCTCTAAAGCCTTCAGCCCAGTTTGCGCGCAGTGTCAGTTGCTCAAAGGGAGTGTAAAGTAAGCCCACTTTGCTGTTAGTTGTTGAGCCAAAGGTGCTGTAGTCTGAGTAACGTGTCGCTAAGCTCAGTTCTAGGTAGTCAACAAGTGGCAGATCAGCGAGCAACGGGATACTAAATTCAGCATAGGCCTCTTTTAAATCGTACTCACCAATCGTCCCTTCGCGTGGCGAAGAGGTGGTGGTTCTGTAGGTATTAATACGAGGATCAGCGTTAATTGTGCTGTCTGGTGTGTCTTTACCTTTTTCTTTTCGGTATTCAATACCAAAGGCTGCACCAATGTAACCGGCTGGTAGTTCGTAAAGGGTGCCTGTAATATTTGCCGTAAAGTCGACTTGGCTGGCTTCGTTTTTGTCGTGACCGGTAAAGTTAACGTACTCGACCATCTCGTCGGTCAAAGGGTTAAAAATATTAACAGGCACACAACCGACTGCAATATCAGACACATCGCCATCAATTCCACTGGTATCACAGGCACGTAAACCCAGCGCTAGTTTGTCTAAATCCATTTGATTATTAGAGGTAAACTCGCCTTTGTTTTTTGCCCAAGACACAAATGTATCCCAGCTCCAATCATCAAACACTTCCCCTTCAAGGCCTATTGCAAAGCGTGTCGTTTCAACTTTTTGGTCGTTCACACGATAGCCATTGTTCATAAAAAATGAGCTGTGTTTAAAGTCGCTACCCGAAAACTCAACCCCGAATGGGTTCATACTTTCGTCATCAACTATGACAAAGCCACGACTACCACGAATAGATGAAAGGGCAGGTGAAAACTGCTGATCAGACTCTCGTTTGTTATAAAGTGCTTCGGCTTTAAAGTTTACCGAGCCAATCGGTACGACGAGCTGTGTATATAAAGATGAGCGCTCACTCGGACCTGTAACATAGTTATTGTAATAGCGGTTAAAGGTGTCATCGCTGTTAACTGCACGCCAGCTATCGATACTACTGCCATCACTATTTGGATCGCGGGTGATCCCTGCTGATGGAATTGTAAAATCAACAACATCGGCTAAGTTATCTTCAACAAAATAACCTTCAGGTGTTGATGCTGTTAAGCCATTTAGCGGCACCGCAGTTAATTTACGGTCTTGGGTGTAAATTGGCTTTTGATCCACATAGCTGGCTGCAAACATAAGGTTGGCTTCGCCAATATTTGTGCCTGATAACAAATCAAGACTAAAGGTTTCTTTATCACCTTCAGATGTTTCACCATAGCTGGTTTTGACTTCTAGGCCTTCGTAATCGTCATAGGTATATAAGTTCACAACCCCAGCAATCGCATCCGCGCCATAAATCGCAGTTGCGCCGTCTTGTAATACTTCTACACGTTTAACAATATTTTGAGGAATGGTATTCATGTCAACAAAATCACGGAAACCACGGGTGCCGGCACCATTTACCCAGCGATGGCCATTCACCAATACTAATGAGCGATTAGCCCCTAAGTTTCTTAAATTTAAGCTTGATGCTCCGTGACTTGTTCCGGCTGAGCCATTGCCATTTAGGCTTGAACCTACTGAAGGAAGCTCCTGTAATGCCTCTCCGAGTGATAACGAACCATTTGCCTGCAGGGCTTCTAAGTCGATATTTTGCACTGGGCTTGCTGTTGCTTCTTGGCGCTTAATGCGCGAGCCGGTGACGGCAATAACTTCGACGTTTTTTTCTGCTGATGTTTCTTCTGCGAGTACGTGTTGTGATGTGCTCATACAAGCTGTAGCAACAGCAAGCGATATCACTGAATGCTTAAATCTTGAATATTCCATTTGTTACACTCCGAGAGGTTATAGTTATTTTGTTGTTGTCAGCTAAGCACTTTACTCACTCCTAAAAGCTATGCAATATTATGAAATATCATCATTAAGCTATAACAAATTGTTATGAATGGACCGACGCAAACCACCCAAAAAATAACCTTAAATAGTATGGAAGCCTTTGATGCAGTTATGAAAACTGGCTCAGCAACGGGGGCTGCAAAGCAACTTGGAGTCACGCAGCCTGGGATTAGCCGTTTGATTGCTCAGCTTGAAAATAATGTTGGCTTTTCATTGTTTTATAGAGAGAAAGCGCGATTATTTCCGACCGATGAAGCAATTGCATTACATAAACAAATTGAAATTTCGTTAGCCAGTGTGTACCGCATAGAGCAACTTGCTAAGAACATTCATCAATCACATGTTGGTGAGCTTAATATCGT
>Ga0066376_10003843_pt1 | contig 13261 bp, 18 predicted proteins | sample Knorr_S15_td_Bot_FD_77009 | JGI IMG/M metagenome (GOLD analysis project Ga0066376, IMG submission 77009) | Marine microbial communities from Southern Atlantic Ocean transect - Knorr_S15_td_Bottom_ad_5009_LV_A | ecosystem: Environmental > Aquatic > Marine > Oceanic | place: Southern Atlantic... | reverse complement strand
TGATAATGGACGATAATAGGCTTATTTTCTTTATTTCTTTTTAAATCGTAAATATGAGGTAAAGTAATCCTGTTTTTGCCCTGAACCCGGCTGACCGGGCCGCTAAATCGGGACATTTCGGGACATATCCGTACATTTCGGGATAATTGTATGGGGATTTTCCATAATACCGGAATGGCCGTAAATCGCCCTCCCCTTTAGGGACGAAGACCCTTGAGATAGTCGTTGAGCCCGGACAGGCATTGGTGGAAGACACCCAGATCCTGGGCATTCTTGGCTTGGCTGAAGGCGCCTTGCAGGGCGGCGATGATGAACGCCGCCGTGGCTTCGACCTCGATGGCGGTATCAACGCTACCGGCGTGTTGGCCATGGCGCAGCGCCCTGGCCAGGCCGCGCCGCCAGTCACGGTACAGAATTTCGATGTGATTACGGAAACCATCGTCCACCGGCGCCATTTCCTAGGCCAGGTTGTTCAACGGACAGCCCCGACTCAACATCTCCGGAACGTCCTTCTTGAGCCGGGCGGCAATCACCCCGGCGAGCGCCTGCAGCGGATCATCCTTACCCTCCAGCGGGTTCAGCCACCAGTCGTTGACATAATCCCGAAGCGGCCCATCGACGACGGCGTAGCCCAATTCAAGTTTCGAGCCAAAATGGTGATATAAGGCGCCCTTAGTCAGCCCGGTATCAGCCAGGATGGCGCTGAGGCCGGCGGCCTGGAAGCCACCATGGTGGATGGCGCGGAAGGCGGCGTCGATAAGAACCTTCCGTGTCGACAATTGTTTTTTTCTTGGTTTCGCCATACCGGTTAGTATGTTGAAGCCAGCAAACGGTGGCAAGAATTAACGTACGCCTTGATTTACCAGGGGAAAAGTACGACTAAAGCGCACCGAAGGAAATCAAAGCGCATGAAATTCAAGACCATCGCCATCGTCGGCGCCAACGGCGATGAAGCTCAGGCCGCCCTTGCCAGCCTAAAGGGAAGGTATGAGACGGTTTCGCCCGACGACGCCGATATCGTTGTCGCGCTTGGCGGTGATGGCTTCATGCTCGAAAGCCTGCACCACCATATGCAGGGGGCAAAACCGATTTACGGCATGAACCGGGGATCTGTTGGATTTTTAATGAATACCTTCAGTGAGGACGGCTTGCTGGAGCGCCTGGCCACCGCCGAACCGGTGGGGGTTCATCCGCTGCGGATGACGGCCACGGACACCGCCGGCAACGAACACCATGCGCTAGCCATCAACGAAGTGTCCTTGCTGCGCCAAACCCGACTTGCCGCCAAACTGGGGATCGAGGTCGACGGCGTCCAACGCATGGAGGAATTGATCTGCGATGGCGCCCTGGTGGCGACACCGGCAGGCTCCACCGCCTATAACGTTTCCGCCCACGGCCCCATCATCCCCATCGGCGCCGGGTTATTGGCGTTAACGCCGATCAGCGCGTTCCGGCCGCGGCATTGGCGCGGTGCACTGCTGCCGGAAACCGCTATGGTCACCTTCGAGGTAAACGACCCCAGCGTCCGTTCCGTCAGCGCCACCGCCGACTTTACCGAGGTCCGGGACGTCGCCCGGGTCGACGTCTGCCATGACACCTCGATCACCGTGACCTTGCTGTTTGATCCCGAACACGATCTCGATGAACGGATCGTCAAGGAACAATTCCTGCCGTGACCCTTCCGGCGATGTTGAAGTTTAATCCCAAACTGGTTTTCGGGGCATTCCTGACGCTGGCGTTTTGTGCAGTCGGCGGCGCGCTGTTCGAATGGCTGACCGTTCCGCTGGCATGGTTGATTGGGGCCATGATCTTTTCCACCGTTGCCGCCCTGGCCGGGGCGCCGTTGAAAAGTCCGGGACGATTGCGCCATCTGATGATCGGGGTGCTGGGCATTATGCTCGGCAGTTCCTTTACCCCGGACGTGTTGGAACACGTCGGCCAGTGGTGGGTCAGCATGGCGACGCTGGTCACCTTCGTTATTGTGCTGACGGCGACGGTGGCGTTGCTACTCAACAAAATGGCCGGCTTCGATCCGGTGACCTCCTACTTTTCCGCCGCCCCTGGCGGTTTTGCCACCATGGTGGTGATGGGCGCCGAAATGGGCGGTGATGAACGCGATATATCGCTTATCCACGCCATTCGCATCATGGTGACGGTGCTGACGATTCCATTATGGTTTCGGTTTTACTATGACTATGTGCCGGGCGTCGCCGCCGGCCTTCCGGGGGTTGGATCCGTCAGCGATATCGACGCGGCCGACTTCGCTATCCTGGCGTCCTGTGCGCTGGGCTATCCGTTGGCCAAGGTGCTCCGGTTTCCAGCCGCCTCTTTGTTGGGACCGATGATGCTTTCCGCTTTCGTTCATCTCAGTGGGCTAACTGCGGCGAAACCACCAAGCGAGATCGTCATCCTGTCGCAACTAGTGATCGGCACCGGGTTGGGGTGCCGGTTCGTCGGCCTGCAGGTGAAACGGGTCCTGAAAACGATGATGCTCAGCGTCGTGGTGACGGCGTTCATGTTGGTGTTGGCCGCCGGCTTCGCCTTCGGGCTGTCCCAAATCACCGGACTGGGGTTCCCGGCGTTGCTGATATCCTTTTCACCGGGCGGGTTGGCGGAAATGACGCTGATCAGCCTGGCCATGGACATCGACACGGCGTTCGTGTCGACCCATCATCTGGTCCGGATGTTGTTTCTGGTGATTGCCGTTCCGGTATTTTTCAAGGTGTTTCGAAACCAATTCAGCGCACCGGTCCAAAACGATTAGGGCTCTACCGATGGTCGGCACCGACGGCTTCTGTAATATGGGCAAAGCCGTCCCCGGCAAGTCGGTCAGCCAGTTCGCGGTTAATGCGGCGAACCAGGCCGGGGCCTTCGAAAACCATCGCCGTATATAACTGCACCAATGAGGCGCCGGCTCTGATCTTGGCAAAGGCGTCGGCGCCAGACGCAATACCGCCGACGCCAATCAATGGCAGGCGGCCTTCGGTGAGGCGGTAGAAATCCGCCAGCACCCGGGTCGAGGGATCGAACATGGGCCGACCGCTAAGGCCCCCCTTCTCGTCCCGATTGGCATCACTTAAACCCGCGGGGCGGTCGATGGTGGTGTTGGTGGCAATCAGCCCGTCGAGATTTTGTTCAAGCGCCACCGCGGCGATGTCGAGCTTGTCATCGTCGGTCAGGTCCGGCGCCACCTTAAGCAGCAACGGCGGCGGATCCGACGGGGCCTCGGCCCTTAGTTCCGCCCTGACGGCGTCTAGAAGTTCCGAAAGCTGATCGCGGCTTTGCAGCGCCCTCAGGCCCGGCGTGTTGGGCGAGGACACGTTGATGACCAGATAATCGGCGAACCCGGCCAAGGCTCTGACCCCGGCTGTATAATCAGCGGCGGCATCGACGCTGTCGGCGTTCTTGCCAAGGTTGACACCGATTGGGCCGGGTCTGGTTTTGACGCCCCCCAAATTCTCGCGGAAGACGTCCACACCTGCGCCATTGAACCCCAGCCGGTTGATGACGGCGCCGTCGCCGGTCAGCCTGAACAGGCGCGGCTTTGGATTTCCGGTTTGGGGTTTCGGCGTCACGGTCCCGGCCTCGACGAAGCCAAAGCCCTGAGACAACATGGCTTGAACGACCTCGGCGTTTTTGTCGAACCCGGCGGCAAGGCCGACCGGATTGGCAAATTCCAAGCCCCATATGGTTTGGCTGAGTCGAGGATCGGCGATAGGCTTGGCGCTCGGCACAAGGCCCTGTTTTAGCGCGAAGATAGCAAGGCCGTGAGCGGCTTCAGGATCCAGGCAGCGAAGTAGCGGCCATACGAAAGAGTATAGGCCGCTCATTTTTCGGCCTCCGGGGTTGGAAATCCGGAAGGAAAGCGGTGCCGACCGTCGTCGCCCAATGGCAAATTATCAACGTCGATTACCGCCACCACGGGTAGGGGGCCGTACAAATGCGGGAACAAGGCCCCGCCCCGCGCCGGTTCCCATTTGAGGATATCCACGAGAAGCCCGGGATCGACGCTCAACAACACCAGACCGGTTTGTCCAGCCCGGTGCTTGGCGGCGCTGGCGACGATTTGATCTTGTGTGGAAAAATGGATGAAGCCGTCGACGGTGTCCTGGGAGGAACCCAGATATTCACCCTTCGACTTTGCCGCCTGCCATTCGGCTTGGGTACACATGTGATAGATGGGTTGACCGGGGCTCACCATTCGATCTTCTCGCCGCCTTCCAGGATAAGGTCATCGCCCTCGGCGATGGAAATGGCGCCCTCCTCGATTTCCGGGGACCCATCCATAACCGGGGCGGCCTCTTCCTCATTTGAGTGCTCATTAGAGGACTCTGGGGCGACCTCTACCGGGGTATCCAAGGTGCCGAGACTTTCGGGTCCCGAGGCCTCGGCGGGAATGGCCGAAAAATCAAGCACCGAATCTACATCAAGCGGGAGCTCCCCCGTCATCATTCCATTGACCCCAATTTGGCATAATTCGCGGACCTCGGCGGCATTTAACGGGTCGGCGTATATGGCGATGTCATCCAGTTCACCGTGAAAGAAATCGCCGATGGTCTGGAGGCCATCACCAATCTCGGCGGCGCCGAATATCCATGGGCTTTGGTTTCCGGCAAGACCGCCGGCATATTCATCGGTGCCGGCCAATTCGCCATTCATATACGACTTGAGCCCCCCCGGCCCCCAGGTCAGCGTAACTTGATTCCACTCATTGGAGCCGAAGGAACCACCGCCTACCGTATGGCTGCTTTCCTGCGTTTGGGTTAGGAATTCCAACCCATCATTATTAATCCTGAGCGCGAAGTGACCGGCGGCGCCAGGAGGCCCCTTAGCGGCAAGGGTCCCGGAATCGGTGGCAACGGCGCTAAACCAAACCGTAAACGTGCCGCCGTTGAGTGTCATTTCGGTGCTATGGGGCGCTTCGATATAATCGTCTATGCCGTCGAAACTGGCGATCGCGTCATAGGGGCCACTACCATCTCCAAAACCGAATACCTGTCTGGGGTGGCCGCCGATTTCATCGTTTGCAATGGCCCCGGAGCCCTCGTCCAATTTCCAATAGGCGATGGGCCGATGGCCGGATATAGGGGCGGCATCGATATCGCTGGCAATGATGGATTCGCGAGGAATGTCGGCAACGGGCAAGGGTTCTGGTTCTGGTTCTGGTTCTAGTTCGGGTTCTGGATCGGGTTCTGGATCGGGTTCGGGTTCAGGATGCGGTGAGGGTTTCGTAATGGATTCCGGTTCCGGCTCGCTTGAGGAGTCTCCCTCCCGTTCGACCATCAGACTTCCCGATGCCACCATGCTGCCCGCAGCAATCACCGCAATTCCGAGAAAGAAACCTTCACCCGCCCCTGGCGGCAGGAGGATGTTCAGCCCCTCCAAGTCCGCCGCCGAAAGTGCCCAGTTTCCATTGCCGTTGTCGGTACCAGCAGACAACCGGGCGTCCGCCGGCATGCCGCTAATGAGTAGGCGAAGGTCTTCTGGGGTGTCGACCGTTGAATATCCGGTATCAATATTGAGCGCTATCCTTTCGTTTTCCGCGGTATCGGGGGTCGGTTCTTTGATAGGCAGAGATTGTGGTTCGACTGGTTCACCGGGAGGGGCCGGCACGGCCATGGCGAAAGCCGTAGTCGTCGGTGGCCCGCCGGCGTCATCGGGGTCAGACAGGGTGACGACACTGATTGTCACGATCGCTTCACCAATGCCGCCGGCCGGCACCAAGTAGGCGAGCCCTTCCAGGTCGGATTCCGTCAGCGACCATTTGCCGCCGCCGTTATCGGTTCCGGCGGAAAGACGCGCCGACAGCGGCACCTTGGAAATGGTTACGCTCGAAATCTCGGGTCCATCCCCGCCGCCGAGCGCCCTTTTTATCTCCAACGGGGAAGAGGATTCCCCGGTGCCTTCTGGTTGTTGAGCCATCATGAACACCCTGACTACAGACGGTTTGCGCTTCTGTCATGCATTTTCGCGCATTTTTCGCTTGGAGTCTTTCTGGTTAATAGCCATGAGGTACGTCACCGCGCTAGACTGTTTTTTTATTTTTAAGGAATGACCAAACCAATGCCGGAACATGCCGCCGTTCTTTTTGCCAATGATGCCTTCTATCTGGCTTTCGCTAACCGGGACCTTGACGCCATGGAAGACATTTGGGCCAAAGAAACGTCCATTACCTGCATTCATCCCGGTTGGGAACCGCTTTTGGGCCGCGATGAGGTGATGGAAAGCCTGGAAGCCATTCTTAATAATTCGCCGGCCACCAATATATCCTGCAAGAATCCGACGGTCCGGGTGTTTGGCGGCTTTGCCTGCGTCATTTGTTACGAGGTTCTGGATCAGGGAGTCCTGGTAGCGACAAACATCTTCGTGCATGAGGGCGGGCAGTGGAAGATAATCCACCATCAGGCTGGCGCCGCGCCACCCCCGGAATCCATGGAAGACGATCCCTCCGACGTCATGCAGTAACACCAAGGGCACGATGAAAAAACTCAAAATGACCATCGGCGGGGTTGAAATCACCGTCGAGCTGTTCGATACCCCGACCGCCGGCGCCATCCATCAGGCGCTTCCCTTTTCTTCGGTGGCGCGCACCTGGGGCGAGGAAGTGTATTTCGACACCCCCGTCCGCACAGAGCCCGAAGCCGACGCCCGTGATATTGTCGAGGCCGGTGAGATGGCTTTCTGGCTGGCCGGTAGCGCCATCGCCATCGGATTCGGGCCGACCCCGGTTTCTCAAGGCGACGAAATCCGCCTTGCCTCGCCCTGTAATATCTGGGGCCGCGCCGTCGAGGATGTGCGCGGGCTTCTTCATATCCGGAACGGTGCGTCGATCACCGTCGAGGCGATATAAACCATGGCCCGGATCACCCAACTCAACGACGCGCTCTACGATTACATGCTTTCCATCTCACTGCGCGAGCCCGACGTGCTTCGCCGATTGCGCGAAGACACCGCCACCAGGCCCCGGCACGGCATGCAGATCAGTCCCGATCAGGGGCAGTTCATGGCCCTGCTAGTGGAACTGATCGGCGCCAAGAAGTGCCTGGAAATCGGCACTTTCACCGGCTATTCGGCACTGTCGGTGGCGATAGCGCTGCCCGACGACGGCACCCTGATCGCGTGCGACATCTCCGAGGAATTTACCGCCCACGCGAGGCCTTTTTGGGAGGAGGCCGGCGTCGCCGGGAAAATCGATCTGCGCATCGGCCCGGCACTGGAGACCCTGGACGGGCTGATCGCCGACGGCGGAAAAGGCAGCGTTGATTTCACCTTCATCGACGCCGATAAACCCAACTACCAAGGCTATTTCCAACGCGCCCTGGACCTGGTCCACCCCGGCGGCCTGATCCTGGTCGATAACATCTTTTGGGGAGGCAGCGTCATCGACCCCAGTCACGATGACGACGACAACACCAAAGCCATCCGCGCCTTTAATGCGGCGCTCGCCAACGACCCCCGCATCAGCATTTCCATCGTGCCCATCGGCGACGGCCTGACCCTGGCCCGCAAGCGGTAGCGCTTATTGTTACGCAAATGCGTCGTCGCGGATGTTTCCATCCGCTCGGGATTTGCGCTAGCGGTTCTTCCAGTTCGGATCCCGCTTGGCGGCGAAGGCGTCCATGCCCTCCTTCTGATCCTCGGTGGCGAAGGCGGAATGGAACAGGCGGCGCTCAAACCGAATGCCCTCCGACAGACTCGTCTCTTCCGCCCGGCTGACGGCTTCCTTGACCATCATCGCCGCCGGCAGCGACATGGCGGCGATCTTGGCTGCCGTCTTCAACGTTTCCTCTAACAAGTCATCGGCGGCCACGATGCGGCTGACCAGACCGGCGCGCTCCGCTTCCTCGGCGTCCATCATGCGGCCGGTCAGACACATGTCCATAGCCTTTGATTTTCCGACCAGGCGCGTCAGCCGCTGGCTGCCACCGGCGCCGGGCAGAACGCCCAAGGTGATTTCCGGCTGCCCGAAATTGGCAGTATCGGCGGCGATAATGAAATCACACATCATCGCCAATTCACAGCCGCCGCCCAATGCATAGCCCGCCACCGCCGCGATCACCGGCTTGCGGCAGGTCGTCACCCGTTCCCAATTGCGGGTGATGAAGTCATCCAGGTAGGCATCCATGTAGCTCTTGGATTGCATCTCCTTGATATCGGCTCCGGCGGCGAAGGCCTTTTCGGAACCGGTGATGACGATGCAGCCGATGTCGGCGTCGGCCTCAAAATCGTCCAGGGCCGCCGTCAACTCCTCCATCAAGGCGTCCGACAGCGCATTCATGGCTTTCGGGCGGTTTAGGGTGACAATGCCGACCCCGCCGTTTAATTCGGCGATTATGTTTTTATAAGTCATGGTTTCCTTTGTTTTCTAAAGCGCATCGGACCCCGTTTCACCGGTCCGGATACGCATAGATTGAGTGACATCAAGGACGAAGATTTTGCCGTCACCGATCTTTTCGGTGTTGGCGGCGTCGCGGATGGTTTCCATCACCCGCTCCACATCGTCGTCATCGATAACGATATCAATCCGTACCTTGGGCACGAATTCGATTTCGTATTCGGCGCCGCGATAAATCTCCGTCTGCCCTTTCTGACGGCCGAAGCCCTTGGCTTCCGATACCGTCAGCCCCTGCACACCCAATTCGGTCAGGGCTTCGCGCACGGCATCCAGTTTAAACGGCTTAATGATGGCCATTACGAGTTTCATTGTTTAAACCCTTCTTGTTTTGTCCCGGTCCGGGCTAACGCCCGTCCCCGCCTCTTGCCCTTACAAGCTGTAACCGCTCTCACCATGAGAGGAAACATCCAGCCCTTCGATTATCTCGTCTTCACTGGCCCGAAGCCCGGCAGCCGCCATCGTGACCTTGACGATGATGAACGTAAATATCACCGACCAAGCAACGGTCGCGGCAACGCCGATGGCCTGGACGCCGAACTGCTGGCCCATGCTGACGCCTTCGGCCAATCCGCCGCCAGCGCCAGGGCAAGCCCGTTAAATCCCATTTTTTTAAACACTAATCATCTCCCCCATACTCAAAGCACAACCAAACGACATCCCCCGAACCGGTACCACGCCGGCCCCTTGGGGCAACGCCGAATAAATTATCTTAAGGGTCCCAGCACCCCGCCCCGAGCCGCCTTGACGGCGGCCCCGTAATCCGTTTTTCAGGACGCCCGGCACAATGACTCGAATCGGGTTTTGTTGCAATTGATGATGGCGCCGCCGGATCAAGTGCCGCCCCGACTTCGTGTGGGCGGTATTATGGAAAATCTCCATACAAATGTCCCGAAACGGCCACCCCGGGTGGCCGCGTCCCTCATGGTGAAGCGGCATCTTTCACCCTGTCGTCGACCTTTTTTTACAATTCCTCCAGCACGTCGCCTTCGTTCAACGCCGGAGGCCGGTTGGCGGCGCGGGCGGCGGCGTAGAAGTGGTGGTCGCCGATGGCGCGGCGATAGATGATTTCCAGCTTGCCGATCAAGGCGGCCATGTCGGCGCCGGCGTCCTCGGCCAGCTGCGTCTGGATTTCATGGATGCGGGCGCGGATACGCACCGTTTGCAGCATCACCGAGGCCTGCTTGCGCGCCGAGCGCACCGTATATCCGGCTTCACGCGCCGCCTCCGCGCCGTTGGCCCAGTGAACGAAGGCGTGGCAGAACCGTTCTTGCCGATGTGTTAACGATTTCATGATCTTATACCTTTATAAAAAAATAAAAGGAACAAAACCCTATTAAAGGGGAAAAGTCAAGATATTTTAGAACGTAAATGGAATAATTAAAGAGATTGGCTGAAGGCCAAAGGACGCGGGACGTCCGCTTTGCCCCCGAATGCGGACATTATTGGTGGGCATGAAAAAGGTCCGCTTATGACCCAAAGCGGACCTTTTGATGAGTGCAAAACGGGTTCAATTGGAGGAAAAAATTGGGCGCCTCAAGTAATATTTAGATCCCGGAGTTTTTGGAATGACGAACAGCCAAGTTCATTTCACCAATTCTTTTTGCTCTCGCACATGTACCGGTGCGTCGGATAAACTCCGGGTTTCGGCAGCGGTAGTATCGACATAGGTATAGACGATCTCGTCGAAGTCGCCGTACAGCAGGCGCAGATATTCCTGAGGTTGGTTTGGGCAGGAGTTATCATCCCCGAGAAAAAGGATTGTCGAAGTCGGAAGTACGATCTTTGTTGGCACGCCGAACCATCCGCACTCGGTCAACGGCATGGCACCCTTGGAGATACGCCTTTCGAGCACGGACTGACCGTGGCTCACTGCGTGCCGGTGGACGACCAAGTCGAGCCTGATTTCGCCTCGCATTCTGTTTCGTTCCCAACGGAACGGCCATCGCCAAGGTGGATTATAGGAGATCGCAATGAACTCTTTTTCCTCGAACGCATCCACACTGTACCCATCCCGCATACCTAAACCGGCTAGTCCCGCCACTAGGGAGGACCATGTCATCCCATCTTCCAGAATAACCGAGATATCAAGGTCATCCTCCCATGCGATAAGGTTCCCATTCTCCCGTACGGCCCCCAGCAATGTGCCACCATCAATCCAGTGAACGACCCCCATATCTTTGAGGCTGGCGGCGACAAAATGGCAAAGTTCCGCCATGTGTTCGCGGCAGCATGGCGCTGTATTGAGTCCAAGACGATTGACATAGAGATTGAATGGGCAGGGGAGCGTCTCCTTGCCGCAACCGCGCCAGTTGACGACACCATCGGAGAGCGCCAATTCGTGGATGCCGTGTTGCTTTGCGAAGCCTTCGAGATCGCCTTTCGCTTGTACCTTCAAGATCGCAAGGTCGTGACCGACAATGGGGTAAATTTGTCGTCGGTTGTTCGGGCGGTGCCGTAAATACCACACCAGTTCAATCGCCATGGCTGCGGCCAGGACCCCCTGTAGCTTGATATTGGAGGTGGCATAAGTGGCGATGATAGCGGGGGCGATCATCCATAAACCCGCGTAATCTCCATGGTTGGCCAAGAATTCAACAATGGGTCGGGTTCCCGGACGGAAATCGATAGCGGGAGCAGAGATAATACCAAACAACAGGGAGATGAAAGCGGTCGAAAAGAACAGTAATCCGAAGTCTATGCCGTCCGGCGTCGCCGATACAAAGATACCAGTAACGATGACCATGCTCCCCGTTACCACCGCCGTTGGTGCGCTCGGCGGCCGCCAATTTCGTGGATATCTCAAGAGATAGAGGAGCGATAGGTAGGTCGCCGTATATAGCGAAACGGCAATCAGCGCCCCAATCGCCGGGTTGGAAGTTAACACTGAGATGTTAGGAACATCATGATCAAACCCTCAACTTCCTTTCCGTCGCTTCTTGTTGACACGCGATAATCCCCCTGCCGCATAAGGAATTCAACAGAGCCCCAATTATTGCAGGGCATGGCATTTAGCGAATGTTGAGCCAAGTCGAACGAGATTAAAATTGGTTACTGACCCTTTGGTGCAGTCCCTTATCCAACAAGGCGTCCGTGCTAATCGTCATTGCACGATTGAGATACCTTGAGCATTCCAACTTGACATGCATGGGAAGCTCTGGCTGGTCAACAAACCTACGCACCCCCCAAACAAGGTTAGGGGTGTCGACGTTGGCAAAACAATCATCGATATTTATCTCAGGTTTCTTCATTTCGGCTTCTTATATGAGGTCCCGCTGATGGGTGGAAATTCTCGGCAATGGTCGCCTCATTGGCCATGGCGAAGTCGTAGTTGTCGAAGATGCTCATGGCGTAATGGTGGCCTAAAATTAAAAGTAACTTAAACTAAAAGCCTGTGGTTGGGAAGAATTGCTTAGAAACTACTTTATCTTTTCAGGTCACGCTTCACGGGACATGAACACACCGCAGCGGCGGCACTCGACCTTCTCGACATTGCCCGCGTCACCAAATCCCAGCGTGGCTTCAATGACCCGAAAGCTATGAAACCCAAGCCTGCATAATAAACGGCCAATGAAGCCGGGGACTTCCATCGCTTTGATCCTTTGTTCTTGCTTCGCCTTCCCGGTGTCGTTTTCGCTAGTTGTTCCTCGGGCTAGGTTTTTGGCAGCCCCATCCATCCGATCAAACCCGGCATCCCTCCCAAGTCTCCTGTGCGAACCTCGACTTCATAAACCTCAAAGTTTCCGGGCAAGAGTTTTCGAGCATCTATCTCTCGCTCAGCGACGACGATCCAGGTTTTTTCCGGTGTCGCCGTGTCGCTTGGGTCGTTCCCTTTAAGAAAGAAGATTTCCATTCGGTTCTCCGTACACATTCCCGGTCATATTTGGCCTAGCGTACACTGGCATTGTACTGTTTTTGTAATTTTTGTAAGAAGATTCCTTGGTAAATTCGGATTTGAGCCAGCGGAGGGTGGTGTTGAAAATGTCAACCGGTCTATCGAATTGGACTCCGAGCTGGTCCCTTGTCACTTTCAGACATCAGAACCTTGCCGCGTTTCAACTAGGGTCCAGACTCATTCAAATCCAGTAACAAACCAGTAACAAATAAGAGCGGCGAGGCATAGGGCCGCGAGGAAGTTTTCCGCATTTTTGTCGTAACGTGTAGCGACCCGGCGGAAGTCCTTGAGACGTCCGAACATGCGCTCAATGACGTTGCGCCCCTTGTATCTGGTCTTGTTGAAAGGATGCGGCTTCTTTCTGTTGGACTTGTTCGGGATGACGGGTCGGATACGCCGCGATTTCAGATAGTCTCGCCAATGATCAGCGTCATACGCTTTATCCGCCAATAGATAACGGGCGTTCGGCAGACACGGGCCTAACATGACCGCACCCTTGATATCGGCGGTCTGGCCGGGTGTCAGATAGAAAGCCAGCGGTCGGCAATGTTCATCGCTTATGGCGTGAACCTTCGTGTTACGGCCTCCTTTCGTGCGGCCAATGGCCTGAGCAGAGGCCCCCCTTTTCCGCCACCGGCGCAGCGATGGGCCTTCATATGAGAAGCATCAATGGATATCTGCTCCGGCGTTTCCGACAAGGTTGCCGTCAGTTCGGCGAACAGATACTGCCAGTGACCTTTCTGTGACCAACGGTTATAGCGGTTGTAGAGCGTCGTCGATGGGCCGTACTCCGGCGGACAGTCCCGCCAGCGGCAACCCGACTGAAGAACATGAATGATGCCGCTGATAATCCGCCGGTCGTCTTCGCGCCGCTTGCCCGCAGCACGGTATGGCAAATGTGGCTTAATCAGTTCAAACTGACGATCCGACAACCAAAATAAACGCCTCATGGTCCAAAACCTCCGATGTTGAGT
>Ga0066376_10003842_pt1 | contig 13262 bp, 9 predicted proteins | sample Knorr_S15_td_Bot_FD_77009 | JGI IMG/M metagenome (GOLD analysis project Ga0066376, IMG submission 77009) | Marine microbial communities from Southern Atlantic Ocean transect - Knorr_S15_td_Bottom_ad_5009_LV_A | ecosystem: Environmental > Aquatic > Marine > Oceanic | place: Southern Atlantic... | reverse complement strand
CCAGTTGACGGGGGCGTTGTACGGTGCGGTCCTGGACTGCGAGGAGTTTGTCCATCCCCAGGTGCACCTGTTCTCGACCGGTGTCTCGAGCGTGACGTTGCGACAACTGAAGTTGGGTATCTGCCGCTCGACCGGAGGCACAGACATCAATTGCGTGGCCAGCCACATGCGGCGGCACGGTGTCGAGCGGGCTGTGCTGATCACCGACGGCGAGGTTTGGGAACCAACGGATCGCAACCGCCAGACGCTCTGCGGTGTCCGGCTTGGCGTGGCACTGTGCGGTTGGGACCAGACTCGCGAGTTCCTCGATGATGTGACCGACTTCTGGACGCAATTGTCTCTCTAGGAACTCGACTCGTTCCTGGACAGGTTTCAGACGGATTCAAGACAAGCAGAACTTCAATCAGGAGACACGAAATGACGAATCACGACCTTGTGGCGGAGTGGATTTTCCCCGGGCACCCGGACAAGCTTTGCGACGCCATTGCGGACGCACTGGTGCAGGAGGCGGGTGAATTTCAGCAGCGGGCGTTGTGTGCCCTGGAAGTCGCGGTCACTCGTGGAGTGGCCTACGTCACCGGGCGGTTGGGATGCGACCGGGCCGAGGAGATTGATGTCGAGGCCTTGGCGAGGGAGGCGTACCGGTCGGCCGGGTATGGCGGTGACTGGACTCCCGATCCGGGCGAGCTCGAAGTGGTTGTCAATCTCTGTCGTTGTCCGCTGCGGGAGGACGAGGAGCGGTTCCGGGCCTTCTCCGATGACCAGACCATCTCGGTCGGTTACGCCTGTGACAGCCCGGGGACCAACTGGTTGCCGGTGGAGCAGTGGTTGGCCTGGCGAACGGGGCGGCGGCTTCATCGCCTGAGAGACGAGCGGCCCGAGTTGCTGCTGGGGCCCGATGGCAAGGTGATCGTGCAACTGGACGTCGGTGAGCACGAGGTGCGGGTGGCCGGGTTCAGCACGAGCCTGCAGCAGAAGCTGGAAGGTGACTCGATCGACCTGGCGACGGCAGTTCGAGAAGCCGTTGAGCAGGAACTCGAATTGGCGACGACTGCGATTGCGGGGCTGGTGCCGGAGTTGCCTGCCGATTGGCAGGTCAACGGTGGCGGGAACTTCGCTGTTGGAGGACCCGAGGCGGATAACGGGCTTTGCGGCAAGAAGCTGGTTGTTGACGCCTACGGGCCACGAGTGCCGATCGGGGGTGGAGCCTTGTCGGGGAAGGACTTCTACAAGGCCGATCGCGCGGGGGCGATCTCTGCCAGGCGGTTGGCCAAGGCGATCGTGCTGGCCGGTGCCGCGTCCGAGTGCACCGTGACGCTGGGGTTCTTTCCCGGGGACGAGCGGGCTCGGGTGTTTTCGATCTGTGACCAGGACGGGCGATTGCTGGATGCCGAGCGGTGGGGCGGGTTGTTCGACCTGTCGCTGGAGGGATCCGGCGATCGGTACACCGGGGCGTGTGACCTGGTTGAGGTGGCCCGGTTGGGACACTTCACCGACGAGTCGCGGCCGTGGGAGGGGCTCGGGTTTGACCTGCGACGAGCCGTGCCGGCGACCGAGGGAAGCGAGGTGTTGCTGGTCAGTTGAATCATCACCGAAGGCCGGTTCGAGCGAGATCCGCCGTGTTGGCAAATCGGTCAAAAACGTGTATAATAGACACTATCAGGAGGCACTGATGGCTTGCGGCCATCCATCATCCTGCGGGGACTTTTCCAGCGAATCGGGTGTCCGATTCGTGTGCAGGGGTGACAAGCGATCGACCTGGCCTGCGTGAGTGCAGGATGTGACGGCGAGGCCGTCGGTCGCTTGCCAGTTGGATTCCGGGGCCGGGCGGAGTCGCGAAAACCGGTTCGCTGGCTTGCTTTGTTTGAGGACCCATTCGGGCAGGGGTTCTCCCGGACAGTCGGTTGGAATCGGCTGCGCGACGTGTATTTCGCGGGCCGCGGTTGCGCCGAGAGTCTCGGGCGTGGCTGCTGGGGCAAGACGGGAGGTGCTGATGATGTAGAGCGTGCCGATGGACCAGGAGCCAGTGGTCGGAAGAAACGGGAAGCAGGAGGAAGATGCTGATGCCAGTACTTGTGGAAGCCGTCAACGTAATCGTCCGCAACGAGACGATCGCCGAGAAGTATCCGGGTGGGTTGGGCGGCTACTGGATGGAAAGCCCGAACATCTCGATCTGCAGCGATGATTTTGTGACTCGGGTCGGGTTCCCGAACTCGGAGCTGATGCACACGTTCCTCATTCGTCTAATCGACCTGGGGTTTGTGTTGGCGGGGGATCCCGATCACACAGAGATCGCCGTTGTCGATCAACTGCAGGGCCTGATGTTCCCCTGCGGGTGGCTTCATATCGCGGATCACGCCGACGGATTCCGGTTTGCTGCTCTGCGCGGTGACCTCGGTGAAGTTGTCGAGAAACCACAGGGGTGGTGTTACGACACGTCGGTCACAGAGCATGTGCGGAAGCAACTTGCCAGGGACGACGGCCGAAGACCTCCGGCGGTTTCCGCTGCCGACCTGGCCCGGTGGCTGGAATCGCTTATCGCTGTCAACAACACCGACGAGACGATCTGCTCGACAGATTCGACCAAACTGCGGAGCCCGACAGGATCGCCAACTATTTCAGCAAGGCTGGAGGGGTCTTTCACGGCGGGGGCGAGCGAACGACCCGCCGCGTCCGCGGTGGCCGACGGGTGGCTCAGCGACGAGGAGGTTGAACTGCGTGCCCGTCATCTCGTGGCCACGCACGGAGACACCACGCGACCGGTGTGGATCGTCGAGCCGTGCGGCGAGTCGTATCTGATCGGCGACGTCAATGTCCGCGATGTCCCCCGGGTACTCTCCACCGCTCCGGCAAACTGTCTGTTGATTGCGGCCGTCGAAACGAATGACCTGATCGGTGTCGTGATGCCGGCTTATCCCATCGATGAAGCCGACGACGATGGTCTGACAAACGCTCAGCGAACCGCCGTCGCGTTGATGACTCGACAGGCGGGTATCAAGGGACCCGATCGCATGGAAAGATAGTGGAACCCGTTGCGATGGTGTCGGAAGTGGTTTGGAGCTGAATAGGAGAGCGTCCTGGAGGGGGCGTGGTGAAACGTGAGCACTACTGAGTTGGTTCGACCGTTATTCGATGGACCATTGGACATCGTCGGTGATGTGCATGGTGAGATCGGGACGCTGGAGTCGCTGATTTCGAGGTTGGGTTATGACCGGGACGGGCGTCAGCCGGACGGTCGCCGACTGGTCTTTGTCGGCGACCTGACCGATCGCGGACCCGACAGCCCGGCGGTGGTGCGGCTGGTAGCTGAAATGGTCGAGGCGGGACGGGCCCAGTGCGTCCTGGGCAACCACGACCTGAACCTGCTGCTGGATCACGACAAGCCGGAGAACGGGTGGTTCAAGGATGATCCATCCCGTGGCAATGGGGCCGAGGTGGCAGCCGACCAGGCCACCCGGGACTTCGTGCTCGAGTTCTTCGGTTCGTTGCCGATCGGTCTCGAGCGGTCCGACCTGCGGGTTGTGCATGCCTGCTGGAATGACCCTGCGATTGCAGTCGTTCGTGAGGCCTCCGATGCGAAGGCACTCTGCGAGGACCACGAGGCACGGATCGACATCGAATTGGCCGGCCAGGCTGCCCTTGACCAGGTCGATACGAACCTGGCTCACCAGAACCGCAACCCCGTGCGGATGCTCACATCCGGTCCCGAAGAGCGGGCGGCTGAGAAGCACTTTTCCGGAGGCAAGTGGAGAGAAGAGCAGCGGGTGCGGTGGTGGGAGAAGTCAGTCGAGGGGCCGGTCTGCGTGTTCGGGCACTACTCGATGCCGGTTGATCAGTCTCACGATTTCGGCCGAGCGATCTGCGTGGACTACGGCGTCGGGCGGCGAGCGAAGGAGCGAACCGAGGTCGGAGACGAAGGGCCGTTTGTGACCACTCGGCTGGCGGCTCTGAGGTGGCCCGAGCGGGAGATGGTGTTTGATACCGGCCGGAGTTGACTCGCGGCCGATTCGGCTACAATCGACCTCCCACTCGTGATTCACCCGGAGCACCAGATGAAACGCCCCATTCGCGTCCTGATTGCCGTCACGTTGCTCGGATTGCTGGCCGGCTCGGCCCAGGCCGCTCACCGGGTTGCCCTGCAGGGCAACGGCAAGCTGGCCATCGTTGAGAAGGACGGCCAGATCAAGTGGCAGATGAAGTGGGGCGGGATCCACGACATCCACGTTCTGCCCAACGGGCACATCATGGTCCAGCAGGGCAGCCGCAAGGTTGTCGAGATCGACCCGAAGACGAAGAAGGTCGTCTGGTCCTACGACTCGGGCACCGCCAACGGCAACTCGGGCAAGCGGATCGAGGTGCACGCCTTTCAGCCCCTGGCTAACGGACGCATCATGATCGCCGAGTCGGGGGCACGGCGGATCATCGAGATCGACCGCGAGGGGAAGATCCTCCACTCCGTCAAGCTGCAGGTCAAGAAGCCGCACCCTCACCGAGACACCCGCCTGGTCCGCAAGATCTCCAGCGGCAACTACCTGGTCTGCCACGAGGGTGACGGGGCGGTTCGCGAGTACGACGGCAAGTCGGGCAAGGTGGTCTGGGAATTCGACGTGCCGCTGTTCGGCAAGCCACGCCGAGGCGGTCACGGACCCGAGGCGTGGGGCAACCAGTGCTTTGGAGCCGTGCGACTGAAAAACGGCAACACGCTGATCGCCACCGGCAACGGGCACAGCGTGCTGGAGGTGACACCCGCCGGGAAGATCGTCTGGAAGCTTGAGCAGAAGGACCTGCCCGGCATCACCCTGGCGTGGGTCACGACGCTGGAGGTGCTGCCCAACGGGCATTACGTGATTGGCAACTGTCACGCCGGGCCGAAGAACCCCCTGGTGATCGAGATCGACCCGAAGACCAAGAAGGTCGTCTGGACGCTGGACCGCTTTGCCGACTTCGGCAACTCGGTGCCCAACTCGCAACTGCTCGACGTCCCCACCAGCGTGATCCGCTGATTGAGTCGTTGGCCTCGCGACTTATCTTCGTCGTGAGCGGCGTGGTGCGTCGACGTAGTTGATGAACCCGATCATCATTTCTTCCCACGTCTGGTTGCCCCAGCGGACGGGCTTCTTCGGGTCGGGATTGGCCGGGTTGTCGGTCGAGTTGTCGAAGTGAGCCACACACTCGATCCTCGTCCCCGCCGGCACCCGGAACGGCTTTGCGAACCGGTAGCGATGCTGCCAGTTGAAGTCGTAGCCGGGCACGCTGAGCAGGATTTCCTTCTTCCCGTCCGGGTAATGGGCTCTATAAAGGAAGTCCTTGCCGCGGAGGTGCATGTGAGGCATCAGCGAGAGCAGTTCGGCATCTCGTGAGAACCGGGTGCTGGAGACGACCTGGTGGTTGGACGCCCCTGGCGGGATCTGGAACCGGAAGTTGATCGCCGCCTTGCCCTTCACCGCCCGCTTCGGCGGTTCCTTGCAGAAGACGAGCCCCACCTCCGACCGGTCGGTCTCGACCTTCCCCGTCGGCGTGTAGTGCAGTTGCCAGACCAGTTCGGACCCGGCGGGAATCTTCTTGCCGGTCCCCACCGGCCAGATCTCGGGATCCTCACCCGGAGCCGTCCCCACGACCGACCTGAGTCCCCGGGTCTTGCGTGAGCCGGGTTCCCGGAAGTAGACGATGATGTGGTGCACCACCGAGCGGTTCCCTGGCCGTGCTTCAGCGGCCTGGATCCACATGTCTTCCTTGAAGTTCGTCGGGGTGACGAAGTACTGGTAGCGGACCGTGCCCTTGGCCTTGACGGTGTACTCGCGGGGTATCTTGAAGACCGCATCGGGCTTTCCGATCAACCAGCCGTCGCCGTATTCCTGTTTCGGCGGCAGGTCACACGTCTCGCCCATCGGCGTACCGCCATCGATCCAGGCGACCAGCGTGTCGATTTCCTTCTGCGTCAGGCTCATGTTGTTGCTGAAGTGTCCGTACCTCGGGTCTGCGTGCCACGGCGGCATCCGGCGTTGCACCACCGCCTCCTTGATCGTGCTCGACCAGTTCTTCGCCTCGTCGTAGTTGACCAGCGAAAACGGAGCCGCGGTGTTCGCGTGGTGACATTCGGCACACTTCTTCTGCAGGATCCGGCTGACATGTCGGGCGTAGGTGATCTTGCCCTGCTCTTTCAGGCGGTCCTTTCGTGTGATCAGGCAGCCGACCGCCTCGGTGGTCGCGACGCTGACCGGCTTGCCGGCGAGCAATTGGTCGAGCGCGACCCTGAGTTCCCGGGTGCGGGACTTTTCGCGCTTGTAGAGGTACCCGAAGCGGTCATCGATCCGGCCCCGGTAGCGGATGGTCCGCCGCGCGTCGAGCACGAACACCTCCGGCGTCCGTTGGGCTCCGAACAGATCGGCCACCCGTTGTTCGCTGTCGACGAGAACCGGGAACGTGAGCTTGAACTTCTTGACGTGCGTGCTGATGTCGGTGGTGCTGTCTGAGAGATTCGGGTTGATGCCGATCACCGGCACGCCCCGCTCGGCGTAGTCCTTCTGCAGGTCGAGCAGCGTAGGGACGTAGGCGTTGCCGATCGGGCAGCGGGTGCCCATGAAGACGACGACCACGAACCTGGCATCCTTGAGATCGGCCAGGGCGACCTGCTTGCCGGCGTGGTCGGGCAGGATGAAGTTCGCGACCGTTTGGCCAACCTGCCCAGCCGTCTTTGCGGCAGGCTCCTCGGCAAGAGCCGGCGAGGCGACCGTCGTTGCGAGGGCCAGCAGCGTGGAGAGCATGATCGGCGGGGTGGTCATGTTGATTTGTGCCCGAAGAAGGCCGGGTCGGGTTGTGATGTCCGAGGACTCGAGTGTGATCGGTTGAACCGATCCAATAAACCCCGGTTGGTGGGCAAAGTACCGCACGACTGCGGATTGTCGGCCAGCTACGGCATTGCGTGCATGCGGGCGAAAACTCTGCCGGCGGTGTAACGTGGAGCACATTCAGAGCAAGTCGTCTGTGGAGAACCGACCCACCATGCCTCATTCTCGATTGACTGCCTCATTGCTGATTGCAACGTTGACGATTCCGGCGGCAGTGTCCCAGGCGGAGCGGCCCGCGGCCATTTGGCGTCTCGAACGTGACACTCGCGATTCCTCGGGCAACGATTTGCACCTGAAGGGTCGTGGTATTCGGTTTGTCGACAAGGCGACCCGGAGAAATAACCGCCCGACCGCGCGGTTCGACGGCCGCAGCAGCGTGCTCGAAGCCGCCGGTGACAGGCGGCTGGACCCTGGCACGGGGCCGTTTTCGATTTCCGCCTGGGTCCACACCGACGAATCGCTCGACGATGTGCTCGGTGACGTGATGAGCAAGTTTGACCCGTCCCGCCGGACCGGGTTCCAGTTGTCGATCAAGAACAACGTGGGTGTCACGAACACGTCGTCCAATTACCGACACGTGCACTTTGGCATCGACAACGGCCGGGTCGAGACGTCGTGGACCGACCACGGTCGACCGGGCAACAACATGTACGTCTTCAGCCTGCTGGTCCATCGCGGCCAACTCTATGCCGGCACCTGCGAGCCGGGGATCAAGGAAGCCGGCCACGTCTATCGCTTTGACGGCAAGTCGGGGTGGATCGACCTGGGAACTCCCGACGCGTGCAACGCCGTCTCGACGCTGTGCAGTTTCGGTGGTGAGATCTACGCCGGGACGTCGAAGTACCGCCTGGCCGGGTCGTCTCTACCCGAATCCCCCAATCTCACCAAGGGAGGCCGGGTCTTCAGGTACATGGGTGGCAAGACCTGGAAGAGCCTGGGGAAGCTGGGCGAGGCCGAGGCGTTATACGGCTCTGTGGTCTACAAGAACCAGCTCTACGTCTCAGCCATGTATTCACCCGGCCTGTTCCGCTACGACCGTTCCGAGACGGGCGGCAAGTGGACCAACTGCGGGACGTTCGAGGGCAAGCGGGTCGAGAGCCTGGCGGTTTACAACGGGGCGATCTACGCGACCGGCTTCGACGAGGCGGGCGTGTACCGCTACGACGGGGACGGCTGGGAGCACCTGGGCATCGTCGGCAAGAACACTCAGACCTACGGCTTCACCGTCTACCGGGGCGACCTGCATGTCAGCAGCTGGCCGACCGGCAGCGTGTTCCGGATGGAGGAGGCCGCGGGCAAGACGACGTGGGCCTTTGTGGGTCGGCTGGCGATGGAGAAGGAGTCGATGCCGCTGGCCGTCTACAACGGCATGATGTATTCGGGCACGCTGCCTCTGGGCGAGGTGTTCCGGTTCGACGGCGGCCAGAAGTGGACATCGCTGGGCCGGATCGACACCACGCCGGACGTGCGGTACCGCCGGGCCTGGTCGATGGCCGTCTTTCGCGGCCGGCTGTTTGCCGGAGTGTTGCCTTCGGGGCGGGTCAAATCGATCGAGGCGGGCAAGAGCGCGACGTCGGACGTCGAGTTGCCATCCGGATGGGTTCACCTGGCGGCGGTCAAGGGGCCGACTCGGCTGAGGCTGTATGTCGACGGGAAGAAGGTGGCCGAGTCGTCGAAGTTTGATGCCTCGAAGTTCGATCTCTCCAACACGGTGCCTCTGAGCGTCGGACGTGGTCAGCACGATCACTTCAACGGCAGCCTCAGCGACGTGCGGTTTTATCGCAGTGCGTTGAGTAGTTTTCAGGTGAAGCGGGTGATGAGAGGGAAGAGATAGGAGATGTGGAGCCGGCGCTTGCTGGCGCCGGGGACTGGGGCTAGCAGCCCTGAAGAACTCGGACCCTGGGGTCTGATCCGCCTTCGGCGGACCCACAACGGGGTTTGCTTCACCTGTCGCGTTTCACAGGCGGGGCCTGACCCCTTCTTCGAGTTGCAACGAGTGCTGGTAAAGGGGTCAGGCCCCGCCTGCGTGCGGTTCTGGGTGGAGCGGGACTTTCTGTGGGCGGCGTCTGACCCCGTCCCATCCCCAAACTTGTGTTTTTCAACAGGCTGCTAGCCGTTGATCGTGGCCACGATTCGCTTGACGACTCGGTAGGGGTCCATGTTGGACGCCGGACGGCGGTCTTCCAGGTAACCCTTGTAGCCGGCCTGGACGGTTCCGACCGGGATGCGGATCGAAGCACCTCGATCGCTGACCGCGTAGCTGAACGAGTCGATGGACTGGGTTTCGTGCAGTCCGGTCAGCCGCTGATCGTTGTCCGAGCCGTACTCGACGATGTGAGCTTCGTGCGCGGCCTTGAACTTCTCACAGATCGCCGTGATCAGTTCCTCACCCCCCTCTTCACGGATCGCGGTATTGGAGAAGTTGGTGTGGCAGCCGCTGCCGTTCCAGTCGCCCTTGATCGGCTTGGGGTGCAGTGAAATCCACACTCCGTAGGCCTCGGCGTTTCGGTGCAGCAGGTATCGCGAGATCCAGAGGTCGTCGGCGGCCTGCTTGGCTCCGATCCCCAGCAGCTGGTATTCCCACTGCCCCTTCATCACTTCGGCGTTGATCCCCGAGATGCCCAGTCCGGCGTCGAGGCAGCTGTCGAGATGACTCTCGACCACATCGCGACCGGCGGCGTTGCCGGTGCCGACCGAGCAGTAGTAGGGGCCCTGGGGGCCGGGGTACCCATCCGGTGGGAAGCCGAGCGGACGCTCACCTTCCATGATCGTGTACTCCTGCTCGAACCCGAACCAGAAGTCGCCATCGTCTTCGAAGGTGCCTCGGACGTTTGAGGCGTGAGCCGAGCCGTCGTCGTTCAGGACTTCGCAGAGCACCAGCGAGCCGTCTCGGCGGTCGGGGTCGGGGACCATCCGCACCGGCTTCAGCAGGCAGTCCGACGAGTGACCCTCGGCCTGCTCAGTCGAGCTGCCGTCAAACGCCCACTCGGGACAACCCGCCACGTCATCCGGTTCGCCAGGGACGATCTTCGTCTTGCTTCTCAGCGACGGTTCCGGCGTGTAGCCGTCCAGCCAGATGTACTCCAACTTGTAACTCATGAGGCTCTTTCTGTTTCAGAATCCCTGGTGAATCTCGCGTCGGACCCGCTGCCGAATTGTGATCGTCTCTTGAAAAGACCATCGGAGAATAATCATCGCCTCACGTGATTTCCACCGCATCGTGACGCCATTTTACTTCGCCGTCGACCTCACGCGGCATGACCCGCCGGGTTGCTCGGCGATATACTCGCCGTGACCCTCGACCGAGCCGAGCCATGCCCTCAGGATCATCCCGCCGCGTTTCCTGCCAGCTGATTCTCCTGGTCGCCGCCGCATACCTGTCGGGACCCCTGGTGGGGGCCGAGCCGGAAGGCGGCGAGGGTCAAGCGGTCCGCTGGCCGCCACGGTTGTGGCTCAACAGCGACTGCGGCACGCCGGTCTTTTATCGCTTCGACGCACCCATGTCGGCCGATCAGATTGCTCGGGTGGTGGACGACCTGCCGGGGACGGCCGTCGACGCCTTCCTGCCCTGCCCTCAATTCAGCGACGACCAGTTCTGGTACCCACTCGAGTCGGCCGAACCCTACGACGGTCGCCAGGTCCCCGACGGCAAGTTCGAGGACAAGTACTTCAAGCGGGTGGCCGGCAACGTGAAGTCGCTGATCGACCGCAAGCTCGACCCGATGCTCGTCTGGCAGCGCCGGTCGCGGAAGCATGGCCTGATGTTCATCCCGTCGCTGCGGATGAACGACGTGCACAAGGATTACGTCGATCGGTGGCCGAGTCTCAGGAGCACATGGGAGAAGCAGCGGCGTCAGCTGCTGATCGGCAAGCAGGTGCCCGACTGGTACACGCACCCCTTCAGCTACTCGTGGGCGATGGACTATGCGCACCCCCAGGTGCGAGACCGCAAGCTGACGATCATCACCGAGCTGTGTACCCGGTACGACGTGGACGGTTTCGAGCTGGATTTTCTGCGGAGCGGGCTGTTTTTCCGCAAGGGCCACGAGCCGGCGGGTTGCGACCTGATGACCGACCTCATCGGCAGGATCCGACTGATGCTCGATGACCTCGGCCGAAAACGAAAGAAGCCCCTGAGGCTGGTGGTCCGGGTTCCGACCAGCGTGGCCCAGTGCCAGGAGCAGGGGCTCGATGTGCCGAGGTGGATTCGTGACGGGCTGGTGGACATGGTCGTGCCGATGGACAGCGGGTACCTGGACATGACGGCTCCGGTTGAGCAGTTCGTCGCCCTGGCGAAGGGGACCAGGTGCAAGGTGGCCGGTGGTCTCGAGTACTACATCCGCGGGTACATCAAGCCGAAGCAGCAGGGGATCACCCAGGCGTCACTCGAACGCCTCCGCGCCGCAGCGGCCTCGTTCTGGAACCGCGGTGTCGATGCGATTTACCTGTTCAACTACGACTGCCACGGCCCGTTCCCGTTTCGCGGCCCCAAGCGGCAGGCTCTGAACGAGATCCACGACCCGGCCAGGTTGGCAGGCACCGACCAGCATTACTTCGTGACTCGAGAAATGAGCCAGAAGACGCCGGTGGGGACCGGTTACAAGCCGTTGCCGGCCGAACTGGACCAGAAGGGAAAGCCGTCTCGGTTCACGCTGCATATCGGTGACGATGTGCCGGTCGAGCCGAGCCGGCAGGACCCGCGGCGTGGTCGCCTGATCGTTCGCACATCGCTATCGCCCAAGGTCGATGCGACGCTAAAGTTCGTGGTCAATGGAAAGCGGATCGAGCCGACATTGCGCAAGGGAACGGTCTTCTTCTTCGATCAGCCGCCGATGCACAGGGGGACGTGCACGCTGGAGATCGGGTTCGATCCGCCGCGGAGCGTGACGGTGCGGATCGAGGAGATCGAGTTCCTGATGCAGCGGGACCTGCCGGCCTTGAGTCCGTAGCGGGGCTCTTGGACTCGCGGCAACTCGCCTCCACGTCCGCGTCGAATCGCCATCGGGGCTCTGGTACGATCTGGCGACCTTCACTGACCCCAGTCGACGAGACCCAGTACCGATGACCCATCTCCGCATTCGGATCACCGATCTCTGCCTGGCACCGGTTCTGCTGTTGTTGGTTTGCTGTGTCGGGGGGTCTCCGGCACATGCCGCCAAGCCGCTTTCGATCGGTGAGGCTCGGCTGAAGGTCACCGGTGCCCGTCACAACCGGCCGGATGCGTACAAGGGCATCGGCGACTTCATTGGATGGCCCGGTGGAGTCGACCGTCTGTCCAACGGCGACCTGCTGGTGACTCATTCGTCGGGCTACTGGCATTCGTCGTTTGCGATGCCTCGCCTGATCGAGCCGAAGTTGGCCAGGAACTGGCGAGCCGAGGGTTGGCCTCTGGACTTCGTGGCTCCGACCGGCGGCCGCACGATGGCCTGCCGTTCGAGTGATGGCGGCAGGACCTGGTCGAAGCCCTTCACGATTCTCGACCACCGTCTCGATGACGGGGCCCACGCGGTGATGACATTGCCGGGTGGTCGAGTGATCTGCCTGATCGGGGTGCAGGCCTCGTGGTACGGCTACACCGAGGCTCCCAAGGGGTTCAAGAAGGACATCGACGGGCTGAACACCAAGCAGTTCGTCGTTCATTCCGACGACAACGGTAAGACGTGGTCGAAGCCTCGGGGCCTGAAGAGCCCGGGGAACTTCTACGAACGGGGCCACGGCGGTCGCCCGGTGCTGCTCTCGGATGGCAGCATTCTCTGGGCGACCTACTACCAGGTCCGAGGCCGCAAGTTCCTGTCCGGAGCCATCAGGCGTTCGACCGACAACGGCCTGACCTGGCCGGTCATTTCCCGGATCGTCCGCAAGGACAACGCGATCGACGAGCCGGCGATTGCCGAATTGAAGGACGGCCGCCTGGTGCTGGTGACCCGTCCCGACGGCGCAATCTTCCACTCGCCCGACAAGGGCGTCACCTGGAAGGACTCCGGCGCTCGCATCGTCGACAGCGGCAAGTTCAAGGCACCTCAGCTGGTGGTCCTGAAGGATGGCACACTGGTGGCGTTTGCCACGTGGCGGAACCTGCGTGCGTGGATCAGCCGCGATGGTGGGATGACCTGGACGAAGGACCTGCCTCTGGATACCGGCAGCTATGGCTACCCCGGTTCCTACATCCTCGAGAAGGACGACTCGATCCTGTTCCCCTACTGTGCCAGCGGTCGGGCTCCGAACACGGTCTACCTGTTGCGGTTCCAGGTGAACGCGGCACGCGATGGGGTCGAGTTGTTGCCGGTGGTGCGGTGAGGGCTAGCCCGCCTGCGGCGGGTTGAAGAACTCGGACCCTGGGGTCAGACGCCGCCCACAACGGGGTTTGCTCCACCTGTCGCGTTTCACAGGCGGGGCCTGACCCCTTCTTCGAGT